>OLOG01000605.1_pt1 | contig 30791 bp, 25 predicted proteins | sample 1672351 | NCBI WGS metagenome assembly OLOG01 (sample SAMEA3136674, study PRJEB25190) | human gut metagenome | biome: human gut; feature: human-associated habitat; material: faeces | place: Austria | collected 2013 | reverse complement strand
GAACCTGAACAAGAAGCCTTATCTATTGTTTCCTTCAAGGACCGAGAGGCCGCTTACCAGTTAATGAATTAAATCCCAAATTACGCATTCATCTTCAATATCGGACTGATTTTTTTATAAACCAGGAACACGATCAAAGATACCAGTATACCTTTCAGCAGATTGAATGGTCCGACTGCCAGTATCACGAAAGTCTTAAGGTCTGTGATATGTTTGTTTACGGCAGTTCCCATTCCAACCAGGCCGTCGATCGGCATACCGAATGCTTTGGCATATGCCGGTAGTAATACGAAGGCATTCAGGAAACATCCGACTACTGTCATGAATACGGTTCCCGCTGCCATTCCGGCTACTGCTCCGGTTCTGGTATGTTTCTTATGGTAGATCAATGCGGCCGGCACAACCAGTGAACAGCCGATCAGGAAGTTTGCGATTTCTCCGACTCCTGCTGTCATAGTTCCGTTGATTGCAAAGTTCAATAAGATCTTGATAAGTTCTATTGCCGCTCCGGCGAGTGGTCCCATTGCAAAGCTTCCGATCAGGATTGGTACTTCGCTGAAATCTATCTCATAGAAGGACGGAGCGAACGGAAGCGGAATTTCGAACAACATCAATACTGTTGCGATTGCCGATAACATACCAATCTGTGCCATCGTCCTGATTTTGTTTCTGTTTTTTTCATTTTGTCTTGTCATTACTTTTGTACTCATCTTTCTTTCTCCTTTAAATTGAATTATATTCTAAAGGAAGAAACTTCTTAATTTTGAACCATACAATATTCACATAACGAGCAAAAACCCCGCCGCCCAAAGGGCAACGGGGCAATCATATCATTCTGATAATTCTGTAAATATCATATCATCCTTCTCTCATCCAGACTTTACTGTCGGTTCCGGAATCTCACCAGATCGGCTGATCATCACATTGATAACATCTGTCCAGATATCTCTGACCAGAAATTCTTCAAATGACCAGTTCGCGGACTTTACCGCCGGTTGGGAATCACACCCTGCCCCGAAGAATCTTCTTTCGTCCTATATTATAGTACGGCATATCCGTCTATGCAACCATTATTTTGTGCTCATCTCACGGATCAGTTTTCTGATTGGAAGAACAAATGTCGGAGATACAGACAATTCATCGATTCCCATCTTAAGGAATGTCTCTGTCAGAGTCATATCTGCTCCAAGTTCTCCGCAGATACCAACCCAGCATCCTGCTTTGTGTCCGTTTTCGATCGCCTTCTGGATCATGCGAAGCACTGCCGGATGATGTGAATCATAAATGTTGTCAAGTTTGCTGTTCTGTCTGTCAATTGCCAGTGTATACTGAGTCAGGTCGTTTGTTCCGATACTGAAGAAGTCAACTTCCTCTGCCAAAAGATCGCTGATCATCACTGCTGCCGGTGTCTCGATCATAATACCCTGTTCAACTTCACCGTACTCGATTCCTTTTTCTGTCAGTTCTGCTTTGATAGACTCTACAATCTTCTTGATCTCTTTCACTTCATCTACAGAAATGATCATTGGATACATAATTCCAATGTTACCATATGCGCTTGCACGAAGAAGTGCCCGCAGCTGTGTACGGAAGATATCTCTTCTGTCCAGACAGATACGGATCGCACGGTATCCCATGGCCGGATTTTCTTCATGATCAAGGTTGAAATAATCCACCTGCTTGTCCGCACCGATATCCAGTGTACGTACTATTACCTTCTTACCTGCCATGTTCTCGGCTACTGTCTTGTATGCCTGGAACTGTGCTTCTTCATCCGGATAATTATCCGCTTCCAGATATAAGAATTCACTTCTGAACAGACCGATTCCGGCCGCATCATTGGCCAGTACACTTGTAACATCTTTTACACCGCCGATATTTGCATATAATTTGATATGTTTTCCGTCTACCGTTATATCTTCTTTTCCTTTTAATTCCTGAAGAAGTTCTCTTGCTTTGATGTCTTCTTCTTTCTTTTCCTGCATTTTCTTTAAAGTTTCTTCATCCGGATCAATGTAGAATGTTCCTGTGTAACCGTCTACAACCGCCATCTTTCCGTTCCACTCTTCTTTAATATCAACTTCGATCAGTGCCGGGATGTTCATCGTTCTTGCAAGGATTGCTGTATGTGAATTTGCAGATCCAAGTCTGGTTACGAATGCAAGGAGCTTCTCCTTGTCCATCTGGACTGTCTCACTTGGTGCAAGATCTTCTGCCACAACGATCACAGGTTCATCACCGATGGCTCCACCGCTTTCGTTCCCACTTAAGATATTTACCATACGTTCCGAGATATCTTTTACATCTGCTGCTCTTGCTTTGAAATAATCATCTTCCATCTCTGCAAACATCTTCGCAAAGTTATCTCCTGTTGTAGCAACGGCAAATTCTGCGTTTACCTGCTGTGTCTCGATGATATTAACAACAGAATCAATATAATCATCATCTTCCAGCATCATCTGATGTACTTCAAATACAGCAGCATTCGCTTCTCCGACTTCTTTTAATGCTTTTTCATACAGCCCCTGCAACTGCTCTGCTGCTTTTGCACGTGCATCCTCGTAACGTTTGATCTGTTCTGCAGTATCCTCTATTTTCACACGTTTTACAGGCTGTTCTCCCTTCTGGTAGAACAATATTTTTCCAATTGCAATTCCTTTAAATATTGATTTGCCAGTATATTTCTCCATAAATGATACCTCGTCCTTCCTTCAATCTTTGTTAACATTCTAACTCACAATACCTGTAAAGTCTAGTTTTTCGTAATATTCAATTCGTCGTAACGCAGCTTTTCCATTGTAAATCCGCGTCCTCTTACCTCATTGATCTGCGTGATCGTGATAAATGCTTTCGGATCGATCTCCTGAATCACCTCTTTTACCGAATACAGCTTTCTGCTGTGGATAACACATAATACGCCCTGCTGCTTCTGCTCTCCATAACCGGTCTCGATGTCTACCATCGTCACTCCGGCATCAATATCCGTTAAGACTTTCTGACGGATTTCTCTGTATTTGTCCGAAATTACAAATAACTGGATCTGTGACTTTCCAAGAAGCATCACCCGGTTCAGCACAACCGTACTTAAAAACAAATTCAGAATACCATACAGTATCTGTTCCGAATCTGAAAACCGCATCTGAAATCCCAGCACCGAAAAATCTACGATATACAAGAATACCGCTACCGGGACATGAAACCATTTGTGTAACACAAGTGCCAGTATATCGGTTCCACCGGTAGAAGCACCTACTCTTACCACCAGTCCGATACCGATTCCAAGGAGAACCCCTCCATATAATGCCGCAAGCATAGCATTATTCTCCGTCACTTTGTCTATTCCCGGAATGGACTGTGCCATCGACAGGAATATTGGATAAATAAAGGAACTGATGATCGTTGTCAATGCAAACTTCTTTCCCAAAAATACTGCACCGAGAACGAACAGCACCGCATTGATCGCCAAAATAATCATCGATAGGTTTACCTGAAAATAATGGCTGATCGTAAGACCGATACCAGTCGCACCTCCCATAATGATCCCATTCGGTACGATAAACGCTGCCACAGCAAACGACAATACAAGATTGCCGACCAGAACTCCCAGAATGGTTTTGATTATTTTTTCCCAACTTTTTTTCATGTGCTCCATCCTCTCTCCGTACTTTCTTTCCCGGATTATGAAATTCCTTTCATCGTAAGCTGGATCCTCTTCTTCTTAAGATCCACGCTCATCACTTTTACATCCACGATATCGCCAACGCTTACCACTTCCAGCGGATGCTTGATGAATTTCTTATCCGTGATCTCGGAAATGTGTACCAGTCCATCCTGGTGCACTCCGATATCTACAAACACACCAAAGTCAATGACATTTCTTACGGTTCCTTTCAGGATCATGCCTTCCTTTAAGTCTTTCATATCTAAGACATCTGTTCTTAAGATCGGTTTCGGCATTTCGTCACGCGGGTCACGTCCCGGTTTTTCCAGTTCTTTCACAATATCCCGGAGGGTGATCTCTCCAATCTCCAGTTCCCCGGCAAGTCTTGCATAGTCTTTGATCGTGAGGGAAAGTCCGGTTAGCTTTCCTCCGCTGATGTCTTCCAATGAAAATCCCTGTTTCTTCAGCAGTTTTTCTGCAGCTTCATAGGACTCCGGATGTACACTGGTTCCGTCTAACGGATTCGTACCATTCTGGATTCTCATGAATCCGGCGCACTGCTCAAAGGCTTTTGGTCCGAGTTTTGCAACTTTCAAAAGCTGCTTTCTGTCTGTGAATCTTCCGTTCTCTTCTCTGTATGCCACAATATTCTTAGCAATTGCTCCGGATATTCCGGAAATATAAGAAAGGAGCGGTGCCGATGCCGTATTCAGGTCAACTCCGACTTTATTTACACAGTCTTCCACAACACCGGATAAAGCTTCACTTAACTTTTTCTGGTTCATATCATGCTGATACTGTCCGACACCGATGGATTTCGGATCAATCTTCACAAGTTCTGCCAATGGATCCTGCAGTCTTCTTGCAATGGATGTCGCACTTCTCTGTCCAACGTCAAACTTCGGGAATTCTTCCGATGCAAGCTTACTTGCCGAATATACGGAAGCTCCTGCTTCATTTACAATTACGTACTGCACTTTCTGCGGAATCTCTTTTAATAATTCTACAATGAACTGCTCAGATTCTCTGGATGCGGTACCATTTCCAACAGAGATCAATGTAATGTTATATTTTTCAATAATCTTTTTCAGCAAATCTTTGGATGCCTGGATTTTCTTCGGTGTCGTCGGAGCAGTCGGATAGATAACCGTTGTTCCGATGACTTTACCGGTCGGATCTACAACTGCAAGTTTACAGCCGGTACGGAATGCAGGATCCCATCCAAGTACAGTCTGTCCTACGATTGGCGGCTGCATCAGAAGCTGATGCAGATTCTTCTTGAATACGCTGATTGCCCCGTCCTCTGCCTTCTCTGTCAGATCACTTCGTATCTCACGCTCAATCGCAGGTGCAATGAGACGCTTATAGCTGTCCTCTGCCGCTTCCTTTAAGATCGGTGTGGTATACGGATTATCACTGTGGATCATCTTCTTTTCCAGATATCTTAAGATATCGTCCTGCGGTGCCTCAATCTTCACCGTAAGGAACTTTTCTTTTTCTCCACGATTCAATGCAAGCACTCTGTGTCCGGCAAGTCTGCTTACCGGTTCTTCGAAATCATAATACATCTCGTATACAGACTCTGCATTTTCGTCTTTTGCCTGTGAGATTACTTTCCCGTGCTGTATAGTTGCCTTGCGGATCCAGCTTCTGTAATCTGCTTCATCCGATACTGACTCGGCAATGATATCCTTTGCTCCATCAATTGCTTCTTTTACAGAATTCACTTCTTTTTCCGGATTCACATATTCTTCTGCATACACTTCTACCGGTTTATCTGCTTTTTGAAGCGTGATGACTACTGCAAGCGGCTCCAGTCCTTTTTCCTTTGCGATCATGGCACGTGTCCGGCGTTTTGGACGATACGGACGGTAGAGATCTTCTACCACAACCATCGTCTCTGCTGCCAGAATCTGCTTTTTTAATTCTCCGGTGAGTTTTCCCTGTTCCTCTATACTTGACAGAACCTGTTCTTTCTTTTCTTCCAGATTGCGCAGATATACCAGTCTCTCATACAATGTTCGCAGCTGAGCATCGTCCAATATTCCCGTGACTTCTTTTCTATATCTTGCGATAAACGGGATCGTATTGCCTTCATCGATTAATTTTACCGCCGCATCGACCTGCCATCTTTTGACTCCAAGTTCCCCGGTAATCACCTGATTAATATCCATATGTTTTGTCTTTCCCTTTCTTGCCGTATTCAAAGAATTTGTACTTCTTTATTACGCGGATAATTATAACTGAATTCCCCACTGTATGCAATGGCGTCTATAATACAGAGTTCACTCTGTTTTCTTGAAAATATATTTTCTCTATGTTATACTGAAGCTACTTGAACTTATCAGAAAAACAGAACTACTTAAAGGGGCTTTTACTTATGAATCAGGAAATACAAGGACTCTCAAAACAACAACTCAAATCCAGGGAAACACGTGCCAAGATCTTTCAGGCAGCCAAACGGATCCTGCAAAAGCAGGGTTATGAGCAGCTGTCGATCAAGAATATCTGCGAAGAAGCCGGTGTCTCCAATGGAAGTTTTTATCATCATTTCAAGACAAAAGATGATCTTCTTTCTTATTATATTGAAGAACAGCCGAGTATGGATCCTAATCTTCTTGATCTTCCGTCCAGTGCTGCCGGGACAAAAGAGGCAATCATCTCGGTTTACTTGAATTATGTTCACTACTGCGAAGAGCTCGGAGTTGAATTTATGGCCAATTACTATACACCTAAGAATCAGTCCCTGAACCCTTTGATCCGTACGGAAAGACCATATCCGATCATCACCGTTCACGATTATCTGAAACGCGTAATTGATGCCGGAATCATTTCCCCTCCTGCCAATCTGGAGGATATCACAACCGACATCCGTATGATCGTAATCGGAAATGTATTTGAGTGGTGTTTAAAGAGCGGCGATGCTGATTTTGAGGGCAATATGCGCCGTTCCCTTACTACTTATCTGAACGGATTGTTCTGATCATTTTGAAATCTATGAATTTGCAAAGGATGAATACGGTATGTACACGTTTATTGCCAATCCCAATGCCAGATCCGGCAGAGGGATTCTTCTCTGGAAACAGATTGAAAAAATTTTGCTGGAAAAAGAAATCGCATACAATGTTTTATTTACGAAATATCAGCATCATGCCACCCGCCTGGTGCATGATCTGACTTCCGACGGTGCTCCTCATACGATTGTTGTCCTCGGAGGAGATGGTACTTTAAACGAAGTAATCGATGGGATCAGATACCTGGACAAAGTAACACTTGGATATATCCCGCTGGGTTCAGGCAATGACTTTGCCAGAGGTCTGGGACTTCCGACGGACATCCACAGTGCTCTGGAACAGATTCTTTCTCCTTCGCATTACACCGCCATGAATGTCGGTGTAATGGATTATGAAAATAAACACCGGCGTTTTGCCGTAAGTACCGGTATCGGCTTTGATGCCGCAGTCTGCCATCAGGTAATGGTCACGCCGCTCAAAGCTTTTCTGAACCGTCTGAAACTTGGGAAACTTACCTATCTCGGTGTTGCACTTCATAAACTGCTTACATTAAAGCCGGTCACAATGACTGTCACAACCGAAACCGGTGAAACAAAAACCTATCACAAAGTCTATTTTACAGCAGTTATGAATCTGAAATATGAAGGCGGCGGATTCAACTTCTGTCCTGCCGCCAGCGGGACCGATGACAGACTGGATATCATTACTGTCTCAGAACTGACACGGCTTAAAGTTCTCTGCCTGCTTCCGACAGCATTCAAAGGATGGCATACCCGTTTCCGTGGAATCACTCTGGACACCTGCACAGAAGTCACGATCACCAGTGACCGCGCACTGCCTGTACATACCGACGGCGAGCCGGTCTTTCTGCAGTCTGACATCCATGTACATCTGGAAAAAGAGAAGTTACGTATTATTACGCCTTGTAAATAATTCTGTACACAGGGAGGTTATTTTATGCGTTTACTAATTGCCGGAATTATTATATTTTTCACATCGTTCTACTTTTATCTGATCTGGCCGAGGCTGTCCCACAAACAGCAGATCCGCCCATTTCTCCATACTATGTTCGCACACCGCGGATACCACTGTATTGAAAAGGGAATTCCGGAAAATTCCCTTTCTTCTTTCCGGGCTGCTATCTCACACGGATACGGAATTGAACTGGATGTACATCTGTCAACCGACGGAAAACTTGTCGTATTTCACGATGATGATCTGTCACGTATCTGCGGACGCCCGGAAGCAGTTGAGGTACTTCCGTCAAAAGAACTGCAGCGCTGCCGGTTACAGGATACCACTGAAACCATCCCTCTTTTTTCTGAGGTACTTTCTCTGGTAGACGGGCAGGTGCCGCTTCTGATCGAACTTAAGATTCCGAAATCTTCTCTCAGTATCTGCGAAAAGACATGGGAAGCCCTGAAAAACTATAACGGTCCTTATATGGTGCAGTCCTTTAACACACTTGGCATCTGGTGGTTCCGCCGCCATGCGCCACATGTCCTGAGAGGTCAGCTTTCTTCCAATCTGACTGCAGACAATCTTCCGGAACCATGGATACTGACTTTTATTGTAAAACATCTGCTCGGCAATGTACTCGGACGTCCTGATTTTATCTCGTATAAACTCGCAGACCTTCCGAGATTTGAAGTATGGTTTTTAAAGCACATTCTGCATCTTCCGATTGCTGTATGGACACTTCGTACACCAGATGCGTTAAAGAAAGGAACACTTTCTTACGACATGCAGATATTTGAGAAAAAGAAAATGTATTATTAATTTTGTTAATATTCCATGAACATTATTGTTGATTCATTTTTTTCATGTTATAATGCGCTTTGAAACGAGATAAGATAATAACAAAGGCTTAAAAAGGGGTAGTTCATATGAAAGCCATTGATAAAGCAAAGAGTTTTTTGAAGAAGTACCGTCATGCATGGGTATTATCATACTTTCTGATCTATATGCCATGGTTTGTTTACCTTGAAAAGCGCACAGATGTACGACATTATATGATACACTCTCCAATTGATAATCATATTCCGTTTATTGAATATTTTATTATCCCTTATTTGTTGTGGTTCATATTCATTGCTGTGACTGTGGCTTATTTCCTGATTAAGGATAAATGGGGATTTTACAGACTATGTGCTTTTTTATTTTCAGGTATGACAATCTTCCTGATCATATGTACGGTCTTTCCAAATGCATTAAATTTAAGACCAACTGTATTTCCACGAGACAATATGTTTACCGATATGGTAAAAGTTCTGTATAAAACAGATACACCGACGAACGTGCTTCCAAGCATCCATGTATTCAACTCTATCGGTGCAGGCATTGCCATCTCACATAGTAATGATCTGAAAAAGCACAGATGGATCCAGATCAGCGCTTACATTCTGGCTGCACTTATCATTCTGTCCACAATGTTCTTAAAGCAGCATTCCGTGACCGATGTGATCGCAGCTGTTACAATGGCATGCATTATCTATCCATTCGTATATGTTGCAGCAGACAAGAAAGCTCCTAAGCTTTCCCAGCAGCCGACGTAATATGAATAATTATGAATCATATAGAAAGATGCAGGTAACTGTTATATAACTGACAGTTATCTGCATCTTTTTAATTTCCATTGTTTTTCCGATCACTACCGTTCAATCCCCGCATACCCTGTATACTTTTCAAACGCCGACGGAATCGAATACTCCTTCCTGATCTCCTCCGGATGAATAAACAGAAATCCTTTCTCATTCGTCTTCTCCAGCTCATCTACGATCACCTCATATCCTGTCATATGCCATTCGATATGACTGAAGATATGCTTTGCTTCCGGAAGTTCTTGCACACGGACCGGCATCAGACCGATCGTCTTGCTGTACTCCGTAACTTCGTCCATCGAAAGCTTACCTTCCACATTCGGAAATTCATACAGTCCTGCCAGCAGACCTTTTGCCGGGCGCTTCCGGATTGCAATCCGCTTACCGTCTTTGAATATCAGAATGGTTCTTTCTTCGATCTTTCTGGTTTTTGCCTTTTTCTTTACCGGTATCTCTGTCGTTAGCTTCTCCTTGCACGCAATACAATATTCTTTTACCGGACATTCCTCACATTTCGGTTCTCCGTTCGGCACACACACGATTGCTCCCAGCTCGATCAGTCCCTGATTGAAATCACTGGCAGCATCGGATGGTATCACCTGTTCCAGTGTGTTTTCAATCTTCTTACGGACACTCTGCTTCATGATATCTTCATAACTTCCGGTGATCCTGGAAATCACACGAAGTACGTTACCATCCACTGCCGGCTTCGGGATTCCGTATGCAAATGCGCTGATAGCACCCGCCGTGTAATTGCCGATTCCTTTCAATTGCAGAATTTCTTCATAAGTATCCGGAAATATGCCTTCATGATCAACCATGATCTGCTGTGCTGCCTTCTGCATATTCCTGACACGGTTATAATATCCCAGACCTTCCCATAGCTTCAGAAGCTTATCCTCTTCTGCCTCTGCGAGATCCTTCACTGTCGGAAGTGCTTTTAAAAAGCGGTCGTAATATCCTTTTACAGCTTCCACCCTTGTCTGCTGCAGCATAATCTCGGATATCCACACCCGGTATGCGTCCGGGTTATGTCGCCACGGAAGATCTCTTTTATTCTCGCGGTACCAGTCCACCAGCGGTTGTACGATCTTAACAAGATCTTCATCTTTTTTTTCTGTATTTTTCATTTTCTATTGCTTCCCCATTTATTTTACTTTCTCGAACATATGATTCATTATAACTTATCATTCTATATAACGTCAAAGCCCTTTTCCTGGAAATGTCGTCCCGATATCGACATCCTCAGGAAAAGGGCTTTAAGAGAAGGGAATGTGGCTGATCCCTGCCACTAACAATATTATCGTTTGATATTATTATATTCCTGTTTCCTTTATATTTCCAATTGGTTATTCTCATATTCTTATAGACAAATTCTATATATAAGCCCAAAAGCTAGTGATTGTTTTTGTTCTATAGAGGTTATCTATTCCAGCTGTCCTTTATCGGGAAAAGCAATTGGAAAATTTAATTAGAAAAGTCTATACTATTCATAGAAAATAAATATGAATATTTAGGAGGTATTCGGTATGTCAATTACAGCGGAAACAGCGAAAGCTCATGCTAACGATCCTGCCGTATTATGTTGTAGAGCAGAAGGCGGAATTACAATTGAACCAGCAAACTTAGAGGATCCGGCAATCTTCGATGAATTAGTAGATTCAGGTCTTTTAAATCTTGACGGATGTCTGAAGATTGGCCAGGTTCTTGGGGCAAAATTAACCAAAACAAGTGATTCTCTCTGTCCACTGACAGCAGATAACGTAGAAGGATTCAAATCAGATGACGATTTAGCAGCAGAAGAGGCTCCTTCTGAAGAGGAAGCTCCTGCCGAAGCTGCACCTGCCGCAAGCGTTCAGGGTGCTGTTACTACAATCAAACATGGTAAAGTAGTCATCTCTATCAAAGAAGGAAAAGATATCTATCTTGAACTTCCTATCTAGTTCGCATAGAACACACGAAAGTATACAAATAGTAAAGGGCAGATATCATTATATGGATATCTGCCCTTTTTATTCCCGCTCCTGTGCAGGATAGTCTCTATTTTTCTATCTCCGCTGTTTCTGCCGGATCTTCCGTCCAATTCATTCTTCCGTAACGCAATGTCACCGCATGGATCTCTTTCTGTAATTTCACAGATAACTGGTTCTTGCGGATTCTCCATTTCCAGTTCGTTCCGACCGTTGACGGTGTATTCATACGGCACTTGTTATCAAGACCCAGGTAATCCTGCATCGGGATCACGCACCATTTTGCGGCACTTCTCATGATCAGGCTGATCAACGGCTTATTCAGTTCTGCTTCCGGTGTGTAAGTATCACAGAGATACTCGCGGGTCAGCTTCTGCTCATCCTTACTGATGCTTTCCCACCAGCCAGCAAGTGTCTCATTGTCATGTGTTCCTGTATAAGCAACACTGTTCACCGGATAGTTGTGTGGTAGATAGTCATTCGCACATCCCGAATCTCTCGAGTCAAATGCAAATTCCAGAACCTTCATACCCGGGAATCCGCTGTCCCTTACCAGCTCACGTACACTGTCCGTAACATATCCAAGGTCTTCTGCGATGACCGGTTTTTCACCCAGTGTTTCTCTTACTTTCCAGAACAGATCCATGCCCGGTCCTTTTTCCCAGTGTCCGTCTACCGCCGTCTCTGCCCCGTATGGAATAGAGAAATACTCATCAAATCCACGGAAATGATCGATTCTTACCACATCGTACAGGCGGAACACATATGCCAGACGAGATATCCACCACTGATATCCTGTTTCTTTATGATATCCCCAGCGGTATAGTGGATTTCCCCATAATTGTCCGGTTGCGGAGAATCCGTCCGGCGGACATCCTGCAACAGCAACCGGTACATTTTCCTCATCTAACTGGAACAATTCCGGATGTGCCCAGGTATCTGCGCTGTCCATTGCAACATAGATCGGGATATCACCGATGATCTGAATGCCTTTTTTGTTCGCATAGGTTTTTAACTGCATCCACTGTTCATAGAACTTGAACTGCATATACTGATGGAATTCGATATCAAAATACAGTTCTTCGCGGTAATAATCCATCGCAGGTCCCCAGCGCAGCTTGATATCATCTGCCCACAATTTCCATTCCACACCGTCAAATCTGTCTTTTACTGCCATGAATAATGCATAATCTGACAGCCACCAGCTGTTCTCTTTTACGAACTGCTGATACGCTGCATTCTCATGTACATTACTTCTTTCGTAAGCTTTTCGAAGAAGCGGATAACGTCCTTCGTAAATCTTTTTATAATCAATACTCCCTTTTACTTTTCCCCAGTCTACAGCTTCACATTCTGCTTTTGTCAGAACGCCTTCTTCCACCAGTGCCTCCAGACTGATGAAATATGGATTGCCCGCAAATGTTGAAAACGACTGATACGGAGAATCTCCGTAGCTTGTAGGACCAAGTGGCAGAATCTGCCAGTAACTCTGTCCTGCTTTTTTTAACCAATCCACAAATTCATATGCACTCTTTGAAAAACAGCCGATTCCGTATTCCGATGGAAGGCTGCTGATCGGCATGAGTATGCCTGCTGCTCTCTCGCTCATCTTTCTTTCCCTCTTCTTTTCTTATTGTTTTGATTTTCTTTCATTATAAACCGATCTGTTATACCGTTATCATAACTCCGTAATGATCCGATACGACCGGTGCATTCTTTCCGTTACAGATAACGTTCGAAGTGCGGACATCTGCCTGCGTATTACAGAATATGTAATCCAGCCGCTTTTCATTCTTTGCTGCTTTGCTGCGTCCATCTGCTTCACGCCACCCATCAATCTCTTCTGCTTTCACGTTCTTTTCTGTCAGGACCAGCACTTCGGACTCACCTGCTTTTACGTCTCCTTCTATATACTGAAGATCCACCTCCGCAACCAGGTCTCCGGCTTTTACTTTATCTCCGGCTTTTCCATAGACTTTAAAGCATTCTCCGTTTAATGACACTGTCTCCAGTCCGACATGAACCAGCACTTCCTGTCCGTCCTCTGATGTAAATCCATATGCATGACTGGTTTCTGCCACTGTTGATATCTCTCCGTCTACCGGGCTTACAATCTTACCATCTGCCGGAATAATTGCGACACCGTCACCTAAGACTTTCTCAGAAAATACCGAATCCGGAACTGCACTCAACGGTACTGCCTTTCCGGTTAACGATGCAAGAATTACTTGTGGTATATTTTTACTCTTATCCTCGTTCCCAACGAAACCTCCTCATGTTTTCTTATTACATTTATTTATGCAACCGTTTGCATTAATTATAGTCAGATTTTGCATGATTTTCAATGTATTTTCGTTTATAAAATCTAATTCTACCTTTTTCACAATTTAATCTTGCCTTTTTTGTGCAATTCCTCTATATGCCAATGCATACGTTTGCATTGTATTTCCGCAATTCAATTGCAATATTGATTTGTTTGCTGTAAAATATAAGAAAAATCCAAAAGCTACGAAAATATAACTCTAACGGAGGTTACTTACATGGCAGTAACAATTAAAGATGTGGCTGCGCTGGCAGGTGTATCCCCTTCCACCGTATCCAGAACCTGCAAAAATAATCCTTCTATCAGTGAAGAGACAAAAGAACGTGTCAGAAAAGCTATGATAGAACTTGGATATGAGCCGAATTTTCAGGCAAGCAATCTTGCTTCACAGAATTCACGTACGATCGGCATCATTCTCCCTGCTTCTGCCAAAGAAGTCTACGAGAACTCCTTCTATTTGGAAGCGGTCCAGGGAATCAGCCATTACTGTAACGGAAGGCAGTATATGACGACAATTGTAACCGGCCAGGATGAAACTGAGATTCTTGACGCTGTCCGGTCTATGTCCCGAAGCGGCAAAGTAGACGGTTTCATCGTACTGTATTCCAAAAAAGAAGACCCTGTTATCGATTACCTCTTTAACGAAGGTCTTTTATATATTCTTATCGGAAAAGCAACACAGTACACCAATCAGACGATCTATATTGACAATGACAATCTGCTTGCCGGCCGTGAAGCAACGGAATACCTGTATCAGCTTGGGCACCGCCGGATCGCCTATCTTGGTTCCGACAGTTCCCTGATGTTCTCCGCCGACCGTAAGGCCGGTTACCAGCTTGCACTCGCAAGCCATCAGCTTCCTGTCCGTCCGGAATACTGTGCGGAAGTAAAGAATGCATCAGAGAATAATGAAGAAGCCATACGCGGACTTCTGCTCCAGGAAGACCGCCCGACAGCAATTCTGGTCAGTGATGATATCCTCGCCGTCTCTTTAGAACGAGTCTGCCTGGAAACTCATCTGTCCATCCCGGAAGATCTGTCCATCATATCTTTCAACAACTCTCTGTTTGCAAGACTGACCTCCCCGCAATTAACCTCAATTGACATCGGAGCCGGTCAGCTTGGAAGTGAAGCTGCCTCCCAGATCATCAACCACATAGAAAATCCAAATCTCCCCGCAACCAAGATCATCGTTCCCCACCATCTGATCGAACGGGACAGTTGTTGCAAAGTATAGTTTGAAATAAAAAAGGAAACATATCATGTAATATCTTTCTTACCGCACAGCGGGAGAAAGCATTTACATGATATATTTCCTTTTTTTCCATTCTGTATTATAAAATCTTTGATAAAAATTCCTGCAACCGCGGATCCTTTGGATGGTCGAAGAATTCATCTGGTTTTGCCTGCTCTTTGATCTGTCCGGAATCTATAAAGATAACCCTGGAACCAACCTCCTTGGCAAATCCCATCTCGTGTGTTACCACAACCATCGTCATACCCTCTCTTGCGAGCTGTTTCATCAACTCCAGAACTTCTCCTACCATCTCCGGGTCGAGAGCCGATGTCGGTTCATCGAACAGGATCACATCTGGATCCATTGCCAGGGAACGCACGATCGCGATTCTCTGCTTCTGACCGCCGGATAACTGGGATGGATAAGAATCCGCCTTCTCGGCAAGTCCTACTCTTTCCAGAAGTTCCATTGCTCTTTTATCTGCCTCTTCCTTGCTCTTTCCAAGAAGCTTGATCGGAGCAAGCGTGATATTTTCCTTGATCGTCTTGTGCGGGAATAAATTAAAATGCTGGAACACCATTCCCATCTTCTGACGGTGCTTGTTGATATCCACATGCTTATCTGTAATATCCACACCTTCAAAATAGATATGACCCTGATCCGGAACCTCAAGAAGATTCAGAGAACGCAGGAACGTTGACTTACCGGAACCGGATGGTCCTACGACAACGACCACTTCTCCCTTGTGAATCTCTTCATTGATTCCATTCAGTGCATGAAAATCTTCGTATATCTTGTGCAGACCTTCTACTTTAATCAGCACATCATCATTCTTAGTGGTCACTGTTTCTCAACCTCCTCTCCAGTAAACTAACAAGCTTGGTAAAGATCATTACCATTGCCAGATAGATCAGCGCAACGGCGATCAGCGGCATGAATGCATCATATGTACGGCTTCGGATAATGTCCCCGCCCTTCGTCAGATCCTGTAACGCAATATAACCGGATACAGAAGTCTCTTTCAATAAAGAAATGAATTCATTACAAAGTGTCGGAAGTACATTCTTGAATGCCTGCGGCATAATGATGTACATCATTGTCTGAGCATAATTGAATCCCAGACTTCGTCCTGCTTCAAACTGTCCGTTATCGATTGACATGATACCGGAACGGAAAATCTCTGCAACATATGCACCTGAGTTAATGCCAAATGCAATGATTGCAACCAGTACCTTACTGATATCCACACTTCCGAATATGATAAAGTAAATGATCATCAGCTGTACAACAACCGGAGTCCCACGGATCACAGTCAAATATACCTTACAGATTGCATTCAATATCTTTAATTTGCCGGTCTTATCATGTGTCGTACGGACAATCGCAATTAAAAATCCCAAAAGGACACCAATCAATACCGCAAATATCGTAACGATCAGCGTAATTTTCAAACCGTCCACAATATATTTCCAACGATTGTCCTCTATAAAATTCAGAATAAATTCTTTTTTTAATTCCTGCATGTTCTCATCCTATTCTTTTCTGATTATTTTTTTACAATAATCATCTGTTTTCCTGTGTAATATGAATCTGAGAAATCTACCTGCTGTTTTCTTTCATCTGTAACTGTCATACCTGCTGCACCAAAATCAGCTTTTCCACTGTCTACTGCTGCGATGATAGAATCAAATTCCATATCATTGATTGTCAGTTCCATGCCAAGCTTGTCAGCAATTGCCTTCGCGAAATCAGCATCAACACCAACGATCTTGTCATTCTCATAATATTCATATGGCTCAAATGCCGCATTTGTTGCCATTACAAGTTTGCCATTGGAACGGTCAGCATCTGCCGGAGACTCATATCCTTTATCTTCTGTTCCATCGATATAATATCCGATGATCTTGTCAAATGTTCCGTCTTCTTTCAGTTCTTTGATCGCTGCGTTGAATTTATCTGCCAGCTCTGTGTTGCCTTTTTTGAAGCACATTGCATAATCTTCTTCTACATAAGGTGTCTCGAGGATCTTCAGTCCGTCATTTGCATCTACAAATGCTTTTGCAGGCTCGTTATCAATAACAACTGCATCAATCTTACCTTTTACAAGTGCCTGAACTGCATCTGCACCTTTATTAAAACGTTCTACATGATCATCACCGAAATCATCAGAGCAGTAGATATCACCTGTTGTACCTGTCTGTACACCGATCTTTGCATCTTTCAGATCATCTGCGCTTTCGATTTTTTTTGCTTCTTCTTTTTTAGAACCACATGCTGCCATAGAGAATACGCATGCACCAACCAGCATTACACTGATAACTTTTTTTAACTTCATAATCTTTTTCCTCCATTCTTTTCAATATGTGTATAAAAATACATATATATTTAATATATTATCATGTTTTAATCAAAAAACAAGTGGATAATTCCACATAATCGTAAAACATCCACTTGTTTTTTTATACATTTCTATGCAATTACAGTCTGAATGATCGTCCAGAGAATGATCAGTGCCCCCAATACAATACGGTAATATCCGAACACTTTGAAATCATGCTGCTTGATATACCCCATCAGGAACTTGATCGCAACGACCGACAGACCAAACGATACGATACATCCCAGCATCAAAAGACCAAACTCCGCACCTGTAAAATGGAAACCAAACTTGATCAGTTTCAGAAGACTGGCACCAAACATTGCGGGAATCGCCAGGAAGAATGTAAATTCTGCTGCCACTTCCCTTGATACACCGATCAGCAGTGCTCCGACAATCGTAGCTCCTGATCTGGATGTTCCCGGGATCAGTGCAAGCATCTGGAAGAATCCAATCCACAGCAGCATCTGGACACTGAGCTGTGAAATCTTTGTAACAGAAGGTTTCTTCCCTGCATTATGCTTCTCAACGATGATGAATAACACACCATAAACGATCAGCATGATCGCTACCGGTAATGGTTTGTAAAAGATCTCATCGAGAATATCGTTAAAAAGTATTCCAACTATTCCTGCAGGTACTGAGCCGATCAGTACTTTGATCCACATCTGCCATGTCAGCATCTTCTGCTTATGACTTTTTCTCGGTGAAAATGGATTCAATTTGTGGAAGTACAATACTACAACCGCCATGATCGCACCCAGCTGGATCACTACATCGAACATTTCCATAAATGCATCACTCATACTCGGCTTTAATACATTTCCCACCAGAATAAGATGTCCCGTACTGCTGACCGGAAGCCATTCCGTGATTCCCTCCACAATTCCCAAAATAATTACCTTAATAACATCTAACATGTTGCGCTCCTTTCCTTAATCCAGCACATATTTTTCTATAAATTTCGCAACGCCTTCTTCGTCATTGGACAGTGTCACATAATCTGCTGCTTCTTTCAGCGATGGAATGGCATTCTCCATTGCCACACCTGTTCCGACTTCTTTTAACATCTTCAGATCATTGTTTCCATCTCCGAATGCCATGATCTCTTCTCTTGGAATGCCAAGAACCTTCCCAAGTTCGATCATTGCCTTCCCTTTATTGACACCTGCAGCATTAATCTCCAGATTCATCGGAAGCGCACCGGTAATCTCGATTCCAGATACCTCTTCAATCTCTTTTCTGGCTGCATCACGGTCTTCTACCGATGTAAATAATGCCTGAATCTTATCTACCGGCTGATTCATCTCTTCAAACTTTGCCCTCACATCATCCACGGGTACACGCGTAGACGTAATATAATCCGCCATCGCCGGTATATTCAGATACTTGTCAATTCTGGTCAGTGCCTCTTTGGATGCATATCCAATGCCATGATAGTAAATCTCTCTGAACGTATCATAACGTTCAAATATAGTCAAAATTACTTCTGCAATATCATACGCAAGAAGTTCTTCCACGATCACCTCGTTCTTCTCCATATCTATGACTCTTGCTCCATTTGCGGTAACTGCATAACGGATTTCCTGCAGTTCGGTCAGCTCTTTCGGAATACCGGAAAAAGGTCTTCCTGTCGCCGGCATGACAATGATTCCCTGTTCTGCCGCTCTTTTCAGTACATCTTTCGTGTATGCGGTCAGTTCTTTATTCGTCTTCAGTAAAGTTCCATCTAAATCCATGCCGATCATTCTGATCCTATTCTTCATATGTAACTAATTCCTTTCTTTCTCTTGAGAACCGGTACAGATTCTTACTGATCTTATTCTCGCCCTGTTCATAAGCCTGTTCCCCGTGATCGATCATCTTCTGAACAGTCTCTTTATTTCCTGCAGGTGCAAAAAGAACCGCATCCTTTCTCGGAATCATAATGATCAGATCATCCTTTAATTTGTCTGCACACACCTGCCAGATATGTTTGAAACATACGGAACTTGCTTCATGATGTCCGTCTGCCACAATTCCAAATCCTCCGTACCAGGTATTCGCAACTACAAATTCTACATCTCTGTTCAGATTTTCACAAGACTTATGATACAATTCTATGATATCACATTCCGGCGGAAGCATATTGTCTTTTAATATCTCATATACATCTTCGGCCCTTTTGATTGCAAATACAACATTCAAATCCCCAAGAAAACTAATTACCGGAGCATCTTTTTTGGAAAATTTTTTTCCGTTCAATGCATGTGAATCTGTAAGCTCTGTTTTTACCCACGGATAGATCTTATCGCAGATATTTTCATATTTATAATTTTCTTCTTCATATTTTTTCATATTAAATATTCCTCTCTCACTTAGACATTCTCATTATTTATTTTATACACAAATCTCCTCTGTGTAAACCTTTTCCGGATTTGTTTATATAAAGTTTTAAATACCTTTAATCTGTCGAAAGAAACAAAAAACTTCTGTCTCTTCTTATGTTTCCGGTCAAAAATTTGCTTTATCTTATGTTTTGTAGTATAATAGATACGCATTCGCGAAAAGGGAAAGGATATGTTTATGATAAGTATGAAAAAGAAACGAGCATTACGATCGGCTTTGGCAATTACCATCTGTACCGTAACAATTGCTTCTGTTAATACTCCAGTATATTCGGCACCTTCCACAGATGAATTGGAAAGTACCACCTCTGGTTTAAAAGGTGAGTTAAATGATTTGAACAGCCAGTTATCTTCCTTAAGTAAGGAACTGGACAATACTTCAAGCCAGATTGAGGATTTATCTGCTAAGGTTGAAAAATCCAAGCTGGATCTCGCTTCTGCGCAGCTTGATGAAGAGGCGCAGTATGATTCGATGAAAGACCGAATCAAATTCATGTATGAAGGCGGCGGCGCATCTCTGGTTCAGATTCTTCTTACTTCAGAAAGTATGGGAGATTTCCTGAACAAGGCTGAATATGTTGCTACTATTAGTCAGTATGATCGAAAGATGCTGGAAGAATTACAGCAGGTTCGCAGTAATGTAGAACAGAAACAGAATGACCTGGAGCAGCAGCAAAGCAAGCTTTCCGGCCTTCAGGAGACATTAACCAGCAAGCGTGATGAATTAAATTCAAAAATTTCATCTACTTCCGGGGAACTGGCAGATTATCAGGCACAATTAGACCGTGCCAAAGCTGCTGAGGAAGCATTAAAGCTTGCACAGAACGATGAAGTCTCAGGATCTGTAAAGGCAGATGACACAAAAAATACTGAGACAAGCAACACTAATACCAATACGAATAACGCGAATAAAAATAATCAGACAGCATCAACAAATACAAATAACACAAATAAGAACAACACTACCAACACCAATACCAGTACCAACACTAATTCTCCAACTGTTAATAATGGTAATTCAACTCCGGCTTCAACCACAGATGTTGCCCTGTTAGCGGCAATTCTCCAGTGTGAAGCAGGCGGTTATGATGGAATGTTAGCCGTTGCAACTGTTATAATGAACCGTGTGGCAAGTCCGGCATATCCGAACAATTTGCGCGCAGTCATTTACCAGTCCGGTCAGTTTGCCCCAACCTGGAACGGTTCATTGAACCGTGTTCTCAGCAAAGGTGCTTCCTCAACTGCTTATTCTGTTGCCCAGGCAGCACTTGGCGGCGCAAGACATTCTGCAGTTATAAACTGTTTACAGTTCCGCTCAGCATCTACCGGCGTATCTGGTATAAATGTTGGTGGAAATGTATTTTTCTGATTTTTAGCAGTTGATTTTGTCTCTTATGTATATTATGAAATAAAAAATAAGCCTCATTCGGAGGCTTATTTTTTGTACGATTTATTCATACTCCATAACATCGATCCATTTCATCAGAAAATCTTTTTCCAGCCGGATATCTTTCTCAAGTTCTGCGGCAGCAACAATTGGAAGCCATTGTTCTACATACTGTCTTGCGGTATCGCTTTTCTTACAGAATAACTTAAGATAAAGATCTGCACTCTCCTGATCGTGTAATGCAAACAGCAAATATGTCATTGCCGCATCTGCGCTTGCATTTCCCTGTGAAGCATGTGCCCAGTCAATCACAGTCATCTTTCCGTTCTTTTCAACAATTACGTTACTTGGATTAAAATCACCATGACACAATTTTGTATGTCTCGGCATAGATTCCAATCTAGTCAAAAGTTCATAACGCTCTGTTGCATCCAAAACTTTCAGATTTCTTATCTTATTTGCGAGTTTATCTTTTAATTTCGGTAATGTTTCTGCCGTTTTACTCTGTACTTTCAGCTGAAGATCTACAAAATCTGACATATATTTTTCAAGATTGGCACGGTCAATTTTCATCATTTCTTCCAAAGTTTTTCCTTCCCGGTTCTCAATGACCAGCGCCCATTCCCCATTAATCTGAGTTACCTCTTTTAGTTTCGGAATATCCAATCCTGTTTCTTCAACTTTCACAGTGTTCAATGCTTCATTAAATACTGCTGACTTTGGATGATCTGTTACAAATATTTTAACAACACCCTCCTCGGTCTTATAAACTGATTTGTAAGGTCTCTCTACGATCAAATTCTTCTTTTCGAGCTTCATACAGATTCCTCCTTTTTATTGAATCTTTTGCCCTTTTCCTTCTTGTTATCTGTATTATATACCTTATTGTCAGATTTTTAAATAGTTTTTGATATTTTTTTCACTATTTTTTATCCTGCATATTTATTGTTATTTTTTTATCAATATTTTGACATAAGAAAAAGTGCAACGTCAAACGCTGCACTTTTCCTATGCTCAATACATTATCCAATCTACAAACAAAAACTCATGGATATTATATTTACGCCTTTTTTATTTTCCATAATAGCATTTCAGGTAGATTTCTTTCATCTCACTCATAAGAGGATATCTTGGGTTAGCTCCTGTACACTGGTCGTTGAATGCCTGCTCTGTCATATCATCCAATGTATCCAGGAAGTATTTCTCATCTACACCGTAATCTTTGATTGTCTTCTTAATGCCAATCTTCTCTTTGAGTTCTTCCAGTTTAGCGATGAAGTTCTCAAATACTTCTTCATCTGTCTTACCTTTGCATCCTGCAAAACGTCCTAATTCTGCGTATCTTGCAAGTGCATGTGGATACTGATACTGAGAGAATGTTCCCATTCTTGTAGGTACTTCTGAAGCATTGTAACGCATTACATCTGTAAGGATTACAGCGTTAGCAATACCGTGTGGCAGGTGATGGAATGCTCCAAGTTTATGAGCCATTGAATGGTTCAGTCCAAGGAATGCATTTGCAAATGCCATACCAGCCATGCAGGAAGCATTTGCCATCTTCTCTCTTGCGATTGGATCGTTAGCTCCGTTCTCGTATGCAGATGGTAAGTAATCAAATACAGCTTTTACTGCCTTCATAGCAAGACCGTCTGTATAGTCTGTAGCCATGATAGAAACATAAGCCTCGATTGCATGTGTCATAACATCGATACCAGATGCACTTGTCAGTCCCTTAGGTGCTGTCATTGCATTGTCAACATCTACGATAGCCATATTAGGCATTAATTCGTAATCTGTAATTGGCCATTTTACTCCTGTGTCTGCATCTGTGATGATTGCAAATGGAGTTACTTCTGAACCTGTTCCTGAAGATGTTGGAATAGCTACAAAGTAAGCTTTCTCTCCCATCTTAGGGAATGTGTATACTCTCTTACGGATATCCATGAAGTCCATAGCCATATCTTCGAATTTTGCTTCCGGATGTTCATACATTAACCACATAATCTTTCCGGCATCCATTGCTGATCCACCACCAAGAGCGATGATTGTGTCAGGCTCAAATGCTCTGATCTGTTCCACACCTCTTCTTGCACACTGCAGAGTCGGATCCGGAGCTACTTCGAAGAAGCATGTATGCTGGATTCCCATCTGATCTAACTTATCTTCGATTGGTTTTACATAACCATTCTTATACAGGAAACTGTCTGTTACGATGAACGCTTTCTTCTTGTGCATAACTGTTCCGAGTTCATCTAATGCTACAGGCATGCAGCCTTTCTTAAAGTATACTTTCTCAGGTGTTCTAAACCACAGCATGTTTTCTCTCCTCTCTGCAACTGTCTTGATATTGATCAGGTGTTTCACACCTACGTTCTCAGATACAGAGTTTCCTCCCCAAGAACCACATCCAAGTGTAAGAGATGGAGCAAGACCAAAGTTATAAAGATCTCCGATACCACCCTGTGATGAAGGGGTATTGATCAGGATACGGCAAGTCTTCATAGCCTGCTGATGTTTCTCGATCTTTTCTGTCTGGGCTGGATGTACATAAAGTGATGATGTATGTCCATATCCACCATCTGCAACAAGCTGCTCAGCTTTTGCAAGAGCCTCATCAAATGTCTTAGCTCTGTACATTGCAAGTACAGGAGATAATTTCTCATGTGCGAATTCTTCCGAAATATCAACAGATTCTACTTCACCGATCAGGATCTTTGTAGCCTTCGGTACTTCAACACCTGCTAACTTAGCGATCTCATATGCTGATTTTCCAGGAATCTTATTATTTAATGCTCCGTTGATGATGATTGTCTTACGAACTTTATCAAGTTCTTCTCCCTTCTTGAGGAAGTAGCATCCACGGTATGCAAATTCTTTCTTAACTTCATCATAAATGCTGTCCAGTACAGTTACTGACTGTTCAGAAGCACAGATCATACCATTATCAAATGTCTTAGAATGGATGATGGAGTTAACTGCCATCTTGATATCTGCGGAATCATCAATGATAACAGGTGTGTTACCAGGTCCAACACCAAGTGCCGGTTTTCCTGAAGAGTATGCAGATTTAACCATTCCAGGACCACCTGTTGCAAGAATCTCATCAGCATCTTTCATAACTGTTGTTGTCAGCTCTAATGAAGGAACATCAATCCATCCGATGATTCCTTCCGGTGCTCCGGCTTTTACTGCTGCATCAAGAACAACTTTCGCTGCCGCAATTGTACATGCCTTTGCTGCCGGATGTGGACTAATGATGATTGCATTTCTTGTTTTCAAGCAGATCAGTGTCTTAAAGATTGCTGTTGATGTAGGGTTTGTAGTTGGGATAACGGCTGCTACCAGACCAACTGGTTCTGCAATCTTTTTAATTCCGTATGCTTTGTCTTCTTCAATCACACCACAGGTCTTGTCATTTTTATACTTATTATAAATATACTCTGCTGCGTAATGATTTTTGATGATCTTGTCTTCTACAAGTCCACGTCCTGTCTCCTCTACTGCCATCTTAGCAAGTGGGATACGCATCTTATTTGCTGCCATTGCTGCTTCAAAAAAGATCTTGTCTACCTGTTCCTGTGTATAGGTAGCAAATTTTTTCTGAGCTTCTCTCATTGCTTTCATCTTAGCTTCGAGAGCTTCTACATTGTCAATAATCTCTGGTACTACATTCTCTTTTTTCTTTGTCGCCATGTTGATTATCCTCCTGTGAGTTTTTGTTTGTTTTCGATGGTCTTAGTATAACCGCTTGTTAATTCTTTGTCAATAAGTTTTTGATATTTTTTTCACACATTTGATAATTCTTTAACATATTGCTTTTGCCACCTCTTTCACTATACACAAAGAAGCTGCCGCCGGCAGCTTCTTCTGTACACATTGATATTTAAAAATGTTCCAAATTGTGCTCAGTATGTAACAGCATGTGTGATTTCGGCGAATTTGGTTTTACAAAATATTCTTCATACATTTTTTGTACATCATGATTTTCATGCGAAAATCTACGTTTTGCATTCTCATCCAAATGATAGAGTTTACGTCCTCTTTCGTATGCCATCTCCCTTCCATCATGAATCGGCTGTCCACCGCCACCTACACATCCTCCGGGACAAGCCATGACTTCTACGAAGTCGTAATGTACTTCCCCTTTGTTAATACGGTCCAGAAGTGCCCGTGCATTGCCCAGACCACTAACTGCAGCCGTTCTGACAGTTACATTGTCAATCTGGAAATCCGCCTCCTGGATTCCCTCATTCTCATTGAATCCTGTACTTCTTACCGCTTTAAATGCATCTTCCGGCGGATTCTCACTCTTAAGCAGATAGTATGCCGTACGAAGAGCTGCCTCCATGACACCTCCTGTTGTACCAAAAATTACACCTGCTCCTGTTCCATCCTGCATCGGCCGGTCACTTTCTATATCTGACAGTGTATCCGGACTGATATGCGCTGATTTGATCATCTTTGTCAGTTCTCTCGTCGTAATAACCGTATCAACATCATGTCCTGCATATTCCTGATAGAACAGTTCCATCTCCTTTTCTTCTTTTTTTGCCACACATGGCATTACTGATACTGTGTAAATCCTCTGCGGAGATACTCCGAGCTTCTCTGCAAAGTAAGTCTTCATCACAGCTCCGAACATCTGCTGCGGTGATTTCGCCGTAGAAAGCTGTCTCACCAGATGTGGATACTGTGATTTGATAAATCTAAGCCATCCCGGGCAACAGGAAGTAAACATCGGACGCTCTTTCAATTCCCCTGCAGTAAATCTGTGCAAAAATTCCGTCCCTTCTTCCATAATTGTCAAGTCAGCCGAAAATGTGGTGTCAAAAGCATAGTCGACTCCCATTCTCTTCAAAGCGTCAAGGATCTTTCCAACTGTTGCTTCATCATCAGAAAGTCCAAATTCTTCACCCCATGCAGTTCTGACAGCCGGAGCTACCTGCGCAACTACGATCTTGTCCGGATCTGCAATTGCATCCCATATATCTTCTGTATCATCTCTTACTCTTAACGCACCAACCGGACAATGTGTAATACACTGTCCGCATAATGCGCAGTCAGCTTCTTCTATTGTCCTGTGACCAGCCACATTGATCGTAGTTCTTGATCCTGTTCCTTCCACATCCCATACACCAAGTCCCTGTACTTTTTCACAAACCTGTACACAGCGCATGCATTTTATACACTTGGAAGAATCCCTGATCAATGGGAATTCTTTATTCCATGGCTGTCTTTCAATCTCCATTTTAAACGGAATATCTATAATATTCAGGTCATTTGCAACCGTCTGAAGACTACAGTTTCCACTTCTGGAACAGGTAACACATTCACAGTCATGCTGCGAAAGGATCAGCTCTACCGTTGTTCTTCTGTGTCTTCTGACTTTCGGACTGTTCGTATGAATGACCATACCTTCTTTTGCGACATTATTGCATGAGGTGATAAGTTTCTCTTTTCCTTCTAATTCCACTACACAGACACGACAGGCCGCAATTTCATTGATTCCTTTTAAATAACAAAGTTTCGGAATTGGAATTCCATTCTGGGATGCAGCTTCCATGATCGTGGTATTCTCTTTTACCGTTATCTCTCTTCCATCTATTGTAAGATTTACCATAATGTCTCTCTGCCTCCCTTAAATATACCGTATCCGAAGTGATCACAGCGAAGACATCTTCCTGCTTCCTGTTTCGCTTCTTTTTCTGTCATACAATTTTCCACTGCCTCAAAATCACAGACTCTTTCACACGCTTCTCTTTCTGTAAGATTTACTCTTCCGCAAGGTGTACGATCATCCAGATGCGCTTCCGGAATTTCAACATCGCAGGAAATCTCATGATGATATCCAAGATACTCATCAATATTAGCTGCTACGACTTTTGCAGCTGCAATTGCCTTAATAACTGAAGCCGGTCCGCTTGCACAGTCTCCTCCGGCAAATACACCCGGAAGGTTCTCGAATGCTCCTGTGCTTTTGGTAACAATTTTCCCACGTTCAACCGGAATACCAGCCTGTTCAAAGTGATGTGTTTCGATATTCTGTCCGATTGCTACGATTAATACATCGCATGGTATGTAAATATCTTCTTCACCTGTAGGTTTGATGCTTGCTCTTCCGTCTCTGATCGAGCTCACCATCTGAGGGGTCACATAGATTCCTTTCACATGATGATTCTCATCTACATCAATGGATGCCGGTGCTTTCAGTGTCTGTAATTCAATACCTTCTGCAACGGCTCCGTCTATTTCTCCCGGAAGTGCAGTCATATCCGCAACCCTTCGTCTGTAAACGATACTTACTTTCTTGGCACCCAGACGTTTTGCTGTACGGACTGCATCCATGGATACGTTACCTCCACCGATAACAGCAACCTCTTTTCCTGTCAAATCCATAATCTGATTCTTCCCTACGTTACGCAGGAACTGTACAGCTGATAAGATTCCGTCTGCATCTTCATTTTCCAATCCTAATTTTTTATCTGTACTTGCCCCGATTGTAATCAGAACAACATCGTATTCCTGTCTCAATTGCTGGATTGTAATATCCTGACCGATCTTCAGACCATTTTTCACCTGTACACCTGTCTTCAGTATCGCACGGATATCATCGTCAAGTCTGTCTTTCGGAAGTCTGTAGTTCGGAATACCATAACGAAGCATTCCTCCTAATTTCGGAAGCATCTCATATACAGTTGTCTGATGTCCCATTAACTGCAGATAATAAGCTGCACTCAAACCACCAGGTCCTCCACCAAGGATTGCAATCTTTTTTCCTGTATCCGGTGCACACTTCGGAGGATCAACTTCTCCCGCAAAATCTGCTGCTACACGTTTTAATCCACGGATATTAATAGAATCATCCACCATATTTCTTCTACATCTTGCTTCACATGGATGTTCACAGATAAATCCACATGTAGTCGGGAACGGATTATCTTTTCTCAGCAGACGGATCGCATCTGCATATCTGCCTTCACCTACCAGTGCAACATATCCCGGAATATCTACATGTGCAGGACATAAAGATACACATGGTACCGGCTGATTATAGGTACAGGTACATCTTCCGTTCTGGATATGTTCAATGTAATCATCACGATAACCGATCAGTCCTTTGTATACCATATTAGCAGCCTCATATCCGATTGCACAGTCTGCTGATTCCATGATTGAAAGTGCAGTCTGCTCCATAATATCCAGCGTCTTCATAGTTGCTTTTCCATCCAGTACTTCACGAATGAAATTGTTCAATTGCCCCAATCCGATACGGCAAGGTACACATTTTCCACAGGTCTGTGCATGACATAACTCAAGAAATGCTCTTGCCATATCTACAGGACATAATCCCGGAGGACTTGATTCGATTCTTCTTTCCAGATCTTTATAAAGGCCTTCCATTACGATCTTTGCTCTTTTTGGAGAGGCAATTTCCAGTCTGCTCATTCTTTATTCCTACCTTCCATCTGTTTGTTTTCAATTTACAGTACATATGAATTGCAATTATCAGTTTTTTTTACAATTCATTTCAAATGTGATATCGGTATTATATCATTTATTTGATAATTTGTAATCATATTTGTTAATAGTAGTAAATTTAACGCTATAGTCAGATTTTTAACAAATCTTTGATTATCTGTTTTACGAAATATCCTGTCTATCTTTTTTCTGTGTCATTTATGCAGAAAAAAACCTCACACATGATTGTGTGAGGTTTTCAATATTTTTATTGACTTCTAACTATACAAGTTCAATCAGAACTTCCATAGCTGCATCACCTTTACGCTGACCAATCTTAACGATTCTTGTGTATCCACCGTTACGATCTGCATACTTAGGAGCGATCTCATCGAATAATTTTGCTACGAGATCAACTTCTTTTGTATTTTTCTTCTTTCCAGCCTGTGCAGTTGGAACTTCCTTTACAGGATAAAGAACCTTCAGCATCTGACGACGAGCATGCAGTCTGCTTGGCATATCCTTTTTGATTGTTTTATCAACTTCGTCATATACAGTAACTTTCTTACCATCTACAACTTCTTTTACTCTCTTGCCATCTTTATCTTTGCGGGCAACTTTAGCTTTTACAGTAACTTCTTCGAAGTTATCTTTTTCTTTAACAGCTAATGCGATAAGTCCTTCAGCGATCTTGCGGATCTCTTTAGCCTTAGCTTCTGTTGTAACGATCTTACCGTTGTTCAGAAGTGCTGTTACCTGGTTTCTTAATAATGCTTTTCTCTGGCTTGATGTTCTGCCAAGTTTTCTATATTTTGCCATTTTAAATATCCTCCATTATAACACTTGGTTATGCTTCTTCGGGCTTACTAGCCAAATGCTCTGCCATGCACTTACGGGCTTACTGACAGATTATTCTTCACCTTTGCTGAGGCTTAAGCCTAACTCATCTAATTTTGCAAGTACTTCTTCCAGAGACTTACGTCCAAGGTTACGTACTTTCATCATATCTTCCGGTGTTCTGTTTGTCAGTTCTTCAACTGTATTGATGCCAGCTCTCTTCAGGCAATTGTATGAACGAACAGAAAGTTCAAGTTCGTCAATGCTCATCTCAAGAACTTTTTCTTTTTCATCGTCTTCTTTTTCAATCATAACTTCAGCAGCCTGTGCTACTTCTGACAGATCAATAAAGAGTTTCAGATGTTCACTAAGTACCTTTGCAGCCAAACTTACAGCTTCATCCGGAAGCAGTGTGCCGTTCGTGTATACATCCAGTGTGAGTTTATCAAAGTCTGTAATCTGTCCGACACGGGTATTCTCTACTGTAAGGTTCACTCGTTCCACTGGAGTGTAGATAGAATCAATTGGAATCACTGCGATTGGCAGTTCGTCATTCTTATTCTTATCAGCACTCACGTAGCCTCTTCCATTTGTAATGGTAAGTTCCATATACAATTTGCTGTCTGCACCGCCGTTTAATGTAGCGATTACAGTCTCCGGGTTCATGATTTCAATATCCTGATCCACCTGAATGTCAGCTGCTGTTACAACTCCTTCGCCTTCGAACTCAATATAAGCAGTCTTAGGCTCATCAGATTCAGATGTGTTTTTGATTGCCAGAGATTTCAGGTTCATGATGATCTCTGTAACATCTTCCTTAACACCCGGAATAGAACTGAATTCATGAAGTACACCATCGATCTTAACCTGGCTGATTGCTGAACCAGGCAAAGATGAAAGCATAATTCTTCTGAGAGAATTACCTAATGTTGTACCATAACCTCTTTCAAGAGGTTCTACAACGAATCTACCATATTTCTTATCATCTGAAATATCAGTTATTTCAATATTGGGTTTATTAAAATCAAACACTAAGTCCACCTCCTGTGGGTTACGGTTTATTATTTAGAATACAACTCGACGATTAACATCTCATCTACAGGAACATCGATTGCTTCACGTTTTGGAAGTTCTTTTACTGTTCCTTTCAGACCTTCCAGATCAGCTTCTAACCATTCTGGAACAAGACGTCCGCCTGTAACCTCAACGATTTCTTTGTATCTTGGTGAGTTTTTCTTAGTTTCTTTGATTTCTACCACATCTCCTGCCTTTACAAGGTATGAAGGGATGTTGATCTGTTTTCCGTTTACAAGCACGTGCTTGTGGTCAACGATCTGTCTTGCTTCACGTCTTGTTCTGGCAAGTCCAAGACGGAATACAACGTTGTCAAGTCTTGACTCTAAGAGTACCATCAGGTTTTCACCTGTCATACCATTCATCTTAGATGCTTTCTTGAAGTAGTTCAGGAAAGGTTTCTCTAATACACCATAGATGAATTTTGCTTTCTGTTTCTCACGTAACTGGAGACCATACTCGCTCA
>OLOG01000602.1_pt1 | contig 30873 bp, 36 predicted proteins | sample 1672351 | NCBI WGS metagenome assembly OLOG01 (sample SAMEA3136674, study PRJEB25190) | human gut metagenome | biome: human gut; feature: human-associated habitat; material: faeces | place: Austria | collected 2013 | reverse complement strand
CCCTAAAGTTGTCCCCTAAATAATTTGGCTTTCCCCCTAAATTATTTGGTTACCCCCAACCATCCTTTTATTCTAAAGTGATTTCTTTTACTATATTTTGATTAAAGTCTTTGATCACAATACGATGATTTTCATAAATAGCATAACTATTTGTTCCTTCTTTTGGTAAAGAAATAGAAGAAGGATTAATAATATAGATATTATCTTTTTTCTTTGCTATTGGCTTATGAAAATGTCCATACACAAGAATATCATTATCATTTAATAATGGTAATTGATCTTCATTATATAAATGACCATGTGTTAAAAAGAAATGATGTCCATCTACATCATACAAAGCGTAGTCGCTTCTCATTGGAAAATCCAATACCATTTGGTCTACTTCACTATCACAGTTTCCTCTTACTGCAATAATATCTTTTTTCAATGGATTTAATAAAGCAATCACTTGCTTACAATTATACCCATCTGGTAAATCATTACGGGGACCATGATATAAAATATCTCCTAAAATAATTAATTTATCTGCTTTTTCCTCTTGATAAGTTTCAATAGCTCTTTTTGCCCATGTATAAGAACCATGAATATCTGATATAAACATTAATTTCATTTTTAGCCTCTTTCTATTGCATAACGAATAATTGTCTTCAAATCTTCTTCTGCCGTCTTTTCTGGTTTATTTAAATAAATTTCATGATGCATACCTGCCAGCTTATAATTTTCTACTGTAATATACTCCATAATCTTTTTAGTAGAATTAATTTCTGTATGATAAGCACCTTTATGTAAAAGCTGAACTGCACGCTCACCTTTTCTTTTCTTTAAATACACATCTAATATATAAGGATTATCTGTTCTTAAAGATAAATCTAATTTTATTTGATTCAATATTTGTTCAGTTAATGATGGTACTTGTACCATCATTAATGTAAATTTAATCATCTTTTTACGTGTCACATCAAAATGACTGTTATCATAGGTATCCCATATTCCCTCTAAAGGTGGAACTGTATATAATATTTCATCTTTAAAATAATTCCTTAATTCTCTTGAAACCATTTGTAATGCTTTGGATTTTAATTTAAATTCATCGACAGATGGGTTCCCCACCCCATCAAGCATAATGTATGTTAATTCAGGTACATCAACCAAGGCAATCACTTTAGAAGATGTTGTATACAGGTTACGATACAATTTCTTGACATCATAGCTTTCCACTGTTTCACCCCCATAAGCACTCTTTATTATACCTCATTTTTCTAAAAAACAAAGAAAAAAAGAATCAGGATATTGAATCTATCCTTGATTCTTTAAGTGTTTATCAAAAACTGATTTTAATTCTTGATAGGTAGTAGTCCCTTCAATATATTTACTGGTTCCATCAAATAATGCTGGTACATAATAGTAATCATATGAATCAGCTAGTTCAACCTCTTGACTTTCATCAATTAATTGAATATCAATATTTTGATATTTTACATCTTCTTTTAATTCCTTAATCCATTTTATTGCCTGCTTACAATAAGGGCAATCAGGTAATATAAATAATTTCATTATGCTCTTTTGATTGTTTTAATCACAATAGGAGTATTTGGACAATCTCTCATATCTCTAGGAGCACGAGCAATTTTATCTACAACATCTAATCCTTCTGTAATTTTACCAAATGCTGCATAATCACCATCTAAGTGTGGTGCTGCTTCATGCATGATAAAGAATTGAGAAGATGCAGAATCTTTAAACATTGTTCTAGCCATTGATAAAACACCCGGTGTATGTTTTAAATCATTATCAACACCATTACTTCTAAATTCACCTTTAATTGCATCAGTATGTTTTTCATTAAAGTTAACATCATATCCACCACCTTGGATCATAAAACCAGGAATAACACGATGGAAGATAAGTCCAGCAAAGAAATCTTCATCAATTAATTTTAAAAAGTTTTCTACAGTAATAGGAGCAACTTCAGGATAAAGTTCCCCTTTCATTACATCTCCATTTTCCATTTCAATAATAATATCTACAGTTTCCATTTTAATCCTCTTTCTTTTCTTCTATATATTCAGCTTCAATAATATGTTTCTTTTCATTTTTCTTTTTGAAATACGTTTTAAATAGAAAAAAGACAATAATAACAGCTGCTACAACGGCAAGTACCCAAATAATATTTTTTACTTGATCAAATTGATACGCTACAGCAACAACAAGACATAAACTTATTACATCAAACATTCCTGATAACTTATGTTTTTGACCAACTAAACAATTTAATGATAAAGCAGTCGAAATAAATAACCCTAAAATAAGTGCGACTTCCATATTATGTACCTCCTTGCCTCATTTTATCATATTTTTAGTAAAATGAAAAAGAGCCAAGTATTTTGTGCCATATTATCCATTAAACCACCTAAAATCCCGAACAAATGTCATTTTGTACCTATGTTATTTATTACAGTTCCAAAACTGAAGTATTTACAAACACTGCAATCGCTCTATTTTGTACCTATGTTATTTATTACAGTTCCAAAACGCCAATGTAATTAATACAGGTATTTTAAAATTTTGTACCTATGTTATTTATTACAGTTCCAAAACGCAACAGTTAGAGAAAAACGTTAAAGAGCAATTTTGTACCTATGTTATTTATTACAGTTCCAAAACCTCAATTACATAGAATCAAAACAAAATAACATGGCTTTGATGAGTGCCGTCCTTATTTTCCAAATAAGAGACCTCACCTTTTGGCAGCAAAATCTACCATTACTCACATAGTTAATACTATGACTATGCTTTCTGTCATTTTATAAAATCATTGCTTTGAGCAATATTTCTTGCAGCATTGAAATCTGCATTAATTTCTTTTTTATAATTTTTACAATTAGGATTCTTACAAATAAATTTTGATTGGCTTACGCGTTGTCCTTCTTCCCAATGACCACAACAACTACATGTTTGAGATGTATGATAAGGATTTATCTTTCTTACTTTTATCCCAGCATTATTCGCCTTATATGTAATAAAACTCTGTAGTTGATAATAAGACCAATTTCTTAAAATAAATTTGCTACTGTCAAATCCTGTTAAGTCCTCTAAGTTAATGTATTGAGCTTTGTTCTTTATTGCAAAATCTACCACTTGCTTACTTACAAAGTGATTGTACGTTCTTACCCATTGATTTTCATTTTTCTTTATTTTTTCTAAATGATTTAACTTTTTCTTTCTACCATGTCCCCCTTTTACTTGAGATAAATTCTTTTGTATAGTTCTTTTTTGTTGTTGTATTTTTGTTCTCTGTCTTAAGAAATCATCTGCTGAACCAATTGACTTTTTTATATAATCGTTAGAATTAAGTGCACAAACTGCTGGTATTGCTAATCCTAAATCCACTCCTACTACAATACTCTCATCAAGTTCAACCTCTTTGGTAGGAACCGCCATGCTCAAATTAAGCATTATTTTATTCCCATCAATTTGTAAGCTAGATCCTTTAACTTTATAGTTATTTAATAATATTTCTCGAATTTCTGCACGCAATGCTTGAGATTTATGAGGATTCCCAAATACTATTTTAAATTTTATTTTATCAACAAAATTAATATATACTTGTAAATCTGAACTAAGTAAATTTTGTTCAAATTCTTCAAAGTTCTCATAATCATAATTAAATTTTAGATCTCGTCCTCTAACTAACAAAGGATTTGTCCTTTTGTAATTATTTACAGCAATTTCACCCCTTGCCAATCCATTTTTTAACGCTTTAGAAAAATCAGTTTTTACCTTTTGAACTATATGCGATTTAGTATCACATCCTTTAGCAAAAATAATATCATCTAATATTTGATTTGAATTAGAAAGAATCATCTTCCTTTTTTTATTAAACACTTCATCTAATTGCCTATTGTTTTGGTAAAATGTAACAACCAATTCACTCATTAATCTATTTAATCCTAAATATTGTGAATATTGTCCATCTCTTATATATTGATATACTCTATTCATTTCCTCTTTATCACCAACAGGAACTAATTGAATTTTTCTCGTTAAAACATTTGCCACAACTTTCACCCCCCCTTCTAAAAATACTTCCTATATAAATATAATATGCTAGTTAATTTAACAATGCAACTTCTGATGTATTATTGATACTTATCAGTTAGATTGACACTCCTATCAAAATACTCTATTTTTCATTTCTAACTTATTATCTTAGTTTTATACAGAAATAGTTCGTTTTTCATTTTATATAATCTAAAAACCTATGAATACATATCTAGTTTGTATATATTTCATAGGTTTTTATCGAATATAATATAAATCTCTAATGCTCCAAATCAACATTAATATTTCTTGTGTATCAAAAACATTAATATGGTTTTATCTCAAGTATTTCAATTCAAATCTTTCTTTTTCTAAATTATTTAAAACTGAACATCCTCTACACGTAAATTGTTTTAGTTCGGATGCGTAAAAATTATTTTCAGAGCTATTTAACTTTATTTCAACTTCTTTTATACTTTTAGCATTTAATGTTTCAACCCCGATATATGGTGCTTTTATATTATCATTATAATAAAAGTCTTCAAAATCAATCCATATATCTTTTTTTAATTTATTTACCACTTTTAATTTTATTCCCGTTTCCGTAGTACCAAGATAATTTATAATTAGATCTGGACTTTTATATAGTGTCGTCCCATTTTTTATTTTTCTATTATTTGTTATACTTCCACCTAAATCGAAATCAACAACACTATCATTTACAAATGATCGACTATTTGCAAATAAAGTTATATGTATAGTCATTTTTTCATATTCACACTGTGTTAATTTTCCTTCGAATAAGTAGGTATTTTTAGAATGTGCTTTTATATCAGAAGTATCAAAATTATATAGGCTTTCCATAATTCCATCCAACGATATATCTAAATCTAAATCAACTTCTTTATCCGTCTTATTTTTAAATTCAAAGTTAATTCCTTTTTTTGTTATATTTAATACCTTTAAAGAATAATCATCTGTATCCTTAATCATCTTACTAACTTCAAATTCTTTCTTGTTATTTACTTTTTTTGTCTTTTGTGCACAACCAGACAGTATACCTAAAGACATGCAAAAGACTAACACTACGCCAATTATTTTTTTCATACAATTGTATCCCTTCTATTACATTGATAAATATTATTAATTAAGATGGAAATGCCATAAACTTGTAACCATTGCTTGTATCAAGTTTAAACGACCAATCATCTAAATGAACAGGACTAGATATAGTATTTGCTAACACCGATAACCATTCTTGTCCTGTATAATCTTTTTGTGTTAAAAGTTTCATTAAAACCATTGACCATAAATAAAAATCACTTTTATCAACAGATGAATTTGCTGAACACGATATACCAGTAACCTCTTTTTTATCAAAATCAAATAACATAATATAATTAACGTCAACAGCACTTCCATATTCCATCAAATTATAAAAAACACCCAAATTTTCATCATTAGATATTAACGAATTAATTTCTATTCCAAACTTTCCAGTATCTCCTTCTAATAATAACTTATTATACTTAGATAACTGTTTTGAATACGGACCATAGTTTACAAAATTTTCACATAAACTTTCATAAGTGGTATTATCAAACTTGTTTTTAGAATAGTATTGATACACTTTGTTTATCATATTGTCTGATAAAGCACTTAAATATTTTGAATCAAATTCCTTCTCCAAACGTTCTCTTTTAGATAACTTTTTATATTCTTTTTTCTTTTTATTCAACTTATTATTTAAAAAAGTAGCAACATCTTTTTCATTCAAATCTAATGCTTTTAATTTTTTTTCGTTACTTTCCAAATATTTTTTTGCTCTTTTTTGATCATTTTTTGATGTCAACTTTTCTTTAAATCCATTTGCTGCATATAGATTTTCGTCATTGAGGTTTACTACCCCAATTCCATCATCCGTATTAACATCTCGATAATAAATATCATTAGATTTATCTACTTTAATCCAGCGATGCCCATCTTTTTCAACACATACATAACTACAATCGTATAACACCTCATTATGGTAACTATTATCTTTAAATATCTTTGCTATTTCAGCATAATCTTTTGCCTTAGCTCCACATCCAACAATTGAAAAAATCATAAAGAGCGCAACAAATACTTTTACTCCTTTTCTCATATTCTTCATCCTCCCTTAAACATGAGTATATATCTACCCATATATAAGTATACCATGGCAATATATCCCTTACAACTTCAACCTAGATTTATATAATTTACGTTGAGGTGATAATATGCGAAAAGTAAATCCATTACGTCAGCTTCCAATGACTAAAGAAGGATATGGAACTATCAAATTGCATCTTGATGAAATCATTAAGGAGAGAGACGTCTCATTAAATCAATTATCATTCAGAACAGAGATACAACGATCTCAATTAAGAAATTATAGAGACAATAAAATTCAACGCGTTGATTTAGATTTACTAGCAAGATTATGTTATGTACTAGAATGTAATATTACAGATATTATTGAATTTATCCCTCCGGATGAATAAAAAGGTATAAAAATAACCCAGTTGATTCATATTGAATTAACTGGGTTTTATTTATTATGTATTTATCTTCAATAAGTTTTTCTAAAAAAAACCTCGGCTATTTGTGGTACGTTTCATTTTTCATAATTTTAAATGCCCGGTATATTTGTTCTACCAATACCAGTTTCATTAATTGATGAGGGAAGGTCATTTTTGAAAAGCATAAACGATAGTTTGCTCTTTTAATGATAGCTTGACCCAATCCTAAAGATCCCCCTATAACAAAAGTAATCGTACTTTTACCTCTAATCATACATTCTTCTATTTGTTTAGAAAAAGCCACACTATCTATTTCTTTTCCATGCAAATCTAAAACAATAACATATTCATCATCTTTTATTTTAGATACGATTTTATTAGCTTCTTTATCTTTAATGATATCTTCTGTATGTTCACTTGCTTTATCAGGAATTGGTTCATCAGATACTTCTATCATTTCTACCTTGCAATACGCATTTAATCTTTTTACATACTCTTTAATTCCATCTACTAAATACTTTTCTTTTAGTTTTCCAACCGTTACAAGTTTAATCTTCATGATGTCCTCCTGAAACAATGTCAACTTGACTTGCAACTTTAATATTTTTAAAGTTTATCCCTCTTTGATTAAATACTTGATAATATGTTTCTAATGCTTTTTCTTTCGTATTGGCTTCTTGACTTAGATGTGCTAAGCATATTTCTTTTGTTTTATTGCCTATCACCTGAGCCATAATATTAGCACTATATTCATTATTTAAATGCCCTTCATCGCCATAGATACGATTTTTTAAAAATAAAGGTCTTTTTGTTGCCATAAGCATTTCTACATCATGATTACTTTCAAATATGTAATAATCTAAATTATCTATGTATTTCATATTCTTTTGTGATACATATCCTGTATCTGTCATATATAATATTGTTTCTTGATAACCTTTAATCACAAATCCTAAAGGTGAGGTTGCATCGTGTGATAAAGGTAATGGGGTAATACGAAAATGATCTAAATCTATATCTTGATAAGGTTTTAATACATGAGTTTCATCTAGATGAGGGATACAATTCTTACCACTATAAACTATCTTTTGATCAAAAATACCAATATTTTTATTATGATCATAATGATCATGAGTTAATAACACATGACGTATATCACTTTCTTTAAAACCTAAACTATCTAATTTATAAAGTAATTGTTTACGACTAATCCCACAATCTATTAATAAACCTTCATCTTTATCATAAATAAAGATACTATTTCCTTTAGAACCACTTGCTAATACATGATATTCCATAATTTCCTCCATAAAATAAAAATGAGTACCAAGTACTCATTTTATTATTTAAGTCCGTATTTCTTATTGAATTTTTCAACACGTCCATCAGCACTAGCAAATCTTTGTTTACCAGTATAGAATGGATGACAGTTTGAACAAGTATCAACACGTACTTCATCTAAAACTGATCCACTTTCAAATTCGTTTCCACAAGAAGTACAAACGACTTTTACTTTTTTATAATTTGGATGAATTCCTTGTTTCATATTCTTCAATCTCCTTCCGCCTTATAGTATTTCACTACAAAGTAAGTGCTATAGTATGATAACATTAAATTACATTGAATTCAAGACTCTTTTTTGATTTTTATCAAATATTATCATTAAACGTTAAACCTCATTGATAAACTCTTTTTAGTTCATCTTTTTTCTTTTAATTTTATATTTAATAATTCAAATGTACAAATATAGTCCGCTAATTGTAAAAGTATATATTCACTTTGTTGTACTTCTCTAAACTTCACATTATTTAGTTTTTTTAAAATTATTAGTATTTTTTTCTTTACATGAAGTAAAAAGAGCCACATATTGGCTCTTTTCTAAATTTTCAGACCGTTATCTTCTTCATCTTCAGGTACTTCTAATTCTTCTAAAATTTCATTTCTATTTTTTTCTTCCATATAAATTATAGTATCATATTCTTTTTCTAATTCTTTTCTTGGTAATTTTAATAAAGATTCCACATATGCCATTAAGTCTTTGTCAACAACCTCTAACGAGTTATACAAATTACAAATTGCATCTTGTATTTTTTTTATTGTTATACAAGGGTTTTCTAATATAATTCCAATTATGTCGGAATAATCGTTTTTGTAGTTTCTATTAGACATCAGTTTCATAGCTATGAGGTATTCATCTTTGATTGTATAAAAATGAATATGATTAGAATATGTTCTATAATAATCGGCATAGTTAATCAACTTATTACTATATGATGACGTCGAGATGAAGTCATCATTTATCCAGTTTGAAGTTAAATTATATTTATCGGCTATTTTATTTGCAGACCGTTTGATATTTATAAGTTTATTAGGTTTTATAATATCAAAATCTGCTGTAGAATATCTAAAATTATAATTTAATACTATAGAACCTCCACCAACAATAATTATATCAATATCGACATTTTTTGTTTCTTTCCTTAATTCTTTTGCAAATTCTTTTAAATATTGATGAGCAGTATCTTTATTGATAATGTCTGTATCAATAGACATTTTCTATTTCTCCTTCACAAATATTAAATTTTAAAAACTCTTTTTCAGCATTTTTTAATGCTTTTTCTTTTATTTCATTATTTTTTAATAATCTAGACATCATTTCAACCCCTCTAGGATAAACAATATCCTTCAATTTGTATTTATCATAAGTATGGATATTCATATTTAATCCATATTTATTTGAAAGATAATTGACCATTGCCACTAAATAAAATGATTTACAATATTTTTTTTCATTAAAGAATTTCTCTATCTTATGAGAATTTATAATTTCTTCAACAGCTTCTTTAGGATCTAACATTTTAATAGACTGACAAAGATTGCTTTTGAATAATTCAAAATCGTCATTTTCAGTGTTGATTATTATCTTTTTAACAGGCATGTCAATCATCTCCCTTGTATAAACTCATAATATATTAGTTATAAAGACACATCAATTTTTTATAACTAATTAAATTTTATCCTCTCAAAAGTATATTACCACTACTTAAATAATAAAAGTTAAAAATCATTTTTTTACTTAAAATTATTTAAATAATACCCTATTTAGTTGCTTTTATCATATTCAATACCGTATAATTCTTATTTACAATGACAATATAATGTTGTATTGAAGCATGCAAATAAAACATTCTCATTTTTTAAATTAAAGAGCATCTTCGATCTAAAAATAGATATAAATATTCGCCTTTTCTTCTAATAATCGGTCCAGTATGTATGAATTTTTGATTAATATTTTCATTTGATTCCCCTTTCCTTAACTAAAAAAATTGGCGGGGAAGTGTCCTCGCCTTCAGTGACCCAGATCTTTCGAACAAGCCAAACAATAAATGTCATATGACATATATATTGTATTCATAACATATCATTTTTATGCTCGATTTTAAACAAGCTTTAAGAAACATTCTTTGATTTTTATCAAATATTATCATTAAATGTTAAGCCTAATTGATAAGCTCTTTCTAGTTCATCTTTTTTCTTTAAATCTCGTTCAGGATAGTCACGACTCATGCGATCAAAAACAATAAATTCACATTCTTCAGTTCTTTCATTCATTCGATCATGAACCATGACTTCTTTCATCGCATCAATTTGTCTTTGACGAACAACTTCTTTACTATCGCCACCCATTGTTACTAAAAATAAAGTTTTCTTTAAATCTTTCATCGTTTTATTACCATAGGCAAAACCATAAGTCCATACCCTTTGAAACCAACCTACAAGTTTACTTGGTGCTTCACTCCAAAATACTGGATAAGCAAATACAATGGCATCACTTTGGTTAATGAGTTTTTGTTGATCAATAACATCTTGAGATAAAGCAAGATGTTCATCATAGAATCCTTCTCGCATATATTCTGCCTCAGACATATCACTTTGAAAATTTATTTTATATAAATCATTAAAAATTACTTCATGTCCTGCTTTTTTTAATCCTAATATAAAACTGGCTGTCATCTCATAAGTAAAACTATTTTGACTAGGATGACAATAAACAACTAAGACTCTCATTTTTCCCTCCTAACAAAAAAGGCATCTTATGCCTTTTCGTCTTCTACTTGTATTCTTCTAATAACTGCACCTAAACTAATCAGTTTTTTATCAATATTAGCGTATCCTCGATCAATATGATAAACATTACCAATTTCTGTAATACCATCAGCTATTAACCCTGCAATAAGCAATGCTGCTCCACAACGTAAATCTGTTGCTTCTACCTTTGCTCCTTTTAATGGTGTCTTTCCATTAACAAAACACATACTTTCATCTACTTCAATGTTTGCTCCCATTTTATTTAACTGTTCACAATGTCTAAATCTTTCCGGATAGATTGTCTCTACTACCTGTGATTGACCATGAGCCTGTGTAAGTAAAGCTGTTAATGGTTGTTGTAAATCAGTTGCAAATCCTGGGTAAACTTGTGTTCTAATATCTGTTGCATTTAAGTCTCCATCATGTCCATAGACAATAATACTATCCCCTACATTTTCCATTTTTACACCAATTTCTTTGAGTTTAGATATTAATGATTCTAAATGTTGAGGAATGATATTTTGAACAATTACACGTTCTCCGGCTGCCGCTGCCATGATTAAGAAAGTCCCTGCTTCAATACGATCAGGAATAATTTCATGGGAACATCCATGTAATGTTTCTACTCCTTCTATTGTAATCGTATCTGTTCCAGCACCTCTGATTTTGGCACCCATTTTTGTTAGTAAGTTAACTACATCAATAATTTCTGGTTCTTTTGCTGCATTTTCAATAATTGTTTTTCCTTCTGCTTTCACCGCAGCAAGTAAAATATTGATTGTTGCGCCAACTGAAGCAAAGTCTAGATATATTTTATTACCAATTAAGCGATCTGCTGTAATGATATGAGCACCATCTTTGAATTCTACATGAGCACCTAATGCTTCAAATCCTTTAATATGAAGATCAATAGGACGAGGTCCTAAAAAACATCCTCCTGGAGCTTTCATAACTACTTTTTTACATTTACCAAGTAAAGCTCCCATAAGATAATAAGAAGCTCTTAACTTATCTACAGCGTCACTAACAAGTGGTTTATTTTCTAAATGTGAAGGATCAACAATTAATGAGTCACCATCTCTTTTAACATCACAATTTAACTCTTTAAGTAAAACGGCTAATGCATCAACATCACTAATTTCAGGTACACCAAAAATAGTAACCGGTGAATCAGCTAAAATAATTGCTGGTATCAACGCTACCGTTGCATTCTTTGCCCCACTAATTTCTACCGTTCCATTTAATTTATGTCCACCTTCAATTGCTATAATCTCGCTCATAATTGCCTCCTTATACCTCTTATCTCTAATACTATATATTAAATAAATCAAAAAAACAACTTTAAAATATTGATAATAAAATCACTTCACAACATAATTTAATTCTTATCATCATTTTATTTGACATTTTATTAAAAAAGCGGAAAATATATGAAAAAAGGAGAGATATTATGTCAAATATAACAATAAAAGTAGCATCGATAAGTGATGCAAAACGTTTATTAGAAATTTATACACCTTATGTATTAAATACTGCCATTACTTTTGAATATGATATTCCTAGTTTAGAAGAATTTGAAAACAGAATCAAAAATACACTTATAAAATATCCTTATTTAATTCTTATGGAAGATGAAAAAATTATTGGTTATGGCTATACCGGTGCTTTTCATCCTCGTGCAGCTTATCAATGGGCAGCAGAAACATCTATCTATCTTGATATTCATCATAAAGGCAAGGGATTAGGACATCTTTTATATCAGGAATTAGAAAGAATCTCTCATTTACAGCATATAACTAACTTAAATGCATGTATTACTTATGGTAACCCTCAAAGTATTCATTTCCATGAAAAGGAAGGATACCAAGAAGTGGCTCATTTCCATCGTTGTGGTTATAAGTTTAATCAATGGTATGATATGATTTGGATGGAAAAACAAATTGATCAACCTGATCAACCTCTTCCATTTATTCCTTTTTCAAAACTAAAATAAAAAATGGCTTCTCAATGAGAAGCCTTATTTTTTTAATTAAGCTTTACCGATGCAACCAAATACTTCCATTCTGTCTTTTACACATTCTTGAATTGCTTTAGCACCTGGAGCTAATAATTTACGAGGATCATATCCTTTTCCTTCTAAATCTTTTCCAGCTTCGATGTATTTTCTTGTAGCTTCTTGGAAATATAATTGACATTCAGTATTAACATTAACTTTAGATACACCTAAAGTGATTGCTTTTTTGATCATTTCATCAGGAATTCCTGAACCACCATGTAATACTAATGGTAATTTTCCAGTTTCTGCTTGAATTGCGTCTAATGCATTGAAGTCTAATCCTTCCCAGTTAGCAGGATATTTACCATGAATATTTCCGATACCTGCAGCTAAGAAATCAACTCCTAAATCTGCGATTGATTTACATTCTTTTGGATCTGCAACTTCACCTTTACCGATGACACCATCTTCTTCTCCACCGATTGATCCAACTTCTGCTTCTACTGAAACACCTTTTGAATGACATAATTCAACGATTTCTTTTGTTTTTTCAATGTTTTCTTCGATTCCATAATGAGAACCATCAAACATGATTGAAGAGAAACCTGCAGCTAAAGCAGCTTTAGCTCCTTCATATGAACCATGGTCTAAGTGTAAAGCTACTGGTACAGTAATATTTAATGCTTCTACCATTGCTTTAACCATTGCTGCAACTGTTGTATATCCAGTCATATATTTAGCAGCACCTTCTGATACACCTAAGATAACTGGTGCTTTTAATTCTTCTGCAGTTAATAAGATTGATTTAGTCCATTCTAAGTTATTGATATTGAATTGACCTACTGCATAATGTCCTTCTTTAGCTTTCTTTAACATTTCTGTTGCTGATACTAATCCCATAACAAATCTCCTTTTCTTTTTTTCGTATATATAATACTATCTTTTATCAAGAATTTCCATTAATTTATATTATTTTTTAAAAAGAAAAACGTAGCCTAGGCTACTTACAGAAATATCCATGTATTTAATCAATGGGAAACCTGTTTCTTAAATACGGGTGTGGCTACGTTTTTCAATAGATTACCGTAAATTATTTGGAGAACAACTTTATCGTAATCTCTATGTAATCCAATGATTACACTTATAGTATACATCTTTTTTCTATTTAATCAATAGTTTTTTATCACTATGATAAATTATTTTAATTCTTGATAAGCCTTTAATAATCTTTGACAAGCTTTTTCTAGTGTTGCTCTTGGTGTGGCTAGATTGAATCGTTCAAAGCCTTCTCCACCAGTACCAAAGATATACCCTTCATCTAACCATAGACCCGCCTTATTTTGCATAAAATCTTCTAATTCTTTAGCTGACATATTTAAGGCTCTAAAATCAACCCACGCTAAATATAAACCTTGAGGATGAACTAACTTAATTTCTGGCATATTTGCTTTTAAAAATTCATCTAAATAAATAAAGTTATCATAAACATATTCTAGCATTTCATCAAACCAAAGTTCACATTCGTTATAAGCTGTCTTGCACGCTAATAATCCTAAAATGGCAGGTTCATCTACACCTACACGATTCATCGTTGCTTTAAAAGCTTCCCTTATTTCTTTATTAGCGATAATAATATTTGATGTTTGTAATCCTGCTAAATTAAATGACTTACTCGGTGCAGTACAAATGATTGAAAATTCTTTAAATGATGGATCAACATTATAAAAAGGAATATGTTCATTATCTTCATAAACAAAGTCTTGATGTATTTCATCAGCCACAACTTTAACTCCATGTTTTTTACAAATCATTCCTAATTGATATAATTCTTCTTTTTTCCATACTTTACCAATTGGGTTATGAGGATTACATAAAATAAATAATTTGACATTTTGTTCAACAATAGCTTTTTCAAAAGCTTCAAAATCACATTCATACTGTCCATCTTTAAAGACTAAAGGATTTTCAACAACATGTCTTTCATTAGCCAAAATAGAACGATCAAAAGGATAATAAACTGGTTTATGAATAATAATGCCATCCCCTTTTTGGGTTAATGTATTCACCGCTAACTTTAATGCCGTTACAACACCAGGTGTCGGTACGATCCATTGTTTATCAATATCAAATTGATGGCGACGTTGCATCCAGCTGACAATCGCATCTAAATAATCATCCCCAACAAAAGAATAACCAAAAACACCATGATCTATACGTTCTTTTAATACATCTAATACTCTTTGTGGTGCTTTAAAATCCATATCAGCAACCCACATCGAAATCACGTCAGGATTGACATTTTTTCTTTTCATGCCATCCCACTTAGCACAGTTCGTATTTTTACGATCAATAACTTGATCAAAATCAAACATCTCACTCATCACCTAATACCTCCATATTTTTAAATTCCAAACTCGAAAAATGAGCTAATGTAATTCCTAAAGCCATTGATAAATTTAAAGAATCTATTTGATGACTATGAGGAATAAATATTGTTTTTCCATAATTTAAATATTCATCTGGTAAACCACTACTTTCATTACCAAAAACAAGAGAATGTAATTGTTGATCCGGTTCAATTTTATGTATATTGGTTGCTCCCTTTAACATTAAAGGATAAATATGATGATGACGATAACGTTCCAAGTAATCTTCAAAACTATCAAAATATTCTACATTTAAATGGAACAGCGCTCCCATTGAAGCACGCACAACACGAGGATCAAAAACATCTACTCCCGGTCTAATAATCGCTAAATTAGTATAATGAAAACCTAGCATCGTACGCATGATCGTTCCCATATTCCCCATATCTCCAGGATTAACAAGAACGACATGATTTTTATCTTCTAATTGTTGAGCATATTTTTTAACGATTGCTAGAGCAAAACAATTATCTTTTTTTGACAATTTATGGATTGTTTTATCACTTTCTATCATTTCTATTTGATATTGTTTACATAAATCTTCAATTAAAGGTATCCCTTTATTTTTATATGAATTAGACTTAACATACACTCTTAAAACAAGCTCCGGTTTATTTTTTAATAATTCAATTGTTTCAAAAACCCCTAAAGTATATGTATAGTCTAAATCTTTTTGATAACTCTTAATCTTCATCAATAAGCCCCTTTACTCTTCTTGCTTCTTGATCAACGCTATCTTTTAAAGATTGAAAATGTTTTTTATCAAAGTTAGCCCCTTGATCAATTAATTTCAACAAATCATTATATTTTTCACTTGCTAGTACTAATTGTGAATACTTAATCGTAAAATCTAATTCATTTCCAGCATTGGCTGTAATTTGATTAATTTCTTTATATAAACTTTTAAATTTATCATCTAAATTCACTTTTTCTTTCCTTTTAAAAAATCCCATATTCTACGCTCCTTTGCTTGTTTCATTATATCATAATTCATATTTGTTTTTTATCCTTTTATGTTATAATGGCAAAGAGGTGATACCATGAACAAATTAGCTTGTCCTAAATGTCATCAACCCCTTGTTTTAGATCAGCGTAGTTTTCGTTGTCAAGAAGGACATTGTTATGACATAGCGAAAAGCAAATATATTAACTTATTACTTAACCCTGATAAGTCAACCAATAACCCTGGAGACAGTAAAGAATCTTTAGTTTCCAGAAAAGCCTTTTTAAATCAAGGTTATTATAATATCATTTGTGATCAAGTGATTGATTGTATTGATCGTTACAAAAAAGAAGACAATCCTAGTATTTTAGATTTAGGATGTGGAGAAGGGTATTATACCCAAAGAATTAAGCAATATTTTATTGATAGTGATATTTATGGCTTAGATATTTCTAAAGAAGCCATTAATATGGCAAGTAAATATCGTAAAGATGTTACTTGGATTGTGGGTAATTCTAAAAATATTCCTATTCTTGATCATTCTTTAGATTTTGTCAGTGCTCTTTTTACTGTTGTTAATCAAGATGAATTAAAAAGAGTTCTTAAAAAAGGAGGCTATGTGATTCATGTTACAGCCAATCCTCGTCATTTAATTGAAATTAAAGAATTAATTTATGATGAAATCAAAGTAAAGAGTGATAAATATATTCGTCTAGATTTTCCTAAAGTAGAAAGTTTTGACTTAGTTAAAAAAGTAGCCATTACCAGTAGGGAAGATGCTTTAAATTTATTAAAGATGACGCCTCACTATTACCACATAAAAAAAGAAAGACGTCACGTATTAGATACTTTACAAGGACTTGATATCACAATTGATGTCAAAATAACAATTTATGAAGTATAAAGTCATCAATGATCAACTTATCATTGAAATTGATAAAACAACTCAAGGACAAACTATCCTTGAGTATTTTCATTCCTTGCATCTTTCTAAAAAAACAATTCATTTATTAAGACAAAATAAAGAATATTTATACAATCATCAATTTGTTGATTACAATCAAGTATTAAAAAAAGGAGATCTACTACAAATCAAAGCTTTTGAAAAAGGTATTGATTTTGAATGTCTTGATCATCCTTTAGATATTGTTTATGAAGATGAATTTTTATTAGTCATTAATAAAGAACCTGGGATGATTATTCATCCCGAAGGTAAACAAGGTCAGCATACACTGGTTAATGTTGTCGCTAACTACTATAAAAAAACAAATCAAAATTATCCTGTTCGTTTTATTCATCGTTTAGACCGTGATACCAGTGGTTTGATCATGTTTTGTAAGTGTACCCTATTACAACCTTTGCTTGATTATCAAATTGCAAATAAAACTATTAAAAAAGGTTATTATGCTTTAATAGAAGGACATCTTCAAAGAAAAGAAATGACCGTTAATCAAGGTATAGCAAGAGATCGACATCATAACCAAAAGATGATAGTAAGCAAACAAGGCAAAACAGCATGTACTCATTTTAAAGAAATCAAATCAAATAAACAAATTTCATTAGTATCTGCTTTTTTAGAAACAGGGCGCAAACATCAAATCAGAGTTCATCTTGCTTCTTTAAATCATCCTATTTTATCAGATCCCCTATATGGAAAACCATACCCAAAAATGCCACGACTTGCCTTACATGCCTACTACCTTCGTTTTTTTCATCCCCTAACCAATCAAGTCATCACTTTACAAACAAAGACGCCTCCTGATTTTTGTTTACAAAGCGAACCAATTTCACAACATTAATGCGATGTTTTTTAAGTAAAACTCGCGTTTTTATTTTCTTCATTTTTCCATAACTAGAATAATATATCGAATCTTGATCATAGCCAAAGATTGTCATCCAATGCCACTTATCATCTCTCATTCTTATTGAATGATGCGTTAAAACCAGCATACTGACAGGATTTCCATGATCAATAGCTTCTTTTATAAAATGATATCCTTTTTCAACACCTGGATTTCTGATAATTTGGTAATCTCGTTGGAGTAGGTTTCCTACTTTTCTTGCATAATGATAAACATAAGGATATCCCCTTTTACCAGGGGTAAGCAAAGCGTAGAGTTTTTCTTGAAAATGAAGATACTGTTCTTTAGTATAGACCTTTTGTTGATTTAAATAATAAACATAAACATTGGTTGCACAAACACTGGCACATCCTGCCATTTGAGCCCATTTATCATGAAACCAATCTTGACTTCCCCCATAATAAAGTTTGTCATCTTTTATTTTAGGACACTGTAATAACATCTTATCATCCCCTATCTTGTAAGATTACAGCCATTTCAAAACACGTTTTATCTGCCACTTTAAAAACAATTTTTATATCTTGATGCTCTTTTCCTAAATAAAGTTGCACCTGACTTCCCGGTAAAATTTCTTGAATATAGTGAACACTCATTTCCTTAATATCATATTGACGATATATCTCAAATGGAATTAAGTCTAAAGCCCATTCTACATAACGATAATTATTCATATGCTGATTAATATCTACATCACTATAAACAACTTCTCTTGTTTTTATATATTCTAATTCAATATCTTTTCTTATTTTATGATAACGATCAACAATACAAGGATAATCTTCTACTTCTGGTATAGTAATTCCCACGTCTTGAGGTCTTACAATTTTTCTACTTTTTAAATCAATAAGAGTCCACAGTGAAAAACCACCACCCAATATCTTTTCTTCTTGTCTTATTTCATAAGTACGAGAAAATTGAACCCGTGAACCCCCTTTAACACAAGTTACCAAATCAATATGCTCACCAGCTTTTATTGGACGATTAAAAACCATTGTCTGTTTAGAAAGCACCCATCCGTAATGATTTTCTAAATCATCATGCCATATGCCTACTTCAATTGCATTTTGCGTAGCTAAATCAGCAAAAAGACTAAATAATGTAGCTTGACGAAATTGTCCTTTAAAATCAGATTCTTGATATTGAACGATATGATGTTGTACTGTTTCTAGTTTTTTCATTTTATTACCTCTTAATGTTTAAAAATTACTAGAATTATAATAATATAAATATATCAATTAATAAAGTTTTGAGGTGAGATAATGAAAAAAAGAAAACTAAATTTAAAACATCTAGGTATATCTGTGATTGCGATAATTGTTGTTTTCTCACTTGTATTCTTATTTTTACATCCTTTTGCTTCTACAAAACAAGCACCAAAACCAAAAGCAAAAAAAACAACAGAAAAAACAACCCAACAAAAAGTATCTTTTGTTGCAGTAGGAGATAATTTGATTCATGAAAGAGTTTTTAACTATGCCAAAAGTCAAAGTTCAAATAATACATATAACTTTAAACCTGTTTATCAACATGTAAAACCTTATATTAGTAAAAAAGATTTAGCTTATGTTAATCAAGAAACGATTATTGGTGGTGATGAATTAGGTATTCAAGGATATCCTGATTTTAATTCACCTAGTCAATTAGCTGATGATTTAATTGATACAGGATTTAATCTTGTAAATGGAGCAACAAATCATTCTTATGATCAAGGACTCAATGCTGTTTTTAATACTTGTAAATTATGGCGTACAAAACCCCATGTTCTCTTTGCTGGATTATATGATAGTCAAGAAGATCGTGATCATATTCGTACGATTGAAAAAAATGGTATCAAATTTAGTTTTCTTGCTTATACTTTTGGCGTAAATCAAGAGCCTAAAGCACGTTATCGTCAATATTTAAAAGATGTCCAAAATTATCCTTATTTTATTGGAACTTTAGATAAAGAAAAAATCAAACAAGATGTCGCTAAAGCTAAACAAGAAAGTGATTTTGTTATTGTTTCTGCACATTTTGGTAAAGAAAACTCAAGCGAATTAGGTGAAAGCCAAATTGAATATGCTCAATTCTTTGCAGATTTAGATGTAGATTTAGTTGTCGGTAATCATAGTCACATTGTCCAACCTGTTAACTGGTTAGAACACAATGGACATCAAACACTTGTTATTTATTCATTAGGTAATTTTGTGAGCACTATGGACAATGTAGATAATCAATTAGAAGGTATGTTATCATTAGACTTTATTAAAGATAATAATACCTATTCTATTGAAAATGTCACTTATACACCATTAATTAATCATTATAATGCTAATGTAGTTACAATTTATCCTTTAAAAGATTACAATAATGATTTATTATTACAACATGATATATTAAAAAATGACCCATCATGTTTACAACAATTCCAAGAAAAAATTAAAAGTATTGTACCCGATGGTGTTAAAATAAATATGTGAGGTTAGTATGAAAAAAAGACATTTAAAAAAAAGAGTCATTGTATTAGGTGTGATCATATTAGCTTTGATTCTAGGATTTATTTTCTATCCTCGTCAAAGTTCTAGTACAACACCAAAAAAGCAAACTGTAAAAGTTAAAAAACAAACAAAAAAAGAACTCTCTTATTATAAAAAAGAAAATGCTCAGCGTTATCAAGAATATCAAAAACAACATCCTGAATATAGTCACGAAGATGTTGTTACATATGTGAATATGAATCTTGATTATGATTTTTATGGAAAAATCATTCGTCAAGATCATCCTAACGACCTAGATACGATTGTTAATAAATATTATCAATTAGATCCAAGTTATGCTCCTGATGATTTGGTGGAAATCAATGATCAGGCAACTCCCGGTAGTTATGGATATCCTTATCGCAGTCATCTTGTTAGAAAATGTGTCTATGATGACTTTCAAGCTTTAAGAAAAGCTTGTCAAGAAAAAGGCTTTGAACTCTATGTCGCTTCTGGTTATCGTTCTACTAAATGGCAAGATGAAATCTATAATCATATGGCTAATACTTACAATCAAGCTAAAGCTGATGAAACATGTTCACGTCCTGGTCATAGCGAACATACAACCGGTCTATCAATGGATATTGGTCTTGACCAATATAAACTAGACGATGTTATCAAACATCCTCAATACCAATGGTTTGTTTCTAAACTAGCTGATTATGGATTCATTATTCGTTATCCAGATCAAAAAGATAAGTTAACTGGTTATCTTTATGAAAGTTGGCATCTTCGCTATTTAGGTAAAGATTTAGCCAAAAAAGTCAGCCAATCAAAACTAACTTATGATGAATACTACGCTAGACATCACTAAAAAGACAGAGATGCAAGGTTGCATTGCTGTCTTTTTTCATTTCCTATATTTACATCTTATGCTTTCTATTATGCTTGCTTTTTATAAGAAATTATTAAGACTATACTATTTAATAAATTTCTTGTATAATATGTATATGCAAGAAAAGGAGTCAAATCATGGAAGGTCTTTTAGTTATATTACCAATTTTAGTATTTCTTGTATTCCTTTGGATTACATATACTAATATAAATTTATTTGTTACTATTATTCGTTGTTTAAAAAAAGATAAAACTTTAGAATGTGCTTTATCTACTGTAGGAAAAATATTTTATGTTGGATTACTTATTATTTATGTAGCTTGTTTTGTAGGATGTCTTTATTTTATGATTATATCAGCTATGAATAATAAGTATAATGATGCCTCATTACCACTTAATATTATTGCAATCGTATCGTTAGTAAGTGGCTATTTATTCCAACAAGTCATCTTTATTGGTAGACGTGATATGTTAATTGGTAAAATCCAATTAGATTATCGTAAAATAAAAAGAGTGAACTATCCTAAACCTACAACTTTAAGTTTTAGTTATGGACAAAAATCATATTCTACATCACTTAGATTTATGGATGAATCTAAGATGAAAAAAGCATTACAAAGAACAAGATAAAAACAGATGGTCGATTTAAAATGACCATCTGTTTTTTTATTCTTTTCTTTCACTACGTTTTTTTATAATAACGATAGCTATAACACTACAAACTAATAAAACCATCGCTTCAAGAATATTTGTAGGATCTCCTGTTTTAACAGTTTGATTATCTTTTGTTTCTTGTTTTTTTGTTTCCGTCTTATTTTCTGTTGTTATTGTCGGTTTGACTTCTGGATTTAACTTAGCAATCGTACTTGTTTGCATAACATAATGACAAACTGTACATTCTTGATGTTTCAAGCCTTCTTTTGAAGTAGTATCCTCTTCATCAATAATCCACTTACTTGCTGTATGTTTTTCCATATTATTTACACTTGTGCATCCTTCTACTGTACAAGCAGAATAATGATGTGTTGGACTCGCTTTTAGTTCACTAGCATATTGATGGCTTCCACTGCTTTGTGTGTCTTCAAAGAAATCTACAGTTGATGTTTTACCACAACGTGTACATACATACCAGTATGTATCGTGTTCTTGACAATTGCTAGCTTTACTTCTTAAAAAAGCAGAATAAATTTTCTTTGTATATCCATGTCCTAATGCATTTGTATAAAAAACAGCAGCATCTGATTTCGTACTATATCCACAAACACAACTTTTATAATAAATACCAGGTGTAACACATGTTGCCATTTGTTTTAAATATTCACTTTTTTCAACTTCTTGATCCATTACATGTGTATGATTCACTTGTTTAATAACAAAAACATGATCTGCAGCCGTTCCTGTATGATGTAAATCTTCATTTTTAAATGGTTCTTCTGACCATATAGATTGAGAAAAATAGTTCTCTCCATCTTTTGTTACCATACATTCATTTCCGTCTGTTGGTTGAACTATAATTTTCCCATTTCCGTTTACTCCAGGATTTCCTTTTAAAGTGGCACTTTGAATATAAATTACATTCTCATTATTATTCTCTTGCGATCCTGATCCAGCAAATACTGAATAGTTAGACCCTCGAATATAGGTTCCATTTCCTTTTAAAATAAGAGTAATACCCATATTATGTTCTAAGCAAATTGCTTCTAAACAGTTACTTCCATCAATAGTCTTTCCATTAGCGTCAAAAACGATATATGCTCCCTCGATTTTAAAATTTAAACGTCCTTTAATGTTTTTTGTAAGTTTGATATTGATATGATTTTGTGCGTCTTGACTTACTTCAGCAACATTCGCTAATGTACTTTCTACTTCGTCATAGGAATTCATTGCTTTATTCCCCATTTGTTCAAAATCTTCAGCGTATATTTTTGTTGGTGTGACACCTATCAACATCATTAAAACGACTAAAATTGATAATACCTTTTTCATCTCTTTTCTCCTTCCCTCTATCTTGTTTACTCGATCCTCTTTATAATTGAAAACTCCCTCCTTACATTTATATTTTACTTTTTTAACCCCTTTTTTTACGTTACAGGCGCGAAATGTCGTTTTTAGGGTGTGAAATGTATATAAGAGAGAATTATATTTTGATAAAATAGAATTAGGTGATAGTAATGAATATAGCAATTTGTGATGATGATATTTTATATATGAATAAAGTAAAGGAAATGATTGAAGCATGGGCACAACAAAATCATGAAAAAATATCTATCTATTTATTTAATCATGGTGATGCTTTGATCAATAGTTATCAAAAGAGTCATATTGATGTGATTTTTTTAGATATTATGATGCCTTTATTAAACGGGATGGAAACAGCCCATGAAATTAGAAAGCATGATCAGGCTGTTAAAATTATTTTTTTAACCTCTTCGATAGAATTTGCTGTAGAGTCATACGATGTCAAAGCAAGCGGCTATCTCGTAAAACCTACAAACTATAATAAATTATGTACCCTTTTAAATGAATGTAGCCAATCCATTCATCATGAACCGCAATTTATTATTGTTAAAACAGATGAAGGATTCCAAAAGATTTATTATCATACTATTGAATGTATTGAAGCTCAAAATAAAAAAGTCTTATTTTACTTAAATAATGGATATTGTATTGAAGTATTAGATACCTTTATTCATTGTAGTGAAAGACTATTATTAAATGATGGTTTTTATAAATGTCATCGTAGTTATCTTGTTTATATGCCAGCTATTGATCATTTTAATTCAACTGAAATTCAAGTGAAATCTCAAAAGATAATTCCTATTTCAAGGAATTATGCAAAGAACTTTAAAGATGTATATTTTGATTATATGTTTAAGAAAGGAAACCCTGATGATGATTAATACTTTATTAGAAATAATTCGTTATTCTTTAACATTGTTGTTTGGTATTTTTGTTTCCAGTTTGTTTCTTGATGTAAAAATGAATAAAAAAAATATTATGGTGTTAATGAGTTTCTTTTTAATTGATTTAGGATTACAGGGCGTCTTCTATTTCATTAAAGGAATTTCCTTAGTTATTTCGCTCTATCCTCTTATTACACATCTTCCTTTATGTTTATTTTTCATTTTTTATTTAAAAAGACGTATTTTCCCTTCTTTAATTGCGATTACAAGTGCTTATTTATGTTGTCAAATAAGTAACTGGACTTCTATTTTTATTAATAGTTTTATTCCAAATATCAATCATATCACTTATTCACTTTCTTTAATTATTTCATTTTTTATTATTATGAAATATGTATCTGCTTCTATATCACAATTATTAAAGAAACAAAATAATGAATTATTTTCTTTTAGTATTATCCCTGTTTTCTATTATATATTTGATTATATAGCAACTGTTTATACCCATCTGCTTTATCTTGGTAATAAGATTACTGTTGAATTCATTCCTTTTCTTTTATGTATTTGTTATTTCATTTTCTGCACCGTTTATTTTAAACAGTATGAAGAAAAACAAAAAATAGAAACCTATAATAAACTCATTCATATACAACAAACTCAAGCAGAAAAAGAAATGAAATTAATGGAAGAAAATGAAAAAAGAATCATTATGATTAGACATGATATGCGTCATTTTCTCAATCATATCTTAAACGATTTAGAAAATAATCAAAATGAACACGCTATTCACTATATTCAGACATTATTTGATTCAATTGACCAAACTGTAAGAAAACAATATTGTTTAAATAATACCATTAATATGATTATTGCTTCCTATGAAGAAAGAATGATTGAAGAACAAGTTGATTTTCATTATTCATTGAATGTACCTCAACAATTAAATATAAGCGATATTGATTTAACTTCTATTCTTTCTAATGGTTTAGAAAATGCATTAAAGGCTGTATTATTATTAAAAGATCATCGTTTAATTGAATTAAGTATTGATGAAAAATGTGGTAAGTTATTGATTTCAATTGAAAATACTTATGCGATTGAACCTGAATTTATAGATGGTATTCCTGTTTCTAAAGAAAAAGATCACGGTATTGGTAGTCAAAGTATTGTTTATACTGTAGAAAAGTTGCATGGTCATTATCAATTTTTTACAAAAAATCATCATTTTATTTTAAGAATCGTTATATAAAAAGACTATAACATTTCGTTGTTATAGTCTTTTTCTTTATTATTCTGTTTCAAATTGACTGTAATATAATTGATGATAAAAACCTTTTTTAGCGAGCAATTCTTCATGATTACCGACCTCTAAAATATGTCCTTGATCCATCACAATAATTTGGTCAGCATTTTTAATCGTTGATAAACGGTGTGCAACAATAAAAGTCGTACGTCCTTTCATCATTTCATCAAATGCTTTTTGAATTTGTAATTCTGTACGAGTATCAATTGAACTTGTTGCTTCATCTAAAATGAGCATTGGTGGATGAGTTAACATAATACGTGCAATACAAATTAATTGCATTTGTCCTTGCGACATGTTTCCTCCATCTTCTTCTACTAAAGTATCATACCCATCTGGTAAAGACATAATATATTTATGAACTCGTGCTTTTTTAGCTGCTTCAATAATTTCTTGATCTGTTGCTTCTGGTTTACCATAAGCAATATTTTCTTTTACAGTTCCTTTAAATAACCAGCTATCTTGTAAAACCATACCATACATTTTTCTTAAATCATCACGATTCATATCTAAAATATCTACACCATCAATTGTGATATGTCCAGCTTGAGGATCATAAAATCTCATTAATAAATTAATAAGAGTCGTCTTTCCACATCCTGTTTTTCCTACAATAGCATTCATCGTACCTGGTTTAGCTTCATAATTAAAATCTTCAATTAATGGTTTGGCAGGATCGTAACTAAAAGCTAAATGTTCTATATTGATATGTCCTTTTTTGTTTTCTACTATTTTTGATTCACTTAATTCAGTAATTTCTTCTTCATCTAATAAAGCAAAAACTCTTTGACTAGCAGCTAAGGCTGTTTGCATTTCTGACATCACTGAAGAAATTTCATTAAATGGCTTTGTATACTGATTGGCATAAGTTAGAAAACTTGAAAGAATCCCTACACTAAAAGCACCATTTAATACTTGAAAGGCACCATAAATTCCTACTGCCGCATAAACAATACTGTTAACTAAACGCGTCGTTGGATTAATCAAGGCTCCATAAAATTGAGAAATAACCCCGCTTTTATGCATACGCTCATTAATTTCATTAAACTTCTCTTCATTTTCTATTTGGTAATCAAATAGATTTACAATCCTTTGATTACCAATCATTTCTTCACAAAAACCATTCATCTCTCCACGAATCGCTAACTGTTCTTGAAAATAAGAATGCGTTCTTTTAACAATCAATGAAGCAACTAATAATGATAATGGTGTTAATACAACAACAATGACAGCGACTGAAAAATGAATCCATGCCATAATTAAAATTGTTCCAACAATCGTTGCAATACCAGTAAGTAAAGAAGTAAAGCTTTGTAATAAACCTTGCCCAATTAAATCAATATCATTAATTAATCTTCCTAAAATATCTCCATGACTTGTACTATCAATATATTTAAGAGGTAAAACTTGAATCTTAGAAAAAACTCTATTTCTTAAATCATTAGTAATATTATAAGTAATGCTATTGGTGATTTGTCCCATAATCCATTGAATAAAAGAAACAATCAAAACAACGCCACCTACAATCATTAATTTATGTAATAATGCATGAAATTGAACTTGATGCACACCTACTAATAAATCAATAGCTTGTCCTAATAAAACAGGTGTAAGTAATGTAAATACGACTGATATAATAGATAAAATCGCTAATGCAATAATCTTACCTTGATAAGGTTTACAATAAGTAAGTAATCTTTTAATTGTTTGACTATCCATGATAATCACCATCCTTACTATTTTGTGATTCATAGATTTCTTTATAAACAATACAATCTTTTAATAATTGATCATGACTATCAAAACCTACAATTTCACCGTGATATAAAACCATAATACGATCACATCTTTTTAATGAAGATGTTCTTTGAGAAATCACTATTTTTGTTACGTCTTTTAATTGTTGTAATTGTTTTTGTAACGCAGCATCTGTTGCATAATCTAAAGCACTTGAACAATCATCTAATACTAAAATATCCCCTTGTTTAACTAATGCTCTAGCAATAGTTAAACGTTGTCTTTGTCCTCCAGAAAAATTCTTTCCACCTTGAACAACAGGACTTTCTAATCCTTGAGGAAGTAAACTCACAAACTCTTTAGCTTGAGAAACTTCTAATGCTTGATTAACGACCTCTTCTTGATAAGGTAATGACATGCATAAGTTTTCTTTTATTGTTCCTGATATTAAAGCTGTATTTTGTAAGACATAACTTATATGTTTTCTAAGGGTTGCCAGTTTATAATCTTGAATACGTCTTCCGGCAATCTTGATTTGTCCTGAAGTGACATCATAATTTCTTCCAATTAGAGAAACTAAAGTTGATTTACCAGCTCCCGTTCCTCCTATAATACCTACGGTTTCACCTTTTTTAATAGTGAAATTTAGGTGATGTAGCACATCTTTATTGGTATAACCAAAGCTCACATCATCAAATTCAATCATCTTGTCTTGTAAAACCATTGTTTCATAGATACCTTCATCTTGTACTTGGGGTTTCGTTTCTAAGACTTCAAAGATTCTTTCATAACTTGCTGTAGCTTTATTATATGTTGATAAAACATTCGCAAAAACAATAAGTGCTTGTAAAATACTATTCATGTAGTTTACTAAGGCAATGACTTCACCTTGAGTTAAAGTTCCTACATTAATTTGAAAACCACTGGCATAGATAATAATGATAATCGCAAAATTAACAATTAAGTAAGTAAAAGGATTTAACATAGCTTGAATTTTACCTACTTTAACTTGTTCATCTTTTTGATTTTTCGTTTCCTGATGGAATCTATTGGTTTCATACTCTTGATTAGAAAAAGCACGAATAACCCGGACCCCTTTTAAGTTTTCTCTTGCTATCAAGGCTATTTTATCTAATAGTTTTTGAATTCTAGCAAAATAAGGCATAGATAAAACCGTAATTGATAACATCGATACCGCAAGAATAATGGCTCCTACAACAAAGATCATCGATAAAGACCCACTAATCATAAATGCCATAAATAATGAACCAATCATTAAAAATGGGGCTCTTGATGTAAGACGGATGGTCAGTGCTACAGCCAATTGGATTTGAACAACATCATTAATTAATCTTGTTACTAATGATGGTGCTGTTAAACGATCCAAGGCTGCATCATCATATTGATTAATTTGATGATACATATCTTTTCTTAATGCTGTTCCTACACTTTGTGATGTCTTTGATGCATACCATTGACATACTAACGCAAATAAATAACCACATAACGCCAGACCAATTAAAACCAGTCCACACTTTAAAATATAGTTAGTATTATGATGACCAATTCCCTTATCAATAACCGAAGCCATCACAACAGGAACACACAATTCTAAAGCAGCTTCAAAAATCTTAAAAATAAAACCTAAAGAAGCCGAATATTTATATTCCTTTACATACTTCAATAATTTCACTTTCTTCACCTCGCATCTATTATATGTTAAAATCTATATATGTAAAATATATATAAAGTATGATTATTATATAAATTCTATATATAAATACATCTATACTTATTATGGAAAAAATTTATGGATATTAGACAAATGAAATATTTTAAAACAATTGTAGAGCAGGGCACGATTTCAAAAGCAGCCAAAGTTCTTCATATTGCTCAACCACCACTTTCTATGCAACTTAAACAATTAGAAGAAGAACTTCAAGTTACTTTATTAAAAAGAGGAAAAAGGCAAATTGAATTAACCGATGCTGGGCAACACTTCTATAAAAGATGCCTACAAATTCTAGATTTAACTGAAACAACAAAAAATGAACTCAAACAATCTTATCAAGATATTTTAAGAATAGGTATCACTTCTTCTAATAGTGGGTTGATTAATCAACCCACAGTAAAAACCTTTATTTGTCAACACCCTCATATCCAATATCACCTTCATGAGGGAACCACTTATGAAATACTTGATCTCTTGTTATCGCATAATATTGATTTAGGCATTGTTAGAACACCTTTTGATACATCTTTAGTTAATTCTTCGTCATTGCATTTTGAACCTATGGTTGCGATTGGACAAAAAAAGTACTTTGAAACACCTAAATCTACCCTTAAAGACTTTAAAAATATCCCTCTCATCATTCATCAGCGTTATTTTCCTTTGATTAATGACTATTGTTTAAATCAACAGATTCCCTTAAAGTTACAAGTGACTTGTGATGATAGTCGTACTTCATTGATATGGGCCACTACTGGTATTGGGGTTGCGATTGTTCCTAGTAGTAGCCTATTATATAAATATGATGATACTTTATATCATGTTGTTTTAAAAGATCAAAGTCTTTATACTGGTGTCACTTTTATTACTAGAAAAAATGAGGATATATCGGATACATTAAAGGCATTTATCCAATCATTTTAATAGGAGGTTATTATGAATATTGAAAAAAGAATCCAACTATGTAAAAACTTTACCCCGATTGAAATACAAATCAGTCATTATATTTTAAATCATAAAGATATGATATTAAATATGACTATTGAAGATTTCTCTAAAGAAATCTTCACATCTAAATCTACTATTCATCGTTTTTGTAAGAAAATCAATTTAAACGGCTTCAATGATTTAAAAGTTGAACTCGCTAAAAATCAACATCATTCATTCAAACATGAACAAGTTGACGTCAATTATCCTTTTAAAATCAATGATACCACTAAAGATATTTCTTTAAAGTTAACGCAAATCTATGAACTCGCTATTAAAGATACTTTTGAAGTCATTGATCAAAATGAATTATACAAGATTTCTAAATTATTACATCAAGCTCAATTAATTGATATCTATACCAGTTCACATAATAGCCATGTAGCTTATAATTTCCAAGATAAAATGCTTTCTATTGGTCGCATTGTTAATTGTCCTCAAAGTGAGCATATGAATTATATTGCTTTAGCTTCTAACGAAAAACATGTCGCTATTATTATTTCCTATTCAGGAAAAGCAACCTATATTCCAACTATCATTGAAATCTTATCTAAAAGAAAAACACCTATTATTCTTATAAGTAAAATTGGTAATAACTTCTATCCTCAATATATAACCTATCATTTAGGTATGTCTGATCAAGAAAATGTAAGAGATCATACATCAGAGTTTGCTTCTCATATTGCTTTACAATATATGTTAGATGTTATTTTTGCGTGTGTGTATCATTTAGATCTAGATAAAAATAATAAATACTTAAAAGAATATATTCATTATACAGATGATCGTAATCTTGATGAATAGTTTCAAAATGTTTCATTATTTTTCTATATTTCATGAAAAAAAGTCTCTGGTTTTTCCATTTTGTTGTCTTTTATCTTGTCACTTACTAAAATATTTGAGTGAATAAAGGAGGAAAGATAAATGAATAAAAAACCTGTAAAAATTGTAACAATTGGTGGCG
>OLOG01000598.1_pt1 | contig 31074 bp, 29 predicted proteins | sample 1672351 | NCBI WGS metagenome assembly OLOG01 (sample SAMEA3136674, study PRJEB25190) | human gut metagenome | biome: human gut; feature: human-associated habitat; material: faeces | place: Austria | collected 2013 | reverse complement strand
ATATAAGAAAACTGGAGTAGGATATATTTCCCCCTCCAGTTTTAGTATAGAGCCTTACTTAGACCAGATTATATCTGGTCTTTTTTTGTACAAATCTTTTTATATCAATAATATAAAAAGATTTATGACTTACCATCATAAATCTTTTTCTTATTCAAATTGATATATCTCTTTATTTAAATACTCAGAACTTTTAGATATTTCTTGTTCAATATAACTGGTTGAGTATTTTTCTATTACGGTTGGTAATTTAGAAAACAAATTCGTCCCTAAACCTAACTTATTCCCTTTTACCTCAAATCCCATCGCCGCTAACGTAGTAGGATACATATCCATTTGTGTAAATTGTCTATTTTTATTATTAACCGCTTGTATCTTACTATTAATAAAACAATTATATGTTGTTCTTTGATATGTACTGTCTACATCATTAACATAATCTTGAGCCATTGTTTGATGATCACCAACAAGAATGATGGTTGTATTTTCATACCAAGATTGTTGCTTACACCATGTTATAAAGTCATTGACCTGTTTAGATTGACAGGCATAAATATTTTCATATCTATTTTTATATGTACGCGGACATTGCTTACATAACATTCCTCTAGGCATGTGACAATCAATCGTAGCCATCGTAAAGTTAAATTTTTGTCCTTTAGCAGCTAACATACTTAATTCATTTCTTGCTACTTCTAATAATTTATGATCATTAATTCCCCAAGAACAGTAGTCATCATCTTTTAAATCATAATTACTTTTAATCGTGTCCAAATCTACTATTTGATATTGTCCATGCTGATTAAACATATGATTTGTTCCGGCAAAAGAACTCTTACTACCCATTAACAATTCTTGATTATAGCCTTGTTCTTTTAAAACATCACCAATCATTTTAGCACCTGGCATAAACTTAGTAAATTTATCCATATTATTAGCCAGTTCTGCTTTTAATGGTAAACCTGATGATTGGGCTACCATTGATCCTATTGTCCAGGTACTTCCAGTAAAAGCAATCGCACCCCCTAATTTATCAGTATTAGAAAAATTAAGGTTTTCATTAGCCAGTTGTGTTAATTCAGGTAAACAATTAACATCTTTTACACCACCATTATTTTTATCCATAAAAGTATTTTCATAGGACTCTAAATAAATATAAATCAAATTATTCGTTTCATTACCACTTATTTCAACACTTTGAGGATTAGCGTAAATCAGTTTTTCATCACCGTCTTTAGCTACTTTCTTTTTCTTTTTAGGCTTTTGTTCATAAATATGCGTTGTTTCTTTTTGATTTTGAATATAAGCAACAATATGATATTGACACTCTACATTAACCAAAGACCCTACTAAAATCACTATTCCCACTACCCAAATATAATGTAGCCAAGAATAATGTTTACGTTTATAAATATAAATAACAACTAAAGTAATGAGTATTGTTGCGAGAACACTTGTTGCTAAACACCAAGACAACCAACTATAAATAACAGAGCTATCCGTTCCTGCTGTCGGTGCCAACAATGTAAAAATCATCGAATCAACAGATGTTTTACCAAACATCTTTACCGCCCATAGTGTGGATACACTAAGTAATATTCCTAAAAATAAGAACAAGTCAAAAAAGACTAATTCTATTTTAATTCTTTTATTTTTCATACTTTTCTCCTAGTTAAAGAGAGAAAATAAGGATAAATAAATTTATCCTTATTGTAAACCTTTAACATCACTTTTTGTTATTTTTTCATCAGCTTCAATTTTATTGATGACTTCAATAATTCTGTTCAATCTTTTTTCATCAGGTACCATTGTATAAACACTTTGTCCCGGCATTGAATAAGTCTTCGTTGTCTTATGTCCATCGCCAGATACTTGAACATTAAACATTTGCCAACTTCCACCATCATCAATTTGTTTATTAACTAAAGCTTTAATATCATCAGAAGCCATATTCGTTTCAAAGCACCCTTCTACTGCTGAAAGAATATTATTATAGTTAGTAATAATTTGTGGTGATAATGCTTTTTTAATCATTGCTTTTAATAAACGTTGTTGATTTTGTCCACGGTCAAAATCACCACGAGGTAAAGCGTATCTTTCTCTAACAAAGCATAATGCTTGATCACCATTTAATTCATTTAAGCCTTTATTGATTCGATAATGCCCGTGCATAGTTGTAAAATTATATGGTGAATCTATTGTCACTCCACCTAAAGCATCAATGATATTAGTAATGCCACTAAAGTTTGTTTTAGCATAATAGTTAACATCTAACTCCAAGAAATCTTGAATTGTTGAAATGGTTTCATCAATACCATACATAGCCGAATGGGTCAATTTATCCATCTTCCCATTTTTATGAAGATTGACTTCCGTATCACGAGGAATAGAGACCATTAATATTTGATGATTAACAGGACTCACACAAACAAGTAAGTTAACATCCGTACGTGATATCGTAGAAACTGTACCATAAGTATCAATACCTGTAACATAAACAATAAATGGCTTTTTCGTTACATTCGTATCTTTCATCACATTATTGATTCTTTCTTTTGTTTCTACTTTAAATAAACTTCTTAAATTTTCATCTAATCCATCATGATGCGTTTCAAGCAATGACATATAAGCTTGATCAACAACAATCGCTTTCACTTTACCATCAACTAAAGCGTCACCTAATTTAGCATACGTTTTATAATCTTTAGTTTTAATCTTTGATCCTAACTTATCTTCAGCTTTAGATAAAGCATTATTGATTGAAGATGTTCCTCTTTCACTTTGAATTCCTACTGTTTCTCCTTTTAAATCATCCAAACTCTTAATAGAGCTATCATTCATGGCATAAATGGAGATTACACGTGTTTCTAAGAATGAGCCGGTAATATTAGACAAAAAAGAATTTCCTTTAGCGATCATCACAGATGTATAGCCTAAAACTACACTAATAACCAAACAAAGTAATTTACTAAAAACCACTCTTGATCCTTTTCCATACTTTCTCTTTCTTTTTATTCCCGAACGAATAAATAAGTTCATCATAATAAATAATAAAACCATCACTCCAACTAAAATCATATAATACTTAGTTGGTAACATCTTTAATATATAAATATATGCCAAAAAGATAATTGACATAATCAGTTGTATAAATAGTAATACCCTTTTAGATAACAGTTTCGCAAAGAAACCTTTCTTCTTATGCTTAGCCATAATTTCACCTCTTACATACCCTTAATCATATCATAAAGCATTGTTTCATTCAATTCATACAGCATAGATAACATATTTAGACAAAAAAAGTCAACAGGCTATTTTGCCCATTGACTTGATATCCTATTCAGCATCTGTATCTGTATTTGAATCGTTACCTAAACCTTTAACATCTTTATCTGTTAATTTATCACCATTTTCAACACGATCAATTAATTTCTTAATTTTTCTTACATAACTTTGATATGGTTTCATAACGTAGATTGTAGATCCTGGCATTGAATAAGTTTGATCAGTTTGATATCCTTCACCACTTACTTGAACATTAAAGATTTCCCAATCAGCATTATCATCTAATTGCATATTAATTAATGATTTCATTTCATCAGATGTCATATTTGTTTCAAAACATCCTTCAATAGCTGATAAGATTGTTTCAAAGTTTGTAATAATCTTTGGTGACATGGCTTTACTTAACATCGCTTTTAATAATTTTTGTTGATTTTGTCCACGAACAAAATCTCCAGCTAAGAAAGCATGTCTTTCTCTAACAAAGCATAATGCTTTGTCTCCATCCATATCTTGTTCACCTTTAACGATATGATAATTACCATGTAAAGTTGTAAAATCATAATCAGAATTAACCTTAACACCACCTAAAGCATCAACGATATTCGTAATACCACCAAAGTTTGTTCTGGCATAATAGTTAATATCCGTACTTAAGAAATCTTCAATAGTAGAAATTGTTTCTTCTACCCCATAAATACCAGTATGTGTTAATTTATCCATTTTACCATTTCTATGTAAATTAATTTCACAATCACGAGGAATACTAATCATTAAAATTTGTTTTGTATTAGGATTCACTGTAACAACTAAGTTAACATCACTTCTAGATACTGTTGAAACACTACCATAAGTATCAATACCTGTAATATAAACATTAAATGGTTTTGTTGTTACATCAGTAACTGATGTAGTAACTGACTTAGCCTTCTTTTCAAATTCATATGTTTTAACAATTCTTGTTTCTTCATCAAATCCTTCATGATTTAATTCAAGCATAGATTTATATTGATTTCCTACCACAATAGCGTCAACTTCATTATTATATAAAGCATCTGCTAATTCACTATATTTATCATATTTAGTGTAATTTTGTGTATCAATATCATCTTCTAATTTAGCGAGTGCTTTATTTAAAGTTGCTTTTTCTTGTTCATAAGAAATACCAAATTTCTTACCTTTTAAATCTTGCAAAGAGACACTACCATATTTTCCATCTTTTAACACAATAACATTAATAGCGTATTTTTGTGTTGTAGTTTGTACATTATCAAAGAAAGAATTTCCTCTTACCGCAAAAGTGCTGGCTACAACTAATAAAATAGAAACAAGTAAACTTAAAATCTTTGAAATAATTGTTCTTTTACTTCTTTTTCCTGCTTTAATTTTCTTTTTACCAGTTTGAATAATAATCCAAAATAAAGCAATCAAAACTACCAAAACAGCTACAAGAGCAATAAAATATTTTGTAGGCAATAGTTTAGTTTTATAAACTAAATATCCAAACATTCCCGATGCAATAACTTGTAAAATAAGTACAAGTGCACGTGATGTCATAAACTTAATAAATTTGTTTTCTTTCATAATTAACCTCCTCGGTTGATTTCTTGTTTATCATAGCATAATCGACATTTTATAGCAAATGAGCACAAAAAAACAGGCACCTAGGAAGCCTGTTTTTTGTAGTATTTGATATTGTTGGTAAGAGTTATATTTCTTATTACCAAATACTTTTCTAGTATACTATAAATTATTTTATGTGACTAGCCTTATTCCATTTTTTCTTCTTTTGGATTAATGTTTGCTTTATCCAATAAAGCATGAACGACATTTCTTTGTTCATTTTCACTATTCCCTGATACACATGTAGATAATGTAATAACCGGTGTTTGTTGATTTTGATCAAAATCAACTTTGATCTTTGAATTTTTTAACATTTCCTGATAAAAATCGGGAATATTTTGAATTTGAGTATTATATAAAACACTTTCTTGTGAAATGATGTGTGAAGAAACAACCTTATATCGACTTACTGTTCCATTAGGAAGATAAATATAAATATATGGATGTTGATCAGCAAAACTTTGATCATGATAAGACTTTATGTTATTGAACATTGAACCATTCTTCATATTATGTCCATAGATTACCGTATTGATATCTTGAAAAGGATTTTGATTATTAGAATCTATAAAAATACAACCTGCTCTAAATGATTTTTTATCAATATCACTATGAATATACGTATCATTTGTTTCACCTTGTAAAACTGGATAATTGACTTTTGTATCTGGAATTTGGATCCATGCTTTTACATCACTATTACGCTTTAATAATCCATCCCAATCAATATCTAAATATTCCTTGCTTTCTTTTTCTTTTATATAGGTTGATTCAATCTTTCCATAATCATCATCAATCTTTTTATAATCAAAATAAATAGAAATTAAATTATAAGCTGAGTAACAAAATACACATATACATACAACTAAAAGAATACGTCTAATCCAATTCTTTACTTTATTCATTAAACATTAAACTTAAACAACATGATGTCTCCATCTTGACCAACATATTGTTTCCCTTCTTGTCTAATCTTTCCAGCTTCTTTAAGTGCTGCTTCACTACCATATTTCATTAAATCATCAAAACTATATGTTTCTGCTTTAATAAAACCTCTTTGGAAATCACTATGAATGATACCTGCCATTTCTGGAGCAGTCATTCCTTCTTTAAATGTCCAAGCACGTACTTCTTGTACTCCAGCTGTAAAATAAGTTCTTAATCCAAGTAAACTATATGCTTCTTTAATTAACTTATCTAAACCACTTTCATCAATACCTAAATCTTGCATGAACATATCTTTTTCTTCTTTATCCATTCCTACAAGTTCAGCTTCAATCTTAGCACAGATAGGAACAACATCGCTTCCTTCTGCCTTAGCGAAATCAAGAACTTGAACATAATAAGGATTTTGCATAGGATCTTCTAAATCTTCTTCACCTAAGTTAGCTACATAAATTAATGGTTTCATTGTAAGTAATGTATATTGTTTAACAATGGCCATTTCCTCTTTATCAAATTCAATTGTTCTTGCTGGTTTATTTGCTTCTAAAGCTGGTTTTAATTTTTCTAAAACATTCATTTCTGCTTTTGCTTCTTTATCACCAGATTTAGCTTTCTTTTCTAAACGACCAATTCTTTTTTCAACTGTTTCTAAGTCAGCCATAATGAGTTCAAGATTAATTGTTTCAATATCACGAATAGGATCTACATTTCCATCTACATGAGTCACATCTTTATCTCTAAAACATCTTACAACTTCACAGATCGCATCTGTTTCTCTAATATTACCTAAGAATTTATTTCCTAAACCTTCTCCTCTACTTGCTCCTCTTACAAGTCCAGCAATATCAGTAAATTCAAAAGTTGTTGGTACTGTCTTTTTAGGTTCAATTAATTCAGTTAATTTATCTAGTCGATAATCTGGTACTTCTACCACTCCTACATTAGGATCAATTGTCGCAAACGGATAGTTTGCTGCTTCTACTTGTGCATTTGTAATTGCGTTAAATAACGTTGATTTTCCAACATTTGGTAAACCAACAATTCCTGCTGTTAATGCCATGTTTTTCACTCCTTTTTATACCCCTCTATTGTAATGAATTATCACGTTAAAAGCAACATCTTTAACCGATCAGTAAAATGTTCTATAATAACATCGAGGTGAAAATATGAATCCATCTATTGATTTACATGGTTATACTAAACAAGAAGCAAAAGTACAGCTTGATCATTTTCTAGACCAAGTTCCTGCCTTTTATCAAGAAGTGACTATCATCCATGGTTACTCTTCTAAAATATTAAAAGATTACATTCAAAAAAGCTATCATCATCCTCGTATCGTAAGGAAAATACGAACTCTTAATCAAGGAGAAACCGTATTAATCATTCAATCATGAGACAATTTTATATCAATATTTTAGAATTTCAAAAAAAACATCATTTAGATAAACCATGCATTATTATTTCAAAAATAACACCCTATCTTGTAGCTTCTATATACATACTTACTCTCATCTATCTATTCATTAATCATGATACTCAACTAAAAGTCACAATTATCAAACCAGCTTTATCTTTTATTGTTGTCACGATTATTCGTAAGCTTTACAATCGACCTCGTCCTTGTATTGCTTTAAACATAGAACCTCTTGTAGGTCATAAAACCGGAGAATCATTTCCTAGTCGTCATACTGTAAGTGCCTTTGCGATTGCTTTAGCATTACTTCATATCTCACTGCCACTAGGAAGTATCACTTTATTTTTAGCTATCTTAGTTGGTCTTTCAAGGATATTATGTGGCGTTCATTTTATTAGTGATGTACTCACTGCCATCATTATTGCTTGGCTTATTTCTTTAATCTAATCTTTATACTATTTATCCGTAATTTTTAAAATTTTTCGGACTTTTATTTAAACAATAATTATCCACCGGCTTAGCCGGTGGTTTTTCTGTTTCGGGCATAGCCCTGCTCCTAAAGCTATGTCTTAAGACATTTTCTCAGCCTACGGCTACCCCGTGCATTTCTCTACTTTCCTTTAAATGGATTTTCTAAATCCAATGTTAATTGTTCTGATTCTTTATCTTCTTTTAATTGATTTGCTATGTATTCTTTTATTTTCTTTGTATTTTTTCCTACTGTATCTACATAGTATCCTCTACACCAAAATGATCTATGTCGATATTTATATCTCGCATTTGCCCATCTTTCATATATCATTTGTGAGCTTTTTCCTTTTAAAAATCCCATTATGCCTGATACACTATATTTGGGTGGTATCTCTATTAACATATGTACATGATCTATACATACTTCTGCTTCTATTATGTTTATTCCTTTCCATTCACACAGTTGTCTCAATATTGATCCTATTTCTACTCTTCTTGCATCATAAAACGCTTTTCTTCTATACTTTGGTGCAAATACCACATGATATTTGCAGTTCCATTTTGTGTGTGATAAACTGTGTAAGTCATCTGAATATTGTTTGTTCATATGATTCCCTCCGTGTTCATTATGCAGTTGGTAGCCGCATAATTATTATATCACGGAGGTTTTTTCATTATCACTCCACTAAAGTTTTCACTGACCCCCAGCCTAGCTGGGGGTTTTATTGTAAGACAACAAAGGAGAAATGTTACCATTTCTCCTATTTTTTTACTAATTTATGTTTATAAAAACGTGATCTTTTTTTAATTTCACTATTCAATTTTTTAAATCCATATTGTTCCATTAATGTTTTTTGTCCACTTAATAAGTTTGTTCCTAACCCTAAGCGCTCTCCTTTAATTTTAACGCCCATACAAGCAAGAATAGTAGGATAAAAATCAAAAATAGCAAAATCACGATTTTTATTATTTTCAATCTTAGCATCGCAATTAATAAAACAATTATAAGGTGTTCTTAAATAATTTTTATCTAAATGAGTAAAGAATTTTTCAGACATACTATTATGATCACCCGTAATCACAATGGTTGTATTTTGATACCAAGGTTGTTTTTGACACCACAAGATAAATTGTTCAACTTGTTTTGATTGGCAACGAATAACATTAGCATATTGTTGATCATAATCATGTTTGCAATCTTCACAAATATAACCATCTGGTGTATGCGTGTCAATTGTGACTAATTCCATACAGAATGGTTGCTTACTTTGTGCCATTTTAGTGATATCTTCTCTAGCAAACTCAAATACTTTTTTATCTTCAAAGCCCCAGAATACATGATAATCTTCAGGAAGACGACCACTTTTTTTAGCACTTTCAATATCAACAATTTTAAAATGTCCATGTTGTTTATAAAAATTAGAAGTACACGCAAAATTTGCATCTGATCCCATTAAGATTTCATTTTGATACCCTTGTTTTTCTAATATTTCTCCCATGGTATAACAACCTGGCAGAAAGGGTGACTCTGTATTGTATTTATCTTTAGTAAGAGGGAATAATAATGGTATACCGGCTTCTTGAGCTACCATAGAAGCAATTGTCCATTGTGTTCCTTCTACCGTATGACTTCCACCAATTAAATCATGATGAGAAAAATTGACTTCTTTTTTAGCTAATGTTCCTAATTCTCTAATATAATTATTTTCTTCTTGTCCTCCATCTTCTTTAGATAGATACGTATTTTCTACTGATTCTAAATAAATATGAATAAGATTTCTTTTACTTGGAAATTCTAATTCTACCGTTCTTGGATCAACATAATGTTCTTCATATAAACGAGATACTCTTATCATATCTAGTACATAACTTATAATTTGATAATTAATTAAAGCATAAAGGATTGTTCCAAAAACAAAGATAAAAATAAGCCATCCTTGATAATCAAGTAAAAATTGAAGGGGGGTATGATAAAAAATAACATACCATCCTAGTGTCAGTAACATGGCTTGTGGACCACAATTTAAAAACCAGTCCTTAAATATTCCTTGATCTGTTCCATCACAAGGAACAACTAAGTGATAAATCATTTGATTTAATGTCTTTACAGAAAATGTACGATTGCCCCATAGTATACTCATGGTAGCAAGCATAGCTATAAAAATAATTAAAATTAACATTTTATCAGTCCTTTTCGTTATTGAATCATTCTATCATAACTAACACGAAAAAAAAAGGAAAGCATGTCATTTACATCCTTTCCTTACAAGTTAGTCATTGGCTATATCTTTCCCATTTGTTTCAATCACTTTTTTATACCAGTAGAAACTCTTCTTTTTATAACGTTTCATATCTTTTAAATCTTTATCTTCTCTATTAACATAGATTGTTCCATAACGTTTAGACATTTCTCCTTGTGAAGATAAAATATCAATAGGACCCCACATTAAGTATCCTCGACAATCGACTCCTTCATCAATCGCTAATGAAATTTGTTCAATATGATCTTTCATATAATTAATACGATCATCATCTTCAACAGTACCATTTACTAATTGATCCCGCATACCAAAACCATTTTCAACAACCATGACTGGTAAACGATATCTCGCATAAATATCTCTTAAACCAATTCTTAAACTTAATGGATCAATTTGCCAACCCCATTCACTGGCTTTTAAATAAGGGTTCACTGCTGCCTTAGCATTACCATTCATATCCATGCTTAATTTACCATACGATGCTACTGTAGAGAAATAATAAGATAATGATAACCAATCACAAGTATTATTCTTTAATAATTCTAAATCACCCGGTTCCATCTCTGGCATTTTATTTTCATTTTTCATCTTCGCTAACATATAAGAAGAATATTCACCATAAGTAAACATTTCAAAATACATATCCGTTACTGCCATTTGATTACGGGCTTCTAATTCATCTAATGGATTGCATGTTGCTGCATAATGAGGAATATAGATGACCATTCCTAGTACAATAGCATCTTTAATAGTGTGTACTTTTTCCACTACTTTAGCATGAGCAACAAAAGTATTATGTACTAATTGATTAATAAAGAGTTGTTCATCACATCCAGTAGGACATACGGCTCCATAAGCTACTTTTTTACTACCAATTAAACCAATTGAATTTTGTTCATTAAATGAAATCCATTTTTTAACACGATCACCATAACGATCAATCATTTTATCAGCAAACTTCACAAATAAATCAACTACTTTACGACTATAAAAACCATTATACTTCTTCATTAATACTTGAGGCATTTCAAAATGATATAAAGAACACATTGGTTCCATACCATGTTTAATCATTGAATCAATGAAATCATCATAGAATTGCATGGCCTCTTCACTGAAATGTTCTCCATCGGGACATACACGAGACCAATCTATAGAAAAACGATAACTTGTAAATCCCATTTCTTCAAATAATGCAAAATCTTCATCATAACGATGAAAACTATCAATACCATCCTTAAAATCACTATGTTCTGGTTTTGGAAATAAATCACAAACGGCAGGTGATTTTCCACAAGCTGTATAAGCTCCTTCACTTTGGTGAGCAGTTACTGCTCCACCCCATAAAAATCCTTCTTGAAACATTTATATTTCCTCCTTGCTTAACATCATAACATGAAATAAAAATGTTGTGAGTTAATCAAGTTAATTCATAATCATGTTTCATAAATAAAGAAAAAAGAATAGTATAAATGAAACTTTGTTTCACTTACACTATTCTTGATCTTGTGGAATGACCTTCTTTAAACGTTTTTCAAAATCACGTCTTGAAAACATAACAATGGCCTGACATCCTAAACACTTAATTTTAATATCAGCACCCATTCTGATAATTTGCCATTGATTAGACTTTTTACATGGGTGTGGTTTTTTCATCTCTACGATATCATATAATTTATATTCCACAATCATTCCTCCTATTGTTGATGTTGATAAAAGGCTTCTAATGTATTTTGTAATAACATAGTAATTGTCATGGGTCCAATTCCTCCAGGAACTGGTGTAATCGCATGTACTAAATCTTTAACGTCTTCAAAATCAACATCACCGCATAATTTATTATTTTCATCACGGTTCATACCAACATCTAAAACAACCGCACCTTCTTTAACATATTCACTGTTAATCATCTTTGGACGACCTACAGCCGCAATAAGTACATCTGCTCTTTTACATACTTCTTTTAAATTTTTGGTTCTACTATGAGCAATAGTGACTGTTGCATTTTTTTGTAAACATAATAGAGCTACTGGTTTACCTACAATGTTACTTCTTCCTACTACAACAACTTCTTTTCCCGTTAAATCATAATTAATTTCATCTAATAAAACCATCATTCCTTTAGGTGTACAAGGAACTAAGCTTTTTTGTCCTAAAAATAATTTAGCTACATTTTGTGGATGGAATCCATCAACATCTTTTGATGGATCAATTGCTTCTAATACTTTATCTTCATTAATATGTTTTGGTAAAGGTAATTGAACAAGGATACCATCTACCGTATCATCTTGATTTAATTGTTCAATTTCCTTTAATAATTCTGCTTCACTAAAAGATGCATCATGTGTAATCTTTAATGATTCAATGCCAATATAAGCACATCCTCTTTCTTTATTTCTTACATAAACTTGACTTGCTTGATTGTCACCCACCAAAATAACAGCAAGTTTAGGCAAACGTTGATATTCATCTTTAATTTTTAATACTTCTTCTTTTAATTGATCTTTTATTTTTACTGATATTTCTTTACCACTAATAATCATCATATATCCCCCTCAATTAGATATTATCTAGATTATAATGGAAGCAACTTATAAATTCAACTAATATATCCATACTATTTTGAACATGTCATTTTAGAATGATCATGACAATAATCAAAGCGTCCTTCATTTTTTTCTTCTAAAGCTTTAATCATATGATAAGTATATTCATTATAAGGGGTAGGAATATGAAGTTCCTTTCCCATTTTTATTAACGCTCCAGAAAACATATCAATTTCCGTTAAACGCTTAGCATCTAAATCTTGTAATGTAGAATAACGAGCCCAAGCAGGAACCTGACTGCCATGTTTTGATGATGAATCAGCCTTGGTTAAATCAATTCCTTTAGCATCAGCAATCGCTTCTAATTCTTGACGTAAACCATCTTGAATAAACTTCATATGTTCACTATCTTGATAACACCCTACACCGACACCTAAAATAGCTTGAGGCAAGTTATTGCATACATTTAAACGAAATTTACTCCATATTTCTTCTTGAATGTAATCACTTGTTCGATAATGAAGACCTGTATTTTTAAATAATGATGCAATAGCTTGGATACGTTCACTATGATAAGGTTCTTGCTTTTCACCAAAAACAATACCAATCGTTGTTTCTGGATCAAAACGATAGCCATCATCTTTACGTGAAGCAACTTTAATTAATGAATAAATCATATGATTCATTCCTATTCTTTGACCAATGATTTCTTCACTATCAACCCCATTCATCAATGACATCACCACCGTATGATCATCTACAATGGTATGAATTGTATCCAACACTGATGATAAAGCCCCATACTTTAAACAGACAATAAGCAAATCAACACCATGTGCTTGAGTTGGTGACCATACATTTAAATGATAAATCTGATCATTAATTTTAATGCCTTCTTGTTTTAGACGCTTGGCACGTTCACCTTCTGCAACAACGCCTAATTGAATATTTGATAATTGACTTAATCCCCAAATCACATAGGAACCAACCGCACCAGCCCCTAATATCGCTACTGATTTGATTTCCATATTATCACCCCTTTTTATTATTTTTTAACATAAAAATAAAGTGAGGTAAACCCCACTTTACTATTTATTATTTTTTAAACTATCTACAATATGTCTTGCGACTAAGATACCATTTGCGCCAGCTTGAGCTAACCCACGAGTTAGACCAGCACCATCACCAGCAACATATAAACTATCAATTTCCGATTCAAAACCTTCTCTTACTTTAGGTCTTGCTGAATAGAATTTAGCTTCTACTCCATATAATAAAGTATGTTCATTAGCGATACCTGGTGTAACATTATCTAAAGCTTCAATCATTTCAATAATTGATTTCATTGTATTATAAGGTAAAACAAGTCCTAAATCACCCGGCACTGCTTCTGGTAATGTAGGCACTGTATACCCCTCTTTTAAACGTTTGTATGTTGTACGACGTCCTCTTTTAATATCTCCATAACGTTGAACAATAACAGAACCATTCGATAATTTATTAGCTAAACGTGAAATTTCATGTGCAAATTCATTTGGTTCATTAAAAGGTTCACTAAATGTATGAGATACCAGTAAAGCAAAGTTCGTATTATGACTACCTAATTTAGGATCATGATAAGCATGTCCATTAGCTAACATTGTTCCACTATGATTTTCAATAACAACATGACCACTAGGATTAGAACAGAAAGTTCTTACTCTTGTTCCTACTGATGTATTGTAAACAAATTTACCTTCATATAAGTTTTGATTGATTTCATCCATAACAATATTACTTGTTTCTACACGCACACCAATATCTACTTGGTTATTATAAAGTTTTAGATTTTGATGAGATAATACTTTAGATAGCCATGCAGACCCATCTCTACCTGGTGCTAAAACAACTTTTTTAGCATAAATCTTTTCATCATTATTTAAAATAATACCTTTTGCTTCATGGTCTTCTACAATAATATCTTTGACTGCTGTTTTAAATTGTAAATCCATATGTTCTTTTAATTCATTAGACATTTCAGTCATAATTCTTAAGTTTTCTTCTGTACCTAAATGTCTCACTTTTGCTCTTAAAAGTTTTAATCCTACAGCATATCCACGATGTTCAATCTCTTTAACCTTAGGTGTTGTTGGATCCGTAATTTCTTTAGTCGCACCATGTTTTAAATATAAATTATCAACATAATGAATCACATCTTCAACTTCTTGATTATCTAAATAATCTGTCAACCAACCACCAAATTCACTCGTAATATTAAATTTACCATCAGAATAAGCACCAGCACCACCAAATCCAGCAGTAATCGAACAAGCAGGTAAACATCCTGGTTCATGATCTTTTACTACAGGACAATGCTTAATTTTTTTATCTTTGATTGGACAATGACGATACATAACATCATGACCTTTATCAATTAATAAAACATCTAATTCGGGATTTTTTAAATATAATTCATAACAAGTCATAATCCCTGCTGGCCCAGCGCCAACAACAATAACATCATATTTTTCTTTCATCAATAATTAACCATCCTATTCAAATTTCGGTTTAACCCTACGTATTATACGTTAATTATCTAAATTAAGCAATTCTTTTTAATAAAAACTATTTTTATACCAATAGTAATTCAACTGATAACAGTATACTTTGGCTCCTTTAGGAACTTTTGTTATTGCTTGATACACACGACAAATATCAACTATGCTTGTAGAAATATTAAATATTCCTACAAAAGCAAGCAACATATGTGTTGGATAGATATATCCTAGAATATAGGGAATCAATCCCAAAAGTATAACTGGTAAACTATTCATTAAAATAAACCTTGTTTTACTCATTGTATCAGTTGAATAAATAAGTAAAGATAACTTTTTTAAATTAGTACAAATATAAATATCATCATGATAAAAAAGAATACATGATAAATATTTGATAATGATAGAAAGCATCGTTAATAAAACAAATAAAACTATTTGGTAAATATTTGAATCAATCATATCATCCCATGTATAAATATAATAAGGTATGTAGAGTAGCACAAAAAACATGATTTCTACTTTGAACAAACGCTTCGACAATGATTTAAAATCACTACTGTGAATTTCGTCTAAAGGCACAGCGCCATTTTGATGTTTTCCTGGTAAAGATTGTGGATTTTGATTGTAACAGCGAATATGATGAAATTGCATAAATTTACCCCTTTCCTACTCATTCTATCATATCAAAAAAATCAACCTATTAACAGGTTGATTAAATAACTTTAAATTGAGTCCATTTATGACTCTTATAACGTAAGAAGAAGATGATACCTCGAATAGACCAGTCTAAACACATAGCAAGAGCAATACCAATGACTCCCATATTGAAATAAATCGCAAAAATAAGTGAGAATACAAGTCTTCCACCAACAGTAGAAGCAATAGAAACGATCATTGTATACTTTACATCTCCAGTAGCTCTTAAACCATTGCTCAATGGTCCAGAGAATGGGAAAGCAACAGTATTAAAGATATTATGAATAGCAACTAAAATAATAATCAACTCTTTTGTTTTGTCAGATAAAACATAGAAATTCATAAATACTGGTGTAATGGCAAGAATAAAAGCATTCCATGCGATAGATAAAACTAAAGTGATTTTCATTAACTTCTTAAAATAATAATCAGCTTGATCAATATCACTTGCCCCCATACATTGACCGATGACCGTAATAAATACTGGTCCCATAGCCGAACCAACTAAAGCAGCCAATGACCAAATACTTTGAGCCACACCATTTGCAGCAATTTGATATGTACCAAACATCGCTACAACACTACTTAAGGCTACTTTAACGAGTTGGAAAATACCATTTTCAATACCATTAGGAATCGCAATATTTAACATCTTTTTTAATAAAGAAAAATCAAACTTAAATAACCATTCTTTAACATAATGAGCTTCATATTTTTTATTAAACAATAAGATAGTAATGACAATAGCTGAAAAAGCCCGTGCAATAAGTGAAGGATAAGCAACCCCGGCAACCCCAGCACGAAGTACGAAAACCCCAATCATATTTCCAATAACATTAATAATATTAGAAACAATAGATAAATACATCGTTGTACTTGTTTTTGTCATACTACGATACATCGCTGCTCCTGCATTGTAAATCGCTAATGCTGGATAAGAGTAAGCTGATATTTTAAGATATGTCATACAAGCATCCATCACTGATGTTTCTACTTTTCCAAATAAAAAGGATAATAATGATTGACTGAATATTAAAACCAGAATGCCTAATACTATTGAAAATAGTGTAGAAAACATGAGTAACTGACTCGATGATTTGACTGTATTATTTTGATCTTTACTTCCTAAATATTGACTAATAACGACTGCCCCACCTGATGCCAAAGCCGTAAATAGATAAATAAAAATAGTATTAAAACTATTCACTAAAGATACTCCTGATACTGCGGCTTCACCTACATAACTGACTACAAAAGTATCAATAATTCCTACTAACATGACTAAAAACTGTTCCATAAATAGAGGAACAATCATATTTCTTAAATCTTTATTACTAAACACGCTCTCACCTTCCTTACCTATTATTCTAAAGATTATTCTATCAATTACAAATACTTATTAAGTATAACTTATAATGCATTTTAGACATAATAAAAGACCCTTAGGGTCTTTATTATTTAAGTATGATTTCTTTAATCTCTTCTAGATTATCTAAAAAATAGATACCTTCTTGTTTTTCTTTAGTAGAAAGACCTTTTTCAATCATATGATGAAGAAAGGCTTTTAAATGATCATAATAACCATTTAAATTATAGAAAATGCAAGGCGCATCTAACTGCTTTAAAGATTTTTTAGACATGATTTCACTAATTTCTTCTAATGTTCCCGTTCCTCCAGGAAAAGCAATAAAAGCATCACCCAGTTCAATCATTTTCGTTTTTCTTTCAGCCATTGTTTTAACAACATATAATTTGGTAAGACCCTCATATTGAACATCTTGATCAACAAAAAATTGAGTTTCTACGCCTTTAGCCTCACCTCCATTTTCCAATACACTTGTTGCAAGATCTCCCATTAAACCGGTTTTAGAACCACCATAAATAAGAGTATGCCCATTTTGTCCAATCCATTTACCTAACTGACAGACAGTCTCTTTTAATATCGGATCATTTCCTTCACTTGCGCCAAGATAAACAGTTATATTCATATTCACACCTCCAACTTCTTTATATTATTCTATCATAAATCTTACAATTTATGACTTCATTTCAATGACTTCATCACATATTGATAAAGTTGAAGGACGATGAGTAACTAAAATCAATAATTTGTCTTTTTTTATTTGTGCTAAACTTTTTAAAATTAAGGCTTCATTTAGACTATCTACATGACTTGTAGGTTCATCTAATAAAATAATAGAACTCTTTCTTATAAAAGCTCTCGCTAAAGCAATTCTTTGTTTTTGACCACTAGAAAGGTTATCATCAAAGACTGTTTGATATCCTTGAGGTAGAGTCATGATGTAATCATGAATACATGCTTGTTTACAAGCAAGGATAACATCATCAGGCGTATAAGATTGATTAAATAAAGTAATATTGTGATAGAGGGTATCATGGAACATAAATGTTTCTTGATCAACATAACTTATGTTTTCTTTTAATACTTCGCTATTAATTTGATGAATAGAAACTTGATTAAAAGTAATTTGACCTGATGCTTCATAAATTCGCATCAATAGTTTTAATAATGTTGATTTTCCACACCCTGAAGGACCAAATATACCATAAGTTTTTCCCAATTCAAATCGTCCGTTAAAGTTTTCTAATATCATTTTAGAATGATGTGGATAATGAAAAGAGACATCTTGACATTCAATAGGTAAATTAAGCTGATTATCTTGATTTGTTATATCATCAACAAGTGGTTGTTCTTCTAAAATGGTCATAATTCTTTTGGCACAAGGTATCACTTGGTTTAAGTTATTGGCTAGATTGGCTAAAGCCACAGTTGGACCAAACGAACACGATAACGCTAAAATACCCATCAAAATATCAAAATAATCATATCCCTGTTGAACTAAAACGGTACCTAATATGACAGCAACTAACATGACAATCATAATTAATGATTGTGTAAGTTGTTGTTGATAGGTTTGTTTTTTGATGAGTTCTTTATGATTCATTTCTAATTGTGTTTGTTTTTCTAACATTTGATTTAAACGTTGTGTTTGTTTACCGAATTGAATAAAGTCTTTTTTACAAAGAATACTTTCTAAAATAAAGCTTTGAAAGGTCCCTTGATTTTGTCGATATTCATCACCTTGATTAACAGATAAATGATAAATCATCATAGGAATACCTATGCCCATTAATAAATAAGCTACTCCTGTAAGAAACATGATCTGTAAAGAATAATGAGCTATAAAACATAAAACAATTATAGAATAAATGAAGGCTATCATCACCGGGGAAATCGTATGAGCAAAAAAGACTTCAAGAGTTTCTGTATCGCTTGTAAGTGTCGCTATCAAGTTTCCTCTTTCTTTACCATCCAGTTTAGCTACGGCTAGACTTCTTAACTTTTCAAACATTAAATGACGAATATGAGCCAATACTTTAAAAGCAATATAATGATTACATGCTTGTTCAATATAACGACAAACTCCTCTTAACAATGCAAATAAGATAATACAAAACATCACAGTTTTTATTTTTATAAGATGTCCCATTCCAGCTATAGCAATAACAGTTATTCCCCATGCCATTAAATGTCCCATCACACCTAAAATGATAGCTAGTATCATGATGATAAAAAAGGGCTTTACTAGCGTCAATAATTTAATAAGTAATGGTTTTTTATTCATGATGTAATATCCTTTCTAAATTTTCTTGTGATTGATACAGTTCTTTATAGTAACCCTCTTTTTGCATAAGTTGTTGGTAAGTTCCCTGTTCTTGAATATGACCATCTTTTAATACGATAATATGACGTGCTTTTTGACTAAAATACATACGATGCGTAATCATCATTACAGTTTTCGTTTTAGCTAGTTCACAAATAGCATTCATAATAATCTTTTCACTTTCACTATCTATATTACTTGTCGCTTCATCAAAGATATATAAATCACTATCATGTAATAAAACTCTCGCTAAGGCTAAGCGTTGTTTTTGACCACCCGATAAATTACGACCCCCTTCTTCAACCATAAAGTCTAAACCTCCTAGTTGGTCTAATTTAACAAGTTTTAATACTTTTAGATAGTCTTTTGTACTATCATTTCCTGATAAGGCAAGATGTTCTTGAAGTGTTCCTTTAAATATATATGTATCATCTTGAAGTAAGGTAAGATGCTGATAAAGAGTCTTTTTAGAATATTGATGAATAGGTATCTGATTATATAAAATTTTTCCCTTTTGTATTTGATAATCATTAAACATAAGGGATGTTAATGTACTTTTACCTGATCCTGATTTCCCTACAATCGCTACAAAATCTCCTTTTTTAATTGAAAAAGATAAATCTTTAATGACTGCAATATCTTCATAAGCAAAATCAACATGATCAAATTGTATAGATTCAAATGAAGTCATCATTTGACTACCCATTTCTTTTTCTTCTTGATCTAATAATTTAAAGATTTTGTTTGCTGCTTCATTGCCATTAGACGCAATATGAAAATAAGAACCTAATAATCTTAGTGGTAAAAAGAACTCAATAGAGACCATAATCATCAATAATGTTTGTCCTAAAGACAAAATATGATTTTGATAATCAATAACCGATAAAATGACCCCGATACCAAAACCACCATAAGCTACAATATCCATAATACTAATGGAATTAAGTTGCATGATTAACACTTTCATTGTTTTCTTTCTAAAATCTTCAGCATCCAAGTCCATCTTATCTTGGTAGATCTTATCACTTTGATAGAGTTTGAGTGTTGTTAAACCTTGAAGATTTTCAAGGAAAGAAGACGCTAAACCAGTATAACTATTCCAATATTTCGCTAATAATTTTTTAGCAATCTTTTGTACCACAATAATAGATAAAGGGATCAAGGGAACACATATTAATAAGGTGATCGCTACTTTAAAAGAAATAGGCACAATAAAAACAAATAAAGTCAATGGCGCTAACAGGGCATAATAAAACTGTGGTAAATATTTAGAACAATAAATATCTAATTGTTCAATGCCTTCCGATAATAATTGAGTTAATGTAGCTTGATTAAAACAGGGAGAGGAAAGTTGATATACTTTTTTAAAAACATCTTCTCTTAATTTACTTTTAGTCAACGTACTTACTTTAAAAGCTGTATCATCTTGTACTCTTTGTAAAAATAAGCGTAAGACAATCAATCCTAAAACAATAAGCATATAACTGATTATTTCTATATTTTGATGATGATAAAGTTTTTGTAAGACTTCAACATGATAATAACTTAAAGCAATATGTACTAACAAAATAAGCCATTGTGCTAGTACAATCAAATAAACATATTTTAATTCTTTAGAAAAATACTTTAACAATCTTTTATTGAACACGTTGATTCCTTCTTTCTTTTAATGAAACAAGACCATGTTTGATGGTCATGACAGGATGATAAAATAACATATATTTTCCTGAAAAACGCATCACTTGTCTCACTTGATGACGATATTCCTTTTGATAACAATGAACTTTACAAGCACTACAAAAACTCTTCGTTTCCGTAAAAGGACAACAGTCTATTCTTTTTGTAGCATAGGTATATAAGTCTAAACATTCATCACATAAATCTTTTTGATGATGATTTTTAGCACAATAAATCTTAATCATTTCTTTGATAATTTTCTTTTCATGCTCTTTTTTTTCGTTACTCTTCATCAATGACCCTCACTTTTGTTAGCATAATATAATGATGAATACACATCACCAACAATAAACACAATTTACCTATCCATATTGGCGTTATCATCATAGAAATCATAAAAATAAAAGACACGCTCATTAAAGAACAATTTCTTTTTTCTCTTGTTATTTGTTTTGATACAACAAGTTCATGAATATACTTTTTATAAAGCGTTGTTTGTATCAGCCATTCATGTAAGCGACTAGAACTTTTAGAAAATAAAAAAGCACTTAATAATAAAAATGGTGTCGTTGGTAAAATAGGTAATATAATCCCTAACATACCTAAAACAAGGGATAATATTCCTAAACATATATAAATAATTTTCATTTATTTCTCCTTTAGTTAGTTTACACTAACTATTATCTTTACTTTTCACCCTTTTGCAATCCTAATCTTTGTTTCATTGATGAAACAAAGTCTCTTATCCATCTAGATAAACATAAAAAAATACTGTTTCATTAATGAAACAGTATTTTTAAAGAAGCAACACTCTCTGGCATATGATACTTAGATACCTGTGCTTGAACTTTAATAGTAAAGGATGTTTGTATCAGTCTTTCTTCTTTAGTATAGAAGAAATTTAAATGCGTGATAGGGATAAAGATTTGGTGATCATTTTCTAGACAATCATAATATTGTCGATCTATTAAATATTGCATTTGTTTTAATTTAGAAGTGATTACGATTTTTTCTTTAAGGAGTGGTTTTTTTATCTCTATGGGTTCAAAGACAAGATATCCTCTTCCCTCCTTAATAAGTAAAAAAGCCGGATGTTTGAATGCTTGATGAGCCATTGAAAACTGATTATGATCTTGATCTTTAAAGATAGAAAAAGAAAAATCATAATGTCCATCTTCTAAATTGCTTTCTAAATACTGCCCTGAGAATTCTACTAAATGATCAAGTTTATTAAAGATTTCATCCATATGAATACGACTGCATATTTTTTGAATCGTCTCAGGATTAAGAGAAATCACTAATTTAATAGCCTCAAGTTTAGCATCCTCATCTTGTAGATGACTAGTTTCTTTAATCCAATAAGCTAATCTTTCTATTTGTTGATTATATTGTTTAGCTAGTTCACTTCCATTTTTATTTAAAATACATTTTCCCTTTTCAACAATGAGATTTTCTTGATAAAAAAAATGAAGAATTCGGCTAATTGTGGCTTTAGACATATTAATTTTACGTGCCAAAGAAGTCACTGTTAAATTCTTATTTTTATATATTAATAATAAACATCTTATTTTTTCTTCTGTCATGTTACTCACCTACACAAAAAGGTTAGCACACACTAACCATTGTGTCAATTATATTACCGAGGAAATAAAAAAGACAGACTTACCATCTATCCTTTATATTCTTACCCATAAGATAAGCTTGATTCATTGCTTCACTCTTTTCAATATCCTCTTTATTACCTGTTTTCATACCTAATACATAATCAACAACCTGATTACCACCTGCCCTAAAGCACTGTACATATTTTTTAAAACTTTCAATTATTATATCAAAATACTTTTCTTTTGGAGCCAATCCGGTTGTGATTAAATAGAAATCTTTATTCTTTAATATATTTTCAATCGCAAAGGTACGATCTAAGACACTTTTCATTTGACTATTCCAAGTATAAAAATATACTGGTGAAGCTAAAATAATAACATCTGCTTCTAATAGTTGTTGGTATAAACTCACCATATCATCTTTAAATACACAATTTCCATTATGATTACAACTACGACAACCTATGCAAGAATGAATATTTAAATCACTCACACACACTTTTTGACATTCATGCCCCATTTCACTTGCCCCTTTGAGCATTTGATCTACTAAACGATCTGTATTTCCTTTCTTTCTTGCACTTGACATTAACGCTAATACTTTTGCCATTTTCATTCCTCCTATTTATATTATAGAAAGTCTCTATTTAGCTTACAATTTTGATTACTAATCATTTTCATAAGTAAAACAAATGAAAAAAGCCATGTACTCATGGCTATAGTTTCATTCCTAATAAAGAAGCTTCATAAATTGCTTTTTTGGCATCTCCTGCTTTTGATGCATCCCCAATGTAATGAATATGTTCACCTTCAAGTTTTAATTTCTTATTTGCTTTTGAACCAAAGGCTAAAACTATATAATCAAATCCAGTTAGAGAATGGCTTTCTTGGTTATTTTCATAAAGAATACCGTCTTTTCTAATTTCAATGACTTTACTATTTAAAATAAATTGTACGTTTTGTTTTTGAAGATGATCTATTAAAGCCAATCTTGGTCTTTTAGGAGCGAGGGGTGCCACCTTATCTAACATATCCACAATGGTAACTTGGTTTTGATATTCTCCAAGTACCTCTGCTGTTTCTGCGCCGACTAGACCTGCTCCTAATACTAAAACCTTTTTATTACTAAAACATTGGTTAAATGATAAGACATCAAGAGCGTTGACTACATTATCTAAATCAATTCCTGGAATCGGAGGAATAACAGGCAATGAGCCTGTTGCGATAATGACTTCATCAAATCCGTGTAACATCTCTTTTGTTGCTTTTGTTTGATAATGTATTTTTACACCATATCTTTGACCCAAAGCAAGATAAGTTGAAATTGTTTTGGCTAAATCTTGTTTCATTGGTGGAATAGCTGCTAAGCGATATTGTCCTCCTGCAGTTGCTTCTTTTTCAAAGACTTCAACGTGATGTCCTCTTTTTGCTAGAATCCATGCTGCTTGTAACCCAGCCGAACCAGCTCCCACGATTGCTATTTTCTTACTTTGACTTGCTGGTTCTATTTTCCATATATTTTCTTTACCACTAAAAGGATTAATCATACAAGATGTTCCAAATCCTTCTTCAAACATATTGGTATATAAACATCTTTGCAGGCATCCGGTACATGTAAAGATTTCATTTATTCTTGATTCTTTGACTTTGTTTGGAAAACTTGGATCACATATAGATTGTCTTCCTAAAGCTACAAAATCAGCAGCCTTGGATTTGATAATAGATAGAGCTAGTGCTGGATCATTAATTCGTCCTACCACAATCACTGGAATATGAAGAGCAGCTTTCATTTTTCTTGCATTTTCAATATTAAAACCGGCAGGCGTATAATAAGGATGAATGGCTACACCATGAGATAAATGTAATGCATCTGCTCCGGCAGCCTCAAATAAACAAGCTTGTCCAATTGCATCTTCAATATTATTACCACCAAAATAAGCTTCATCTCCACTTGTTCTTACAACAACCGGATAATCTTTACCACATCGTTCTTTAATGCCCTTAATAATTTCACAAACAATACGTGCCCTATTTGTCAAATTACCACCATATTCATCTACTCTTTTATTCACGCCCTTAGATAAAAATTGAGCTAATAAATATCCATGAGCACCATGAATTTCTACACCATCAAATCCTGCTTTTTGTGCTCTTATGGCTGCTTCAATAAACTTTTGAATCACTTCTTTAACTTCACCTGTAGTAAGTTCATGAATCTTTTTGTCCCCACTAGTTGTAATTGAGCTTGCTCCTACTGCTGGTTTACTTGTTGTATTTGCTCCTTGTAAACGTCCAGAATGTTGAAGTTGGGCAAAAATGAAACCATCATTTTCATGAATACGATTCACTAATTTTGTCAGCATCGGAATAAAACAATCGTCATATATTCCTGCTTGTGTAGGTTCTGCCAATCCTTCTTCACTGACACACATAAATTCTGTTGTAATAAGACCAAAGCCACCTTTAGCTCTTTGTCCATAATAATTTAAAGCTTGATCAGTAAATTGATGTTGTTCATTAGTATAATGACTATCCATTGCTGGAACGACAAATCTATTTTTTATTTCTAAATTACCAATTTTCATTGGTGTAAATAATTGAGCGTAAGTATTATTCATTGTCTTCTCTCCTTCAAACCGATTATAATCAGTTCATTTTTTTAATACAATCTTATTTGATATTCCTCAACAGTGCTCCATTAATGATTTTATTTTTATTATTTTTTTGAAGCAGTGCTTCATTATTTATATGATATAATGAAGCAAGGAGGGATATTATGCTACTTGAACAAAGAATAAAAGAAATAAAACACTTATCTGCTTCAGAGAAAATGATCAGTGATTATATTTTAAATATTAAAGATCAAATTCAATATTTATCAACCCGAGATATTGCTAAAGCCACTTATACTTCTTCTGCTACAGTAGTAAGATTTGCTCAAAAGTTGGGATATCTTGGTTTTAATGAATTAAAACAAGATTATTTAACTGAACTCAATTATATTCATCGTCATTTTCAAAATGTTGACGCAAATTATCCGTTTAACAGCCATGATTCTATGAACAATATTATTGGTAAAATGCAACAATTATTTAATGAAACCATTGATGATACGCTTTCCTTAATACAACTCAAGGACATTGAAAATGTCATTTCTTTACTAGATAAATGTGATACCATTGCTATATTTGGTTTAGGTAATGCTTCTTTATTTGGTGAAAGATTTCAACATCAAATGTTAAGAATCAATAAAAAAGTAGTGATTGAAACAAAGGTAGGCGAATATGGGTTTTCTACCCATACTTTAACTCACCATGATTGTGCTATTGTCATCTCTTATTCTGGAGAAACGGAAACTGTTATTAATTATGCTAAATTATTAAAACAAAAACATATTCCTATTATTGCCTTAACAAGCATGGGAGGAAATACTTTAAGCCAATATGCCCAATATGTTTTACCTATTTCTACTAGAGAAAAACAATATTCTAAAATAAGTAGTTTTTCCAGTGATTATTCTATTTTATATCTTTTAGATCTTCTTTATTGTGGTTATTTTGCCTTAAACTATGATCATCATTTAAAATCTAAAATTGCTTTATCTAAATTAATAGAAAAATGTCATACCTCACATAATGAAATCATTCATGAAGATGATATTTGATTTTTCAAGATAATATCATGATATTTTTCACATAATTTAAAGACATAATCGTCTTGAGGTGAAAACATGTGAATCATATTAAAAAAATACTCATTCTTCTTTTATCTATGACTTTTATACTTTTATGTTTTACTTTCTATGAACCATTAGAAACTGAAGCATCTAGTGATGATGAAAATGCCATCAGCTATGTTAAACCTCATCATACCAGTGATGACCCCAGTACGATTTATAGTGAGAAATATCAAAGTCAAATCAACGAACAAATTAATAAAATTATTAATCATCATCAATATACTTTTGATCAACCTTTATTAATTGAAAATCCGTATGGTACAAATACAACCGGCATTTATGCATACTTTGAAACAGATGAATTATTACAGGCCAGTTATACTATCCATTGTGATGGGTATCAAGATTTCTCACGTACATTAAATAACAATACCTTAACTGGTTATACAACCAAACATGAATATTTATTAATTGGTTCTATTCCCGGTAAAACAAATACAATTACCTTGACGCTTACCAATCAAGCAGGAAAAATAGTGAATACTTTATCATGGTCTTATCGTGCTCCTGAGTTACAAGGAGGAAATCAGTATTTAACTGTAGATAAGACTCATCAAGAATCATCTTCACTAACAAATGGTCTTTATACTGTTTTAGGTAACGATGTTACTGAAGATAGCGAAGATCAAGCCTATATGCGTCTTTATGATAATGATGGTGTCATTCGTAGTGAAATTCCTATTATTTCTTATCGTAGTCATCGTATTCTCTTTGATCAAAATGTGATGTATTTTTCAATATCAAGTACACAAATTGTTGGGATTGAACAAACAGGATATGTTTGTCAGTTTTATAATACTGGTGAATATAAATTACATCATGATTATATCTTTGATGATCAGCATAATCTTATTGTTCTAGCAAGCAAGAAGAACGCTAAAACCAGTGAAGATAAGATTATTATGATTGAAAATGGTACAGGTACCGTCACTGAACTTGTAGATTTAATTGATTTATTACCTGATTACTATAAAACAACATCTTTACCAGATGGTGTAGATGATTTAGATTGGATGCATATTAACTCTTTAGCTTTAGTTGATCATTCTAATTTAATTATTAGTTCTCGAGAAACTTCAACCATTATTAAAATTAATCAGATTTATAGTTCTCCAAAGATTGATTATATGATTGGATCTGATCAGTTTTGGAAAGAAAGTGGATATGACAATCTATTATTAGATCAAACCAGCGACTTTTCTTTACAAGCAGGTCAACACTGTGTTACTTATGTTAAAGATAATTCATTAAATGAAGGTCAATATTATCTTTATTTATATAATAATAATCTTGCTGTCAGTACAACCAGAGCCAACTATGATTGGAAAAATGACCCTCATTATTCTCTTGCTTACTATAATCTAAAAAAAGGGACATCTTATTATTATAAATATCTTATTGATGAAAATAATCGTACTGTGGAATTAGTACAAAGTATCCCTGTTGATTATTCAGGATATGTCAGCAGTGTTCAAGAATTAAATGGACATATCATCATTGATAGTGGTATGGTGATGTCATGGAGTGAGTATAGTCAAGATGGTACTCTTCTACAAAAATATACAACAACCGGTGGTAAATTTGTATATCGTGTCTTTAAGTATGATTATTTAGGATACTGGTTTCAATAAAAGAACTTAGATTGCTTTTAGTTTATCTAAAAGCAAAACTAAGTTCTTTTTGTTTTCTTTTAAATACCAACAATAAAATGTTGCTTTTGCTTCTTTATCATTGATTGGGATGATTTTTCTATTTTCGGGTACTTTTTCATGAGATAAAGTATAGGTCGAAGTAAATGAAGGTAATGACGATAATTCCATTAAATCAAAGAATTCACTCCGATCTTTTTGAACAAGAAACTTGGTATGTGGCATTTTCCTTTTATGAATATCGTGCCAAAAGCCAATATTAGACATGAGTAACATTCTTTGTCCATCCATTTCTTTCATGGATAAAGATTTTCTATTAGCTAATGGATGATCTAATGGTAAAGAAAAGAAAATTTCTTCTTCCATAAAAGGAACTGAACCCATCATCTCATCATTACTTGGAATAGGCATAATAATAATAGAATAAGTTTTATCCTTTAGTCCTCGAATTAAAACATCCATATCTTTTATTTCACTAGAAAATGTTTTTTGACTATATATTTGCGATACTCTTTTATTCATTTCTAAAATAGGCGCCGGTGCACAAGACCCCATCGCAAAAGTATGTTGTTTACGATCAAAATCTTTAATTTGTTTTTTCATATCATCTGCGTCACTGACAATTCTTTTAGCTAAATCAACAGCCATTAAACCTGTTTCATTTAAAGTTAATTTATTTTTAGAGCGAATAAATAAAGAAACTTCTAATTCTTCTTCTAATCGTTGCATGGATCTTGTAAGTACCGGTTGTGAAATATGTAATTGTCTAGCAGCACCTACTAATGTTTTATATTCATAAAAAGCAATAAGATGTCTAAGTTGTTCAAGTTCTATCATACTGTTCCCTCCACTATTCAATTTTATTATAGCAGTTTTCATTATTTATATTGTACTTTTTTATTTTTATTCCTTAAAATAAGAATGAAAAAGGGAGGTACTTATCATGAAAAAAACACTTTATTTGATGAGACACGGTCAAACATTATTTAATTTACAACATAAAATCCAAGGATGGTGTGATGCTCCACTTACACCTTTAGGTATCAAACAAGCAAAGAAAGCAAGTGAATATTTTACAAACAATCATATTGTCTTCGATCATGCTTATGCTTCTACTTCTGAAAGAGCCTGCGATACTTTAGAACTTGTTACAAGTATGCCTTATACTAGAGTAAAAGGTTTAAAAGAATGGAACTTTGGTGCTTTTGAAGGAAAAGATGAATGTTTAAATCCTAAACTACCTTATGGTGATTTCTTTAAACAATTTGGTGGCGAAGGAGAAATGGAATTACGTGAAAGAATGTCTAAGACACTTACTGATATTATGAATAAAGATGATCATGAGGTTGTATTAGCTGTCTCACATGGCGGAGCTTGCGCTCAATTCTATCGTGCATGGGAAGAACACGCTAAAGTGAAAAAGACAGAAAGATTTTATAATTGTTGTATTCAAAAATATGAATATGAAGATGGTATTTTTACATTAGTAGAATTATTTAACCGTAATATTACTGAATAATATGGATACGATTAAAAGAAAATCATTAAATAGTAATGTAGATTTAATTAATGGTCCTATTTTTAAATCATTAATTATCTTTGCTTTACCACTATTCATTTCTAATATTTTTCAACAATTATATAATACTGTCGACACCATGATTGTCGGTAACTTCTTAGGCGATGCTTCTTTAGCCGCTATTGGATCTTGTACTTCAATCTATGATTTATTAGTTGGTTTTGCCTTAGGGATAGGTAATGGTTTAGCCATTGTTACTGCTAGAAGTTACGGTTCTAAGGATGAAAACTTACTTAAAAAATCAGTAGCGAGTTCTTTAGTTATTGGGATTGTCGTTTCGATTTCACTTACTATTATTGGTTTAATCTTTTTAAACCCTTTACTTCATTTATTAAATACACCAGCTAAAATTATTAATGAAGCATACAGTTATATTTTCTTTATTGTGTTATTTATTATTGTTATGTTTGCATATAATCTCTGTGCTGGTTTAATGAGAGCAATTGGTAATAGTGTTATGCCACTAGTATTCCTTATTGTCTCTTCTGTTTTAAACATTATTTTAGATTTATTATTTATTACACAATTACATATGGGAGTACAAGGAGCTGCTGTTGCTACGGTTATTTCCCAAGGTGTTTCAGTTATTTTATGTATTATTTATATGTTTAAAAAGACACCTTTACTTTTACCTAAAAAAGAACATTTTAAATATGATCAAGAATTATATAAAGAATTATTAGGTCAAGGATTTTCAATGGGATTTATGAGTTGTATTGTTTCAGCCGGTTCTGTTATTTTACAATATGGTATTAATAATTTAGGTTATCTTATTATTGCAGGTCATACTGCTGCTAGAAAATTATATATGTTCTTTAATATGCCTTTTACAGCCATGGCTTTAGCTATTTCTACTTTTGTTTCCCAAAATAAAGGAGCAAACCAAAAAGATAGAATAAAAAAAGCATTAAGATATGCTTATATTTATGATATTGTAGGTGCGACTATTGTTACTGTTTTAATCTTGTTATTTGGTTCATCTCTTGTTAAGATGATTTCTGGTTCGAGCCAAGAAGTCGTCTTACATAATGGAACATTATATTTAACTATTGTGGCGCCATTCTATGCAATATTAGGTATTTTAATGCAAACAAGATATGCTTTACAAGGAATTGGTCAAAAACTGTTACCATTAATTTCAAGTATTATTGAATTTGTAGGAAAGATTATCTTTGTTTTTATCTTTATTCCTCGTTTTCAATATATGGCGGTTATTTTCTGTGAACCGGTTATTTGGTGTGTTATGACCATTCAGCTCGTTTATTCATTCTATCATAATGCTTATATAAAAAACTAAAACGAGATCATTCTGAAGTGAACCGAAAAAGTTGGACAACTTAGGAGGTTCACTTTTTATTATGGCTA
>OLOG01000589.1_pt1 | contig 31363 bp, 32 predicted proteins | sample 1672351 | NCBI WGS metagenome assembly OLOG01 (sample SAMEA3136674, study PRJEB25190) | human gut metagenome | biome: human gut; feature: human-associated habitat; material: faeces | place: Austria | collected 2013 | reverse complement strand
AAATTGAAGCAGTAAGAAACAAGGGATACGAAAATACAGACATTGTTAATATGAGGCGGAAATTAAGGAAATATTGAAATCCTTGTACAGAGAAAAAGATAGATTAAATAGTTATGAAAATCAAATAGCAATCGACTATGCATGCGGATGGGCATTATCCTCCGATGATATGTCGTGTACAATGCAGATGTTATTGGATGATGCAGATGCTTATATGTATAAAAATAAACAGTTATGCAAGAAATATAAAGGAAACAGAAAATATGAATAAAAGACAAAAAATACTGATTGTCGATGATGCAAAGTTCAACAGGGATATATTGAAAGAATTTCTTGGAGAAACCTATGATTATCTGGAAGCTGAAAATGGAAATCAGGCAGTCCAGATTATGGAAGAGAATCCGGGAATCGATCTGATGCTTTTAGACATCAACATGCCACAGATGGATGGATTTGAAGTCCTGAAATGGATGAAACTAAGCCAATGCATTGAAGAAACTCCTGTAATTATGATATCTTCGGAAGAATCTGTTGAGACTATGCGTAAAGCATATGAGATGGGAATCACAGATTATATTACACGGCCATTTGACTCTGTTATCGTAAAAAAGAGAGTTCAAAATACTTTGGGACTATATGCAAATCAAAAGCGCCTGATCAATGTGGTCGTTGATCAGGTTTATGAAAAAGAAGAAAATAATAATATTATGATCAGGATTCTGAGCAATGTATTAGGATCACGCAACAGTGAGAGTAGCGAACATATTTTACATATCCGTACTGCGACGGAAATGATGCTGAGGCAACTGGTAAAAACAACGGATTCATATCATCTGACGGAGACTGATATTGCTATAATTACAACTGCATCTTCGCTTCATGATATTGGTAAAATACGCATTCCGGAAGAAATACTGAATAAACCAGAAAGACTGACCGATGAAGAATTTAAAATTATGAAAACCCATAGTGAGATTGGAGCATCCATGATCCGGGACATGCATTTTTTGCAAAATCATCCACTGGTGCATACCGCATGGGAAATCTGCAGATGGCATCATGAAAGATGGGATGGAAATGGGTATCCGGATGGCCTGAAAGGAGAAGAAATACCAATCTCTGCACAGGTGGTGTCTATTGTGGATGTTTATGATGCTCTTACCAGTGAAAGATGTTATAAGAAAGCATTTGATCATGATACGGCAATCAAGATGATCCTGGACGGGCAATGCGGACAGTTTAATCCGATCCTTCTCAAGTGTTTGGAAGAATTGAGCCTTCAGTTTTCAAAAATGCTCAGCAAAGAGATGGATAGTAATAAATATTATTATGAGGCGCAGAGACTTTCGAATGAAATACTCAGTGAAAAATCTTTGCCGAACAAAAACTATTCGCAGAATGTCGTTAAAATTATGCAGGAAAAGATAGATTTTTTCAGATCGCACAGTGGCAAAAATTCTATCGAGTATAATGCAATTTCAGGGCAGCTAATCATAATAAACGAGGAGCAGCAGATATTTTGTCAGAGAGATGATCCTAAATTTGATATATTCAATATGTTCGAAGTGAGCATGGAAGACATTCAACACATTAGATTTTTGTTAAATCAGACATCTGTACAAAATAATGAAATCACATTGCAGATTAAAGCGAAGGTGAAGAACGACAGTCAGATGTATCATCTGAAACTGCATACGTTGTGGTCGCCTTTAAAGAAAGATGGATATATAGGAATTGTTGGATATTTTGACACTGTAAAATAGAAAAATGCAAAGAAATTTTCTCGAAAAATATTGACCTTCAAGTTACTTGATCGTTTACATTATAAGCAAGAAAAAGAAGTTTCTCGCAATGAAAGCGAGGCAAGTGTAAAGATTAAGTAGAAGAAAGGCGGGCGTAAGAGTATGAAAGAGAAAATGAGAAAAGTAAGATATCCAATGTTGATTGTGTGGGGAATATTTATGGGAGCTGCAGGAACAGCAGGAGTAAAATCATCGTGGCATGTAATACCTGATTGGTTGATAGGTGTTATTGTCATACTAGGAATCATGGTGATGTTAACCTGGATGATTTCAGGGAAAAATGATAAGTCAATAAAAACACCTGAGAAGGAAACGGAAAAATTAACATCAAAGTACAATTCAGAAATTTCCGTTATTTCAAAAGCAGTAGAAGAGCCTGTGGAGTTGGAATTTTGGGGAAAACGAAACGGTATTGATCAATTTAGAGTAAAAAGTATCGCTGAACGGAATATTGTGAGTGATCATGTTCTGTTGATTAGTTTTGATGGTTCAGAAGCCAGGGATGTGGCATTAGATGCAGTTGTAACAGGGAAAGAACATTCGGAGTATTTTGGAAAGATTGAAATGCTTTATTGTAAGAGACAACAGGGACATTATGGGACGGAGAAACTTAAAACGGAAAAAATTGATAAAGTGATACTGAGTAAGGAACAATGGGAAAACGAAACAGGAAAAATAAAATTATTGGAATTATGGAATTGTATTCCATTTGAAAAATAGTATGAAATGCGGGAATATAGAAGGCAGTTATGAATAGCTGCCTTCTTACTATGTAAAGAAGCACTGGTTTGCGTTTTTACAGAAAATCCTGACAAGATACCAGAAGATCAATCTTCTTCCACTGTGTTTCTTCATCAATACAGTTGCCCTCTTCAACGGAAGCAAAGCCACATTGCGGAGAAAGTGCGATCTGCTCTCCGACTATGGAGCGGGCTTCGGCATAACGTTTTTTAAGAAAATCATGATCTTCCAGAATCGGGTTCTTGGTAGAGATTAATCCTGCGACAAAGATAGCATCCTTATCTTTCAGGACAGACCATGGAGCAAAGGAACCGGAACGGGCATCGTCGTATTCTACGAAGAATGCGTCATACGGAATTTCAGCGATTACCGGGGCAACGGAATCGTAAAATCCATGGAACAGAGGATTTCCCTTGAAGTTTCCTTTACAGAAATGTGTTGCAATAAAGAAATCTTCCGGTTTGTGTTCCAGAGCTTTTGTTGATACAAGCTGGAACCAGTTCAGAATCTGTCCTTTTGTATATCCAAGAGCAGTTATCTTTTTCTGGAAGTTCTCATCGATGAGATAAATCCATGATGTATCATCAATCTGAAGATAACGGCAGCCATGGTCGTAGAAATCTAAAATTGCATCCTGATAGGCTTTTGCAATATCATCGATCAGTGCATGGATGTCTGTTCCGTAATAAGGTGTCTCTTTATTACCAAGCTGAAGGAAGTGATCGATCAGGATCATATTCGGACCGGAAATACATTTTTTAGCCGTAATACCGTCGTATTTTTGTGCCAGAGAATGAAGATAGTCCCACGCACAAAGCTCCGGATGTGCCTTGTTCTTATCATAGAAGAACTTACCGGTAACGGTTCCAAACTCAATTTCATTACTGGTTCCATTGATTTCTTTTGTGAAATGAATGGTATCGAATCCATCAAATTCTTTGAGCCAGTCCAAATGCCACCACCTGCGGCGGAATTCTCCGTCTGTTACATATTTCAAACCGTGTGCCACTTCCTTTTCTACCAGTGATGCGATTGCAAGATCTTCGGCTTGTGTTAATTTTTCTTTTGTAATCTTACCGTCTTTATAAGCTTTACGTGCTTCTTTAATTTCTGCAGGTCGTAAAAAAGAACCTACGATGTCATAAGTTAATGTGTCTTTTATCATATGAAAAAGAAGATCAAAATTGCTGTTTGTGGATATTTAAAAATTTTATATTATCCTAAAAAGTGTATAATATAAATATGACATGTGTTACATTAGAGTTGAAACCACAGGAGAAAAGGGAAATCAAATATGAACAGCAGAAAAAAAGTCTTATGGAAGATATTCATTTCAACATTATATTTAAGTGCATTTACATTCGGCGGCGGTTACGTGATCGTGAGCCTGATGAAGAAGAAATTTGTAGATGAGCTTCACTGGGTCGAAGAAAAGGAAATGCTGGATCTGGTTGCGATTGCACAGTCTTCACCCGGGGCAATCGCGATAAATGGAGCAATTGTTGTAGGATATAAGCTTGCAGGAATTGCTGGTGTACTGGTATCGATCATCGGAACAGTCATTCCGCCATTTGTCATTATAGCGTTACTTTCTGTCTGTTATAATGCGTTTCGCACTAATGAACTGGTAAGTCAGATGTTGGAAGGCATGCAGGCGGGAGTCGGAGCAGTGATCGCGTCAGTAACCTATGAGATGGGCGCGGGCATAGTGAAAGAAAAGGACGGAATCTCGCTGCTGATCATGGCAGGTGCATTTGCGGCATCCTGTGTATTTGAAGTAAATGTTGTGTATATTGTGATCATATGTGGATTGCTGGGTGTCTTACGCACATGTATGAGCAGGAAAGGAGCAGGCAAATGATATATCTGCAGCTTTTCTTAAGCTTTTTACAGGTTGGAATGTTCAGTTTTGGCGGCGGTTATGCGGCGATGCCTTTGATACAGGGACAGGTTGTGACGGGACATCATTGGCTTAGTATGTCGGAATTTACGGATCTTATTACAATCTCCCAGATGACACCGGGACCGATCGCGGTGAATTCGGCAACCTTTGTCGGAATCAAGATTGCGGGGATACCGGGTGCCCTGGCAGCAACATTTGGATGCATTCTGCCCTCTTGTATTATCGTAACTGTCATTGCAAAACTCTATTTAAAATATCGCAGTATGGAGGTACTGCAAGGCGTGCTGGGGTCTTTAAGACCTGCCGTTGTGGCGATGATCGCATCAGCAGGGATCGCAATCATGATCACGGCATTCTGGGGAAGCAGGGATCAGATCGCACTTGCGGGGACGAAGTGGAGTCTGGTAGTGATTTTTGCAGTCTGCATGATATTACTTCGGAAAGTGAAAATGAATCCAATATGGGTGATGGTTATGGCCGGAGTGATGAAAGTGGGAATGTCACTCATTTGAAATCGGGCTACCGCAATCCCACTGGCTTTAGACGGTGGGGTAAGGTAGCCGGAAGCGGAGGTTTGTGCTACACTTGCGTTATGGGAACGTGGAAATCAAAAAACAGACACAAATATTTGTTACAGTATCATATTATTTCCGTATGCAAGAGTATAGAAAGAAATTGCTGATGTCAAAACAAATATCAGATGATATAAAGCAGTTTTCTTATGAGATATGTCAAAAGCATAAAGTCATTATCAGATATATGGAGACAGATAAAGATCATATTCATTACATGATAGAAACAGAACCAACAATGTCTATCAGTAAAATAGTAAATCTGATGAAGAATTATACAACATATCATATTTGGAAAAGATATCCGGATTATCTACGAAAACATTTCTGGAAAGAACATACTTTTTGGACGGACGGATATTTTGTCTGCAGTGTAGGAAATGTTTCAGAAGAGATGTTGAGAAAATATATGGAAAATCAAGGGTAGGAAGGTGGCGACAGTGGGTGTTAAAAGCATATAAATACAGGATATATCCTAATAGCGAACAAAGAATTCAGATTGCAAAAACATTTGGCTGTTGCCGTTTTGTTTACAATCAGACATTGGCATATCGGAAAGAAATATACGAGAAAGAGAAAAAGTCAGTTAGTAAAACGGATTGTAATAATTATTGTAACAGAGAATTAAAGAAAGACTATGAATGGTTAAAAGAAATAGATAAATTTGCTCTGACCAACGCAATCTATAACATGGACGCTTCATATCAAAAATTCTTTAAGGAGCATGCAGGATATCCGAAATTCAAGAGCAAACACGATAACCATAAATCATACACAACAAACTTCACAAATGGAAATATTGCGGTAGATTTTGAGACAGGGAAGATAAAATTGCCAAAATTAAAAACGGTAAAAGCAAGGTTACACAGGGAATATAGTGGGCAGATTAAGTCAGCGACCATTTCGCAGGTTTCCAGTGGAAAATACTATGTGTCCATACTTGTAAAAACGGAGCATAAGGAACTGGCACATACAAATCATAACATAGGAATCGATTTAGGAATTAAAGATTTATGTATTACTTCCGATGGGAAGGTATATGAGAGTCTAAAAATCATAAAAAAATACGAGAAACAGCTTGTAAAGCTGCAAAGGCAACTGTCACATAAAGGAAAGAGAAGTAAGAACTATTATAAAACAAAGAAAAAGATAGCATTATGCCATGAGAAAATAAGGAATATAAGAAAAGATTATCTACATAAAGTTTCACATGAGATTATCAGCGAAAACCAAGTGATAGTTTCAGAGAATTTACAGATAAAAAACATGGTAAAAAATCATCATCTGGCAAAAGCCATAAGTGATGTATCATGGTATGAGCTGACAAGACAGTTAGAGTATAAGGCAAAATGGAATGGCAGGAAATACATCAAAATAGATACATTTTATGCTAGTAGTCAATTATGTTCTGTTTGTGGGTATCAGAATCCAGATACAAAAGATTTGTCAGTGAGGACATGGATATGTCCGAAATGCGGAGCAGAACATGACAGGGATATCAATGCTGCGAAAAATATACTGACAGAAGGATTAAGACAAATAGCATAAAGAAATATATAGGGCAGGGACTGCCCAAATTAACGCCTGTGGAGATAGTAGGTTACGAGGTCGATGAAGCAGGAAGCCCATTGGCTTAAGACAATGGGTAGTTCACTAAAGGGGAAATTACATAGGGAAAAAACAAAAAATGTGGAAAAAGCAGGAGAGGGACAAAAAAATGGGGAAAAAAACAATTGAGAAAAATGCGATCACGGAAGGAGTTATCTGGAAACAATTGTTGATCTTCTTCTTCCCGATCATGCTTGGGACGTTGATCCAGCAGTTATATACAACTGTGGATACAATCATTGTAGGACGCTTCGTGGGAAAAGCGGCACTTGCCAGTGTCGGAGGACCGGCAGCCGTCTTATCAACAATTGTTGTTACATTCTTTAATGGGCTGGCGAACGGGGCAGCAGTTATTATCGCACAATATTATGGTGCAAAGGACAGGAAGAGCCTGCATGTGGGGGTACATACGGCATATCTGTTCTCTGTCGTGATCAGTCTGATCGTATCACTGACCGGTACAGTATTGACACCATGGCTGCTTAAAATCATGAATACACCACAGGATATGATGGCAGATTCTATAACTTATCTCAGAATTTACTTTATGGGAATTCTGTTTACGCTGGTCTACAATATGGGATCGGCAATCATGAGGGCGGTCGGAGATTCCAGAAGACCGCTTCTCTATCTGCTGATCTGCTGTGTGATGAATATCATACTGGACATTGTCATGGTGGTAGGAATGAAGATGGGGATTGCGGGGGCAGCACTCGCAACGGTTATTTCACAATGTGTCAGTGCAGTTCTGGTTACCTGGTCGCTGACCAGGGCATATGATGCTATGAAATTAAAGTTCCGGGAACTCCGGATGGATACCAGAGTGTTGAGAAAAGAATTGAAAATCGGTGTTCCGGGGGCACTTCAGGCATGTGCCTACGGTGTGACGAATGTAGTGATCCAGGCATCCGTCAACAGTTTTGGTACAGATACCGCTGCAGGATGGGCAGCTTACGGAAAGCTTGATATGATCTTTTGGACAGTATCGAGTGCGCTTGGTGCGGCAGTGACCACATTTGCCGGACAGAACTACGGGGCAGGAAAGATGGACAGGGTATATAAAAGTATCCGGGTGAATGTAGTAATCTCTTATATATTTACAGGAGCTATTATTATAGTCCTGTTTGCATTCTGCGAACCGTTATACCATATGTTCACGACAGATCCAAAGGTCATCGGGATAGGAGTATATATGTTACGTTTCCTGATTCCGAGTTATCTGTTGAGTGTGTTGCTTGAGAATCTGTCCGGAGGACTGCGTGGTCTGGGAGATGTCCTCTGGCCGACTATATTTACATTCGGAGGTCTGTTCTTTGTAAGGCTTCCGTGGATCATAATCCTTACGAAGATGCATCATAAGGTGGAGATCCTGCTGATCAGTTATCCGATGGCATGGGGGGCAACATTACTTTGTCTGATCCCGTACTATTTCTGGCGGAAGAAAAGAAGAATGAGTACATATGGATCCCATCTTCAAAAATCATAGATTATATGTTAAAATATAGACAGTATGTTTGGAGAAAAGAGTAGCAGGAAAGGACAGAAAGAATGATGTGTGCGATGACGGATAAGAAGGACTGTATGACAATGGAGCAGGCAGAACAGAAGATGGAGTGCCTGAGAGAAGTGTTCTCAATTGTACGTCTGGTTGATGGTGAGATGCTGGAGAAGAGAGCAGAACACAGTCCGGATGCAGATGCAATGGAGATGTGTCAGTGCTATTCATTCTGGAATAAGGCAAAGCCGTGTGAGAATTGCATATCTATGAAATCGCTGAGAGAAAAAAAACAGGCAGCGAAGCTGGAATTTCTGGATTCGGATATTTTTCAGGTGTTTTCAAGATATGTGGAGATTGATGGAAAACCGTACGTAATGGAGATGTTGAAGAAGCTGGATGAAGACACATTGATTGATGCGGTTGGATATGGGAAGATGGTCCAAAAGCTTTCTGTTTATAATGACAAGCTTTACAGAGATGCGCTGACAGGGGCTTATAATCGGAGATACTATGAAGATGAGATTAAGCATGTAAAGGGAAAAGCAGGGGTTGCGATTCTTGATGTAGATGATTTTAAGTTATATAATGATATGCATGGTCATCACGCAGGAGATATGGCACTGATTACAGTGGTAGAAGTAATACGGCAATATATCAGAAAGACAGATAAACTGATCAGATACGGAGGGGATGAATTTCTGCTTTTACTGCCGGAGATCGACAGTGAGAACTTTGCGCGGAAGCTGAATAAGATTAAGAAAAAAATTGCTGAAACGAGTGTCCCAGGATATGAGCGGATTAAGTTATCAGTCAGCATCGGAGGTGTGTCAGCAACAGAAGAGACAGTGGAAGAGGCTGTCCAGAGAGCGGATAAACGGATGTACCTTGCTAAAATGTATAAAAATACTGCAATGGTAGAGGAAATGGATCAGAAAATAGCGGAGGAGGATCATGATGAGCATACGGATATTCTAAAGCCACGGATTCTTATTGTAGATGATTCTAAGATCAACCGAGAACTTCTGACAGAAATTCTGCAGGATAAGTACCAGATCATAGAAGCGGAAAACGGGAACGAATGTGTGGAGAAGCTGGAGAAATATGGAAATGATATAGCATTGATACTTCTGGATATTGTGATGCCGAAGATGGATGGATTTGCAGTACTGGAATATATGAATCAGGAACAGTGGATAGATGACATTCCGGTAATTGTAATATCAGGAGAGGATTCGGAAGAATCTATCTGGAGAGCTTACGAAGCCGGTGCAGTGGATTATATTAGGCGTCCGTTTGATATGCGGATCGTATATCAACGGGTATTTAACATGATCAAATTATATGCAAAACAGCGCAGACTGGTAAAAATCCTGACAGCGCAGATAGAAGAGAGAGAAAACCTGTCACAGATTTCCGACAAGTCATAATCATTGATGAGACTTGGAGAAAATCTGCGGCAGGTTTTCTTTGTTAATAATTTCCGAGTTTATTCAGATATTTGTCAATCGTATTAAGTCTTTTTTCAATTCCTTTGGCCTTATGGCTGATGATTTCCAGCAAAGACTCTGTTACGAACTGCGGACCGATCATAGAGTTGAAGAATGTATTACTGTCTACCGGGACTGTGAGAAGAATGTCGGCATATTGTGCAAGCAGGGAACTTGGCTTATCGGTGATCACGATTATTGAAGCTCCGGCATCGCGTGCCATCTCGGCGGTCACTTTGTCCTGAGAAGAATATCTTGGAAAACTAAATAATACCAGACAGTCGGTCTGCGAGATATTGCACATATGATCAATCGGGCTCATGGAAGTTGTGGTTGTCATGGTTACATGCGGAACCATCTGTTTTAAATACAGGAGGAAGAAATCTGCAAGACAGATATTTCCTCTCGTTGCAGCAATGTATTTGTGCTTACTGGAAACGATAAGATCCGCAGCCTTTTCAAATGTCTCAATAGAGTTTTGGATAAATATCTCTTCAAGATTATGAGCAGCATTCTTAAAATGCCGGTTGATGTAATCAGAAGAGTTGTCTAATTTTGCCTGCTTTGCAATCCGCTGGGATGGGATCGTGATACTGCTGGAAATGCTGAGTACTTTGTCCTGATATTCTTTCCGCAGTGCCTTCTGAAAATCCATAAAGCCGTCAAATCCGATCGTACGGCTGAAACGGATTACGGAAGACTCACTCACCCCGAGCTTTAAAGCAATCTCCGTAGATGTCATAAAACAGGCTTCCGAAGCATTATCCAGAACATATTCCGCAATGATCCTCTGCGTCTTGGTAAGATGTGCAGAATGGAGTAATTCCTTCATATCTTTCATAATATAGTTCCTCCGAAAGTGATATAGATAATTAGATTAAAACATGAATCTGGGAAAGTTGCAAGACGGAGAGCATGAAAAAAGAAAAAAACGTGTGGATATGGGGAAAAGAAGATAGAACCTATAGATAGTGATGATTTTTTCTCGTTATTTATATATCACACAAATGAAGCATACTCCAATCTTTTTGAATGAAAATCGTAAAAAAATAAGAAAACTATGTGCATATTGCACAAAAATATGTGTGAAAATAATAACACATATGGATAAAGTGCAAAAATAATTGTGTACAAAAAAATAAAGGTATGTTATTATCAAACCAACGAACGACGAAAGAGAGGAAAAGAAATGTTACAAACAATTGAAAACGTGAATGCGGCCGTTAACAATTTCGTCTGGGGGGTTCCGGCAATGGTCTGTATCATCGGTGTAGGGCTTGTACTTTCAGCACGTACAGGATTTATACAGTTCCGAAAATTTGGATATGCCATTAAGAATTCTATCGGACGTATCTTCACAAAGTCAGAAGCGAAAGAAGGTAGTATCACTCCATTCCAGGCAGTGTGTACGGCGCTTGCGGCAACGGTAGGAACGGGAAATATTGCCGGAGTTGCCGGTGCGATTGCAATCGGAGGAGCAGGAGCAGTGTTCTGGATGTGGGTGTCCGCATTGCTTGGAATGTGTACGAAGTTCTCAGAAGTTACACTTGCGGTTCATTACAGAGAGAAGAATGCAGAGGGAGATTATGTTGGGGGCCCGATGTATTATATCAAGAACGGTCTTGGCAAGAAATGGTACTGGATGGCTTCGGTCTATGCGATCCTTGGAAGTTTGACAGTACTCGGAACAGGAAATGCAACACAGGTAAATACCATTACGACATCCATCGATTCAGCACTTATAAGCTACAATGTGATCGATGACGCACAGATAAGTATGGTGAATCTGGTGATCGGAATTGTGATCGCAGCACTGGTAGCGGTTGTTTTACTTGGCGGAGTAAAACGTATCGGTACCGTAACAGAGAAGCTGGTTCCATTCATGGCAGTATTCTATATCATCCTTGCAATCGGAGTAGTTGCACTGAATGCAGACAAAGTTCCACATGTATTTGAGATGATCTTTGTAGGAGCATTTAACCCGTCAGCATTTACCGGCGGTGTGGTTGGAAGCATGTTTATGACTATGAGACGTGGTGTTTCCAGAGGTATCTTCTCAAATGAAGCCGGAATCGGTACCGGATCGATCGCACATGCATGTGCAGATACAGATGAGCCTGTAAAACAGGGTATGTTTGGAATCTTTGAAGTATTTGCAGATACAATCGTGATCTGTACACTGACAGCATTGGTTATCCTTTGTGGCGGCGAAGGAATCCAGTACGGCGTGGCAGCAGGTGCGGAGCTTACCATCTCAGGATTCGTAACTACATATGGGAGCTGGGTGACAATTTTTACTGCAATTGCAATGTGCTGTTTCGCATTCTCAACGATTCTTGGATGGGGGCTTTACGGAGCAAGATGTATCGAATTTGTATTTACAACAAAGGTTGTGAAACCATTTATGATCGTGTATGCACTGGTCGCAATTCTTGGTGCAACAGTGGATCTTGGTATCATCTGGGGAATTGCAGATACCTGTAATGGTCTGATGTCTATCCCTAACTTGATTGCATTATTCCTGATGTCAGGAACAGTGGCGAAACTGGTAAAAGATTACTTTGCAAAAGAAAAGAAAAAGAATTAGAAAGACAAAAAAATAACTTACTAGTGAAAAAAATAACTTTTATTGCATTAACAACTTGAGTGTGTTAATATGAGTTCAGACAGAAATGAAGAATATTCTTCAGCGAAATAACGAAAAGAAAAATAATCTTCACTTCAAAAACAAACGGATTAAAATTTTTAGGAGGTTTTTCAAAATGAAAGTAGGATGTGTAAAAGAGATTAAAAACAACGAGTTCCGTGTAGGTATGACACCTGACAATGTTAAGAGTTATGTGAACGCAGGACACGATGTTTATATCGAAAAAGGTGCCGGAGAAGGATCAGGATTCTTAGATGCCGAATATGTGGCAGCTGGGGCTAAGATGATTGATACAGCAAAAGAAGTATGGGATACTGTAGAGATGATGATCAAAGTAAAAGAGCCGCTTCCGGAAGAATATCCATTATTCCATGAAGGACTGATCCTTTATACATATCTTCACCTTGCAGCTGACAAGCCGCAGACAGATGCTCTTCTCGGAGCAAAGGTAAAAGGTGTTGCTTATGAGACACTGATCGAAAGAAACGGAAGTATTCCGCTGCTTGCTCCAATGAGCCAGATCGCAGGACGTCTGAGTATTCAGGAAGGTGCTAAATATCTCGAGAAGAGATTTGGAGGAGAAGGAGTTCTCTTAGCAGGAGTTCCTGGAACACCAAAAGCTAACATCGTAATCCTCGGAGGTGGATCTGTAGGAACAAACGCTTGTAAGATCGCTGTAGGAATGGGCGCTAATGTAACAATCATGGACATCAACCTTCAGAGACTTGCTTATCTGGACGATATCTTCGGAGCGCGTATCCAGACACTTGTTTCTAATGATGCAAATATTGAAAAAGCTGTAAAAGAAGCAGACCTCGTAATCGGATGTGTTCTGATTCCAGGAAAATCAGCTCCTAAGATCTTCAAGAAAAAATATCTCAAAGAGATGAAACCAGGTGCTGTATTTGTAGACGTAGCTGTTGATCAGGGCGGATGTGGTGAGACAACAAAAGTTACATACCACGATGATCCGATCTTCATTGAAGATGGTGTTGTTCACTACTGTGTAGGAAATATGCCTGGAGCAGTTCCAAGAACATCTACAATTGCACTGACAAATGCTACACTGTCTTATGGACTGCAGATTGCAGGAAAAGGGCTTGAGCAGGCATGCAAAGATAACGAAGTTATCTATTCAGCTGTAAATACATACGATGGAAAATTAACATGCAAGAACGTAGCAGACAGCTTTGACTGCTATGAATACACAGATATCAGAACTGTATGTTAATTGAATCGCTATTATAATAAGAAGCAACTAAAACTAAATGATTGATTCCTATGAGTGGGAAAATGCCGGTATCTTGGGGTGCCGGCATTTTCCTTTTGAGTTTTCTGTATTGGACTTAAGGCATGCAGTCCCTAAGATGATAGCATTGTAAGAAATGTAAATGCATTAAAGATCGGAGTAAAAGTAAAAAGATAGAGAACAGTGGTTGTGCAAAATATATAAAAAATACAAGAATTTTCGAAAAACACTTGAAAAAAATACACATAATCCTATAATGAAGGTAGGTTAAGGAAATATTAAGAAATGAAAGACTTTGGAGGTGTTGTCATGATTAGTTTTATTATTTGCTTAGCGTTACTTATAGGAGGGTATTTTGTCTATGGTAAAGTGGTTGAGAACACTTTTGCACCGGATGACAGAGAGACACCGGCGGTCCGGATCAATGACGGTGTGGATTATGTAGTAATGCCGCAGTGGAAGTTGTTTCTGGTACAGCTTTTGAATATTGCAGGTCTTGGACCGATTTTCGGAGCTATGCAGGGTGCTTTATGGGGACCGGTTGTATTCCTGTGGATTACATTCGGTACGATCTTTGCAGGAGGAGTACATGATTATTTTTCAGGTATGCTTTCTGAAAGAAATGACGGAGCATCGATTTCTGAAGTGTGCGGAATCTATCTTGGAAATGTGATGAAGAATGTCATGCGTGTATTCAGCGTTGTGCTTTTGGTCATGGTTGGTACCGTATTTGCAGTAGGACCGGCAGGATTGATCGTTACATTACTGGGAAATAAAGGTGTGACAGGAGTTTTGGCTAATCCGGAAGTATGGCTTTGGATCATCCTTGCATATTACTTTGTTGCAACATTTATTTCAATCGATAAGATCATCGGACGTATCTATCCATTGTTTGGTATCTGCCTGATCGTTATGGCAGTCGGTGTTATCGTTGGTATTTTCACGAATCCGAATTATACGATTCCTGAGATATGGACGCATTTCACTAACATGCATCCGGCAGGAAAGCCGATCTGGAGCTTTATGTTTATTACCGTAGCATGTGGAGCGATTTCCGGATTCCATTCTACACAGTCACCACTGATGGCACGTTGTATGAAGTCTGAGAAACAGGGACATTTCGTATTCTATGGTGCCATGGTTGCAGAAGGTGTGATCGCACTGATCTGGGCAGCAGCAGGATGTTCCATTTATAAAATTACAGGTGGCTTGAGTACAGGTCTGAATGATATTCTTGCAAATGGTCAGTCAGCAGCTATCTATGATGTGTGTATCAAGACGATGGGCGGTGTCGGTGTTGCACTTGCAATGATCGGAGTTATCGTATGCCCGATCACTTCTGGAGATACTGCATTCCGTAGTGCCCGTCTGGTACTGGCAGACTGGTTCAAAGTTGATCAGAATAAGATGCAGAAACGTCTGATGTTATGTGTTCCGCTTCTAGCAGTCGGAGCATTTGTCGGACATCTGGATTATGCGATCGTATGGAGATACTTCAGCTGGACAAACCAGACACTTGCAATGATCGTTCTGTGGACAGCAAGTATGTATCTGTTCCGCGAGAAGAAGAATTACTGGATCACAGCGGTACCGGCAACATTCATGAGTGCAGTTTCCATGACCTATTTCTTCTGTGCAGAAGAGTGTCTGGGACTTTCTACGAAGGTTGCTTATCCGGTAGGAATTATCCTGGCAGCAGCATTCCTTGGAATCTTTATCCGTGCGACAAAGAAACCAATGAAAGCATAGTTGTAAGACAGTGTAATTTAAATACATAAAAAGGCAGAATGAATTGACAGAAATGAGATGATGAAAAGATGAAACCACAAAGACTGGGGAATGTATCGATTCCGGATGAAGAATTGATAAAAGATAAAAAAGAATGTAAGAAGATCGGACCTTGTGGCATTGGGAAAAAGGCGGTGTATCTTAGCAGCTTCTATATTGACAGAAGGTATTACATACCGATTAGTTCGGTAAAAAGGATCTTCAAAAGAATCGCCATGAGTAAGGGTGGATTTACAGGAAAAGGAGTATTCGGTACATTATCCTATCTTGTGGTCGTATATGAGGACGGAAAAGAAAAGCAATGTAATTTTAAACATGAAGAAGATGTGGACAGATTTCTTGCGTACATAGAAGAAGAATACCCGGATATTCCGGTACACAGTCTTGAGGCTGAGAGAAAGCTGGCAGAGAAGGAAAGATGGCTGGCAGAAAAGCAAAGAGAAAGAAATGTATCGGAAGAAACAAAAAGATGTCTTGCGAAGCTGGAACAGGCAGAACAGTATCTGAAAAAGCAATCGGATATCTATATGGACTTGAGTCAGTCGGCGAAGAAAAAGCGTACTTATGACAGAAGTAACCCGGCGTATAAATGGGTAGCTCTTGCAATCGTACTGATGGGCGGTGCGGCATTCGTCTATGGTATCTATGCATTGACGACCCATGCAGGATTTGGAATGTATTTCCTTTTGTTTGGTCTGGCTGCAATCTTCTTATTTGCCGGAGCGAATGTACTTCCGACTTCGAAGAATAATAAGAATTATATTGAGAAGCGGCTGACGGAATCGATCAGTCAGATGGAAGAGTATATCAGAGTGTATCCGGATTTTCCGGTACCGGCTCACTATGCACATCCGATTGTGCTAAAGAGAATGCAGGAAATTATGAAAGAAGGGCGTGCGAGAAATATTCCGGAAGCATTGCAGGTCTTGAAAAAAGATCTGAAAGCGTTGAATTCCAGCGTAGTCGTCGAGAAAGAAGAGTATGACGAAGTGGTAGCGATCAAACCGATGTTTCTGGTGATGGATTATAAATAAAATAATGGTAAACGGATTTTGAAATATGGCTGGCATATATCATGAAAGAATATATGTCAGCCATATTTTATACGTCATGTGTTTGGAAGAAGCTGCCAGTGGCAGGTCTCTAGATTCTAAGCTTAAATACATATGCTAAAACCAGGAATAGTATTGCGATACATTTTACACCAATGGACACTCCGACATACCCCGGTAACAAATAGCCCCTTTGCTTTTTCCCTGATATTAAAGAAATGATATCAATTATGAAAAAGACGATCAGAACAATTGCGGCACCGAAGATCAGCAGCATGGCATCACCATGATTATGTGTCAGTGCAGTTACGACTCCAACATTTGTAATTGACATCCAACTGTAGATTATGTATATCATGCATATTAAGTTAAAAATAATATCAAAGACAACTTTTTCGTTTCTTGTTCCGTTCTTCATTTTAATGTCCCCTTTCTTTAAGAGAATTTGGTAATAGCCGGCATTCTTATCAATTTTTTGTTTCTTCTCTTTTGTTGTCTATAATATAAACCATCAAGTAACTTGAAGGTCAATAGTTTTAGAAAAAATAATTTGTAACTGTTTCTGTATTGTGGACAAATCAGAATGTTGGTATAATGAGAACATACATTCGAAATAAGAAAAGACAACTTTGTGAATGAATTTGTGAGTAAAGGAAGGAGGAGAACAGGCATGGCAGACAAAGGACAGAGAAGCTATATCGCAATCGACCTGAAATCATTTTACGCATCGGTAGAATGCAAAGAAAGAGAACTGGATCCGATGACGACCAATCTGGTAGTAGCGGACAAAAGCCGTACGGAAAAGACTATCTGTCTGGCAGTGTCTCCTTCCTTGAAATCCTACGGGATACCGGGCCGTGCCAGACTCTTCGAGGTCGTGCAGAAGGTAAAAGAAGTGAATAAAAGACGGATCTGCGTGGCACCCGGAAAGAAGTTTGCAGGAGCTTCCGTAGATAATGAAGAAATAAAACTACATCCGGAATTGGAACTGGATTATATTACGGCGGTTCCGAGAATGGCATTATATATGAAATGCAGTACGGAGATCTACAACATTTATCTGAAATACGTTGCACCGGAGGATATCCATGTCTATTCCATTGACGAGGTATTCATGGATGTGACCGATTACCTGAATACTTACCGGATGACGGCAAGAGAGCTGGCTGGAAAGATTATTCGGGAGATCCAGCAGGAGACGTCGATTGCGGCAACGGCCGGAATCGGAACGAATCTGTACCTGTGTAAAGTTGCCATGGATATTGTGGCGAAGCATATTGAGCCGGATCAGAATGGGGTGAGGATTGCAGAACTTACAGAAATTTCTTATAGGAAGCTTTTGTGGGCGCACCAGCCGATCACGGATTTCTGGCGTGTGGGTCCGGGGTATGCGAAGAAGCTTGCGGAAGTCGGATTATTTACCATGGGAGATGTGGCAAGATGCTCGCTTGGGAAAACAGGAGATTATTATAATGAAGATCTGCTGTACCGGTTGTTTGGCATCAATGCAGAACTTCTGGTCGATCATGCATGGGGATGGGAGCCATGCACGATCGCAGATGTGAAGGCGTATAAGCCCGAAAATAACAGTATGGGTGCGGGACAGGTACTGCATTGTCCATATAATTTCGAGCAGACGAAGATCGTGGTAAAGGAAATGATCGACCAGCTGGCATTGGATCTGGTAGATAAACGTCTCGTAACGGATCAGATCGTTCTGACGATCGGATACGACATCAAGAATCTGGAACAAGGAACGAAGAAAAATGTAGGGGAGATCACGACAGACTGGTACGGCAGGAAGCTGCCGAAACATGCACACGGAACCGCTAATCTGAAGCAGCATACTTCTTCATCGAGGCTGATGACACAGGCGGTTGTAAAGCTATATAATGAAATTGTGAATCCGGATCTTCTGATCCGCCGGATTACGATGGCGACGAATCATGTGATCAGCGAGAAAGAGGTACAGGAAGAACAGCAGTATGAACAGATGAATCTTTTTACAGATTTTGGCACTGCAAAGAAGGAAAAAGAAGAGAAGAATGAGAATCTGGAACGGGAAAAGAAGATGCAGAAAGCGATGCTGGACATTAAGAAAAAATATGGAAAGAATGCAATCTTAAAAGGAATGAATCTGCAGGAGGATGGAACTGCGATGGAACGGAACCGGCAGATCGGAGGACATAAAGCGTGAGGAATGATAATGTTTTGAAAGAAAATGTTACACAGGTTTCGGGGAAATTACAGAAATCGGTGATCGAAGTGCAGCAAAAGTATGGAGATATTCTGAACCTTCCGCATCATGTATCGGAGACGCATCCTCCGATGCCGATAGCAGACCGGGCGGCTCAGTTTGCACCATTTGCGGCACTGACCGGATATAAGGAAGCAATCGAAGAGACAAAACGGATGGCAGAGGAAAAAATCGAGCGGGAATACGAATAAAAATGAAAAAATAGGGTAACTCTCTTGACCTTCAAGTGACTTGAAGGAATATAATCATCTTAACAAAGAGAGAAAAGGATGCAGATATCTGGAACGAAGGAAGGTGACAGTATGGAAAAAAGTGAAGATAGAAACAAAATCATTTCCGAACTTCAGACAGTAATAAAAGAACAGGTTGAATTAAAAGAAATCGAAATACCGGGAACCATTACATTTCAGGTTATGTCTGTGGATGGTGGGAATGTACCGGTGGGAGCCGGTGAAGTGCTTCTGCTTCGTTACAGTGCGACTCATCTGGAATACAGTCATGAGTTGGAAGATGAGAACCAGAAGTTTCATATGGCGGTTCATATCATTTATTGTAAAGAGCAGAAAGGTTTATTTGGTAAAGTAAAATACAAGACAGTAAAACACCGCAAAGAGATCATTACAGAGGCAGACTGGAAGAATGGAAAGAAGGTGTCACTTTATGAAGATTAAAGATGTAGAAAAACAGGTTGGGATTTCCAAGGCGAATATAAGATTTTATGAAGAAGAAGGACTGATCCATCCGGCACGTAATCAGGAAAATAATTACCGGGAGTATTCAGAAATAGATGTAGAACAGCTTCAGGAAATTAAAAAGCTGCGTCTGATCGGTATTCCGGTACAGGAGATCAAAGATATCTATGAAAACAGATTGACTTTACAGGAAGCATTATCTCACAGATTAGATGAGATCGAAAAAGAAGAACGAACATTAAAAGAGACAAAATTGACCTGTCAGAAGGCATTGAAAAGTAAGCTTGACATTACATCGATCGATCAGCTTGAGATTGAGGAAGAAAAAGAAGAGTGGCAGGTACGTCTGGCAATCCTTTTGAAAGAGGATATTGTACAGAAAAAATTAAGCAGGGATGAGATGAACAATGAGATTGCATGCTTTTTTATTGCAGGAACGATCTTAAGTGTGATATCTATATGGCTGTTCCCGAAGGATTATATCGGAACACATCTTTATGTTGGAATGATTTCACTTGCAGCTGTGGTTGGTCTGTTGATCATAGGAGCATGTTCAGCGAATATGAAAGTGCATCTGACATTGTTGCTTCTGGGGGCAGTTGTACAGCCTGTCGGACTTTTTACAATCGGAACATTGATGGGAAGAGGATATATTGTGTGTCGTGATACGGCGGTATTGAAGCAGTATGTAATCTACCTGTATGGCGGGGCATTTATTCTTGCAATTATATTGTGGATGGGCTCAAAGCTGAACCGCTATATCCTGAACAAACTCTGGATCAGTATGCTTGCAAGCCTGATCATGGCAGGAGTGATAGCACAGATGCTGAATCAGAAGTATGGCCATTTGATGGCAACCGGTGAACTTATCGTCGGATTCTTGTGTGCGGCTATTTACCTGGTCGCAGTATTCGGAACATGGACACTGGCGAATGCAGACTGGGGAAAATATAACCGGTATCATGCAGTGTATACGTCGAACAAGATGATCAATGTATTCGCAACGATATTCAATGCAGCCGGATACTATAGTGGAAAGAACTGGAGGAGATAGCGGATATGAATTATATTACATTTAATGAGATGATTGAAGTGAACGGATTGCTGGAAGAGAAAGGGCTGAATTTTAAGGTTCACTTGAGAGATGCCTGTGGAAAACAGTCCTGCTGGATTGAACCGTTAGGAAATTGTGCATGCGAAGGACGGTATGAGGAGATGTATCAGGTTGTGGAGGAGTATTTTAGAAGTAAAGGGCAGAAGATTGCGTTTGATGAGACGAAGTTGAATTTTTTTGCTGTTTAATACAGTATTGTGGCTTACCCCAAGTCTTTCTCATGTCGTGACTGGCCAATGATACTGAATTCAATAGCGGAATTGTAACCTGTGTATGGCCGAAAAGTTGTGGCGGAAGCCTTGACTTTCCGGCTTTTTTTGTACACTTCCGGTATCACAGCAGTTATGGTTCCGCTGTTGAATCATTACAGCATGCGATACCCACGGAATGACCGCTTCATGTAATAAACAGCAACAAAATTTGTTTGAAAATATATTGAATAATATTTATTTATATGTTAATCTATATAAAAGCATACTTCAAAAGAAATCTAAGGTATATTGAATCATATACTATCTACATTCTAATTGCATTTCAGAAATCTATGTTTTTTATACCAATCAATTGTAAAAAGCAGGAGAGGACTGAACGTGTAAGTAAGATATCCTCCTGCACATAGGAGGAATTAAATATGGCGAGAAGAAAAAGTCAGAAGAGACGTAACAAAAAGTATCAGGTAAACAACCGTCAGTTAAAGGCAAAACGGCCATACAAAGATACGATTTTTCGAATGTTGTATCATGATAAAGAAAATCTGCTATTATTGTATAATGCAGTGAATGGTCGGAATTATACTAATGTAGAAGATTTACAGATTGTCACATTAGAAAATGCAATTTATATGGGAATGAAAAATGATCTGGCGTTTATTATGGATATGAATTTATATTTGTATGAGCACCAGTCGACGTATAACTCGAATATTCCGCTTAGAAATTTATTCTATATTGCGGATGAATATCAAAGATTAGTAGTTCGGAAATCTTTATATTCCATGGTAATACAAAAGATACCGACACCAAGATTTATTGTATTTTATAATGGAACGAAAAAGGTAGACGATTATAATGAATTCCGATTATCTTCAGCTTATGAGAATCCGACGGATGATCCGGATCTGGAATTAAGGGTGACTATGTTGAATGTAAATGATGGTCATAACCTAGAACTGATGGAACACTGCAGAACATTAAAGGAATATGCCAAATATGTTGCGAGGGTAAGAAAATATGTGACGCAGAATATTCCTCTGGAAGAGGCAGTTACGCGAGCGGTAGATGAATGCATAAAGGAAGGAATTCTGGCAGAATTTTTGGTGAAGAATAAGGCAGAGGTGATCAAAGTGAGCATCTATGAGTATGATAAAGAATTTGAAGAGAAAAAATTACGGAAAGCGGAGTATGAAGCTGGTGTGGAGGCTGGAGTAGAATCTGGAATTGAGCTTGGAGAACGGAGTCTTTTGAAAAAGCAGATTAAAAAGAAGTTGAAAAAAGGAAAGTCTATAGGACAAATTGCGGATGAATTGGAGGAAGAGGTAACTGCAATTCAACGAATTATAGAAGAAATACAAAAAGAAGAATAAGTATATGATTAGGAAGGCTGTTGCATTGCAAGAGTCTTCTTTTACTATTCAAAGCTTTTTACCTTAAAATTAAAAAAGTAAAGGATTCGTCGATTGACGTATTTAACAAAAAATGTATATGATGTAATTAAACAAAGAAGTCTATTCGGTTTCGAAGAACGGAAAAAGGAAGTGAATTACATGGATGCAAAAGTATTTGGAAAATTTATCATGGAACGGAGAAAGCAGCTGGGTATGACACAGGCGGAACTGGCAGAAAAGATAAATGTAACGGATAAGGCAGTCAGCAGATGGGAAAGAGGACTTGGTTTTCCAGACATTAATACGTTAGAACCATTGGCAGATGCACTCGGGATAGAAGTGGTGGAGCTTATGAGATCGGAAATCAATACAGAAAGAAGAGAAACTGCTGTAGATCGGAAGAACGTAGTAGAGATTATGAAATCAACGGCAGAGATATCGGAGTATCATGCGGCAAAGAAAATGAAATGGTTAATCAGTGGAATTAGCTTTGTAATGGCAGTATTAGGTGTAATGGTTACACAGTCAACAAAAGTGTTTTCTTCGATTGCATTTTATGGCTGTATCATAGGATGTACTACATGTGTGGTTCTTTTACGGCAATATTGGGAAATTCGTGAAAAAAGGGAATTTTATTTTTCACTTATCTGGTGTCTGGGGGCAGCCAGTCTGATATGGATGTTCCAGTTGTTTTCGATAAAAGCAATAAACAGTATCATGGATGTGGGGAGCATTCTTATTGGTAGTGTGATTGATTTTATATTTTTAAAAGATTTTATTGAAAGTGTAATTAAGAAAAAATATCTGCAAATGGCAGTGTGTGGAATATTTCTTCTTTCAACGACAGTAGAATATTTTCGGATTGTATTAAAGTAATAAATGCATTTATTAATTCTCGTGTTGCTTTCTTGAAAAATATAAGTTAAACTTATAATAAATAAAATTTTACAGAGAGAATGAGGAAAAGTCATGGAAAGCAACAAAGAAGAAAAGATAAAGACGGTCAGTGAAGAGAATATCTATAAGCTGAACGGCAGGGTTCCGCTTAGAAAAGCCATCCCGTTTGGATTGCAGCATGTACTGGCGATGTTCGTATCGAATCTGGCACCAGTGCTGATCGTGTGCAGTGCGGCGGTACTTAGAAGTAATGGGGCACATTTAAGTTCGGCGGAGATTACACAGTTATTGCAGTGTGCGATGTTTGTAGCCGGAATCGGAACCTGTTTACAGTTATATCCGATTGGAGTGATCGGATCCGGACTTCCGATTATTATGGGAGTCAGCTTTACGTTCCTTGGAAGTCTGCTGGTCATTGCAACGAATCCGGATCTTGGATATGAAGGTATGGTTGGTGCAGTTATTCTGGGTGGTATTTTTGAAGGTTTTGTCGGATTGAGTGCCAAGTACTGGAGAAAATATCTGACTCCGGTTGTATCGGCTTGTGTAGTTATCGCGATTGGATTGTCACTTCTGCCGGTAGGTATGGATTCCTGGGGCGGTGGAAGCGGAGTGAAAGACTTCGGTTCATGGTATCATCTGGTAGTTGGTGCATTTACATTGATCGTATGTCTGGTATCCAGAGAAGTACTGAAAGGCGTATATAAGAATTTAAATGTGCTGGTCGGACTGGTATTTGGTTATGTACTTGCAATTATATTTACCGTAGCGGGAATCGCACCGATGGTTGACTTTTCTGGTATTCATAAGACGATTCAGGAGGTTGGTGTGTTCAGTATCCCGAAGCTTGTGTTCCTGACCAGCCATAAGCCGGTATTCAACCTGGGAGCATTTTTTACGATCGCAATCGTATTCCTGGTATCGGCGGCCGAGACGACAGGTGCGACGACGGCGGTCTGTACGGGCGCACTTGGGCGTGATCTTAAGATGAAAGAACTTCGCGGTTCACTGGCAGTTGATGGATTTTCCAGTGCAATTTCGGGATGTTTTGGTTGTCTGCCGCTGACATCATTCAGTCAGAATATCGGACTTGTGACAATGACACAGGTGATTAACCGTTTTACAATTTTGATGGGAGCGTTGATTCTGATCCTTGCGTCGTTATTTCCACCGCTTGGAGCATTCTTCAATTCACTTCCACAGGCAGTGCTTGGCGGATGTACGGTTATGATGTTTGGATCGATCATGTATGAAGGAATCAAGATGCTGAAAGAATGCAAATTCGATGACAGAACAATGATCATCGTGTCACTGTCATTTAGTATCGGAGTTGGTCTGACACAGACATCTGGGAACTTCTTTGCAGCATTTCCAAGTGCGGTAGGAGATGTATTTAATGGAAATGCGGTGGCAGGAGTGTTTGTGGTATCGTTACTTTTGAGTCTGTTTTTGCCGAAGAAAGCAAAGGTGGAGTAAGGAAGAATATAAAATAGAATAGTGAATCATAGAGAAAGATTATCTGGAGGAAGGGAAGTATCCGGGTAATCTTTTTTGTGTCATGTATTTATAAGTAGATGCCGGCAGAAGATTCTTCGGAGTTAAAAATATAAGAAAAGTTGGATAAATCACAAAAAAGGCTAAAAAGCGGTTGGAAAAATCGCAAAAATGAAGAAAAACAGGTTGGAAAAATCACATAATTATAAAAGAAATGGTTGGAAAAATAGAAAATAAGACAAATGATTTTGCAAAAGTAGCCAGAATTCATGAAAAAATAATAAGATTATACAAGAAGGATTTTTCAAAATATGAAATATTAGTTATCAGTGAAAACCGTAATTTATTTAAATTATTTTTATCTGATGTAGGATTACTTACAAGCTGCTATTCTAATCAGGTTAAGATAGCAATTTTAAATAAAGAAAAATCAATTAATAATGGAGCACTTTTTGAAAATGTAATAGCCCAGGAACTACTGGCAAAAGGACACGTGGATGATTTAAGAATCAAAGTTAATAATAAGGTATGTGATCCCGATATGGACTTTTTAGTTCATGTCGGGATTTTTAACAATCAAAATTATTGACAAACGATAATTCCTTGTTATAATAAAATTATAAATTATCGAAAAACAATAATTTTCAAACACAGAAAGGGGAAATATGGGAATTCGTATATGCCTGGATGAAGTCCTGAAAAAGAAGGGAATGACTTCAAAAGAATTATGTAGACAAGTCGGCATTACCGAGGCCAATCTATCGGTACTCAGAAGCGGAAAAGCCAAAGGTATCCGTTTGCATACGATGAATCGTATCTGTTATTTCCTTCAATGTGATGTGGGTGACATTCTAAAATTTGATGGAAATCTGGATGAAGAGGAGGGCGAATAACATGAAGATGAAAAGTTTTGAAAAATTCCGGAAACCATTGACCAGTCTGATGAGATTTCTGGAAATCTTACATTGGTTCGATGGTGCTGTATTACTTTGGGTGGGATTAGCTATACCTATGCACAGTGTACATATTAACGGGGCTATATTCGGCATCAGACAGGATACCATGATGAATGCCTACGGGATGCTCTTTACACTGATTGATGCAAAGGGAAATATGCGGATGCATCTGGTATCGGTGTGGCTTTTAGTGTTGGGAGCGACATCTATATTACTGGCCCTGATCTTTCGCAATATTCATAAAATACTGAAGTCGCTGGAAAGCACAAAAGAACAATCGGAAATGGCAACACCGTTTACGGCAGAGAATGTAGAAAGGGTAAAGAAGATAGGAATTTACAGCATAGTAATGCCGACGCTTCAGAACGTGGTTGTATATATTTGCGGAGTACTGATTAAAATGAACGGGTTGAAAGATGTTAGCTTTGAAGTGAGAGGATTTATTTTCGGAATCATTGTCCTATGCCTGGCTTATGTATTCTCTTATGGAGTAAGTCTGCAGGAAGAAGTGGATGGGTTTATCTAAGATTTGTATTTGGAGAGGAGACATGGATATGCAGAAAAGTATCAAATCAGTGAAAAGAAATGGCATATTGTTATTAGCGTATGATTTATTGGTGCGGTGAAATTCTATTTCTGTTGTTGACATTGCTTTGGGAAACAGGAATCAACCGGTTGCAGCATCTGCCATATTAGGAGTGATGGCGGCATATATTGTGGTTGGAATATGGTGGGTGAGCCGCAAGCTCTAATGCGCTAATGCTCACCACACACATCCAGAAATTCCTGCACCAGCGGCACCGGTTTCTTTCCCTTCGCCCAGATCAGAAGAATCTTGGTTACAAGATCTGGCTCATCCAATTCTTGTATACAAAGGCCATCACACAAGCTTGCCATGGACTGTGGAAAGATGGCAGTCGCAAGATTTTCCTTTGCCCAGAGCATTGCACCTCGCGGATCGTCGCAGACACAGAAGATGTCCGGATTCATATTCTGGGCATGAAAGGTATTCATGATGAGTTCTTCGTATCTTCGATATAAGATTAAGGGTCTGTGTAGAAGATCAGCGAGTTTTAAGGAAGAGGCAGTATTTTCTGGCGCAGATACCGCGATCATCGGCTCAGAACACAATTCCATATAAGACACCTCGTCAAGACGCAGTGGTGTTCTGGCAACGGAGATATCGATGATCCCGTCCAGAAGATACTGATAAAGCGAATAAGTGATCCCGTCGTGGACTTCAAAGTTCACGTCGGGATTTTTTTTCGAAAACTGGGAAATATAAGGCATGATGGTATCTACCGTTGTCGGAGTCAGGCCGATACGTAAGATACGTTTTTTGCCGGTTTTTGAGACTTCCAGTTCGGTAGACCTTGCGTATTCCAGCAGGTTACCGGAGCGGTCGTAGAGAAGCTTGCCGGCTTCAGTCAGGGTAACACCCTTGCTGGTGCGGTCGAAAAGTTTTACATTTAATTCATTTTCCAACTGGCGGATCTGATAGCTGAGCGGCGGCTGGGACATATTTAAGTGTCTTGCAGCTTCGTTGATGCTGCCGGTGGATGCAATCTCGCGGAAATATTCTAACTGTCTGAGTTCCATGTTGGATCACCTTCCTTATACATTTTTTGTATTGCAAAGCTATAAAAACAATATTATTCATATCAATGATAACGGACTATAATAAAACAGTCAAGGACATTAATAATAAGAAGAGACAAGAAAATAAAGGAATGGAGTGAAAGAAATGAAGCGTCTTGAGAAATTTCTGAGACCATACCGCAGGGAAAGTATCCTGGCACCGCTTTTTAAATTGCTGGAAGTGGTATTCGATCTTATGGTTCCGGTTGTGGTAGCTCAGATCATTGATGTGGGCGTTGCGAAGAATGACCGTGGATATATCGTGGAAATGTTCTTCGTATTACTACTCATGGCAGCAGTCGGACTGTTGTGCAGCTTTACCGCACAGTTCTTTGCTGCAAAGGCAAGTGTCGGATTTGCGACCAGTGTCAGACAGGCAATGTTCGATCATATCCAGAGACTGTCATTTACAGAACTGGATACGCTCGGAACGGATACGCTGATCACAAGACTGACAGACGATGTGAACCAGGTGCAGAATGGAATTAATATGGGACTGCGTCTGTTGCTGAGAAGCCCGTTTGTCGTGATCGGTGCGATGGTGATGGCATTTACCATCAATGTGCGTTGTGCACTGATCTTTGTCGTAACAGTGCCGATCCTGTTTGTAGTTGTATTTTCCATTATGCTGATCAGTATTCCGCTGTTCAAGAAAGTACAGGCAGGACTGGACCGTGTGACAGGACTTACAAGAGAGAATCTGACAGGTGTCCGTGTCATCCGTGCGTTCTGCAGGGAAGAACAGTCGGTGGAGGAATTCGAAGAAGGAAACCGTGAGCTTACGAGACTGAATGAATTCGTAGGAAGAATTTCCGCTCTTCTGAATCCACTTACGTATGTACTGATCAACGTGGCAACTGTGTTACTGATCGCACGTGCCGGAGTGCAGGTGAATATCGGGAATCTGCAGCAGGGGCAGGTGGTAGCACTGTATAACTATATGGCACAGATCATTGTAGAACTGATCAAATTAGCCTCTCTGATCATTACGTTGAATAAATCAATGGCGTGTGCAGACCGTGTGGCCGGTATCCTGGATGTGAAGTCCAGTATGGAATACAAAGCAGTGGCTGGAAATGATAAAACTGATGATAATATGGCTGTTGAATTCAACCACGTCACTTTCACCTATGAAGGTGCCGGAGCATCCAGCTTATCGGACATCTCCTTCCGGGCGAAGAAAGGACAGACGATTGGAATCATCGGAGGAACCGGAAGTGGTAAGAGTACGCTGGTCAGCCTGATTCCGAGATTCTATGATCCACAGGAAGGTACGGTAAAGGTAAATGGCATCAATGCAAAGGTCTATCCGCAGGGAGAACTTTGCCGTGAGATCGGAGTGGTTCAGCAGCGTTCCATCCTGTTCAAAGGAAGTATCCGTGATAATCTAAAGTGGGGCAATGATCAGGCTTCAGATGAAGATCTGTGGAAAGCGATCACAATCGCTCAGGCAAAAGATGTTGTAGAAGCTAAGCCTGGAAAGCTTGATTTTGAAGTGGAACAGAACGGACGCAACCTGTCCGGAGGACAGAAACAGCGTCTTACGATTGCGCGTGCACTGGTCAGTAAGCCGGATATCCTGATACTGGATGACAGTTTAAGTGCACTGGATTTTGCGACAGACGCAGCGCTTCGTAAAGCAATCGGTGAACTGGAAGGCAATGTGACAACATTCCTGGTATCCCAGAGAATTTCCGGCATCCGACAGGCGGACAAGATCCTGGTTATGGACGACGGTGAACTGGCAGGTCAGGGGACACATGAAGAACTGATGAAAACCTGCGAGACTTATCAGGAAATCTATTATTCACAGTTTCCGGAAGAACGTCCGGTTGCAATGAAGACTTCGGAGAAGACAGAGAAAGGAGCGGCAGAGTAATGAAGAAATTATTAAAGCTCATAGGGAAATATAAGATTTTCCTTGGATTCAGTGTCATCTTTGCTGCGATCTCTGTAGTATTGCAGTTGTATGTGCCGGTCTTATTCGGAGATGCGATCGATGAAGTCGTGGCAGCACATCAGGTGAACTTTGATATGATGTGGTATTATCTGAGACAGATTCTGGTATTCATCGTGATATCGGCACTTGCTACCTGGTTCATGAATCTTTTGAATAATCGTATGACCTATCGTATTGTACAGGATATCCGGTCACAGGCAATCTGGCATATCCAGGTATTGCCGTTATCTTATCTGGATCAGCATAGTACCGGAGATATCGTAAGCCGTGTCATTGCAGATACAGATATCTTATCCGATGGTTTGCTGCTTGGATTTACACAGTTGTTTTCCGGAATTGTGACGATCGTTGTGACGCTGATCTTCATGTTTTCCAAGAATGTGTGGGTAACGCTTTTAGTGATCGTTCTGACACCATTTAGTTTCGTAGTAGCGAAATTCATTTCTTCCAGATCTTATACGATGTTCCGGAAGCAGAGCGAGACCCGAGGACGCCAGACTGCACTGATCGAAGAAATGATCGGCGGACAGAAGGTAGTCAAAGCATTCGGTTACGAGAAAGAATCATCCAGAAGATTTGATGAAATCAATAAAGAACTGCAGACATACAGCCAGAAAGCGGTATTTTACAGCAGTTTAACGAACCCATCTACACGATTTGTCAACAATATCATTTACGCCGGAGTAGCACTACTCGGAGCTTTTCTGATACCGGGCGGAACGCTGACGGTTGGAGGACTTTCTGTACTGTTATCCTATGCGAACCAGTATATGAAGCCGTTCAATGATATCAGTTCGGTAATTACAGAGATGCAGAATGCGCTGGCATGTGCGGACCGTATCTTTGACCTGTTGGAGCAGAAAGAAGAGACACCGGATGCAGAAGGAGTATTTGCTACAGTCGATGGCAATGTTACAATTGATGATGTGGCATTCAGTTATGATAAAGAAAAAGAACTGATTAAGAATTTCAATCTGGATGTAAAACCAGGTATGCGTATCGCAATCGTTGGTCCGACCGGATGCGGTAAGACGACATTTATTAACCTGCTAATGCGTTTCTATGACGTAGATGAAGGAAAGATCCTGGTGGAAGGAAAAGACATCCGGGAAGTATCCAGACATGCGCTCAGAAGCAGCTTTGGCATGGTGCTGCAGGATACCTGGATCAAGAGCGGAACCGTGAGAGACAACATCTGTTTTGGAAAGCCGGATGCAACTGATGAAGAGATCATCTGTGCGGCGAAAGAAGCAAGAAGCTGGGAATTCATCCGCAGACTTCCGAAAGGTCTGGACACGGTGCTCCATGAAGACAGCATCAGCCAGGGACAGAAACAGCTTCTGTGTATCACAAGAGTCATGCTCTGTCTGCCGCCGATGCTGATCTTAGACGAGGCGACATCAAGTATTGATACCCGTACCGAACTGCAGGTACAGGAAGCATTTGATAAACTGATGAAGGGCAGAACAAGCTTTATCGTAGCACACAGACTTTCCACGATACGGAATGCTTCGTTAATCTTAGTTATGAAAGACGGTAAGATCATCGAGCAGGGCAATCATGAAGAACTGCTGAAAAAAGGTGGATTTTACCATAAACTGTATCACAGCCAGTTTGAAAGTTAATATATCAATGTAACATAAGTGAGGCCGGAGGTTTTTGAAATCTCCGGCCTCACTTATAATGCACAGTATGAATTTTTGCGGTATAATACAATTACAGTATAATGAAAACAGGGAGAATAAGCATGGGGGTTAGAAAAGATTTTGTATGGGGAGCAGCAACAAGTGCATATCAGATAGAAGGTGCCGTGAAAGAAGCCGGCATTGCATTCTACAATGATCTGATCGATGAATTATTAAAAAATGATATTGAAATAAGGCTACCGCAATCCCACTGGCTTTAGACGTTGGGTTAAGGTAGCCAAAAATCAGAAATTATTGTATACTCATGGCATGGGAACATGGAAATCTAAAAACAGACACAAATACCTATTACAATATCACATTATTTTTGTCTGTAAATATAGGAAGAAATTACTGGTTTCGAGGCAGATATCAGATGATATAAAACAGTTTTCGTATGAGATATGTCAGAGACACAGTGTGATAATAAGATATATGGAAACAGATAAAGACCACATTCACTATATGATAGAGACAGAACCAACAATGTCTATTAGTAAGATTATAAACCTGATGAAGAGCTATACAACATACCATATATGGAAAAGATATCCCCAATATTTACGAAAACAATTCTGGAAAGAACATACCTTTTGGACAGATGGATATTTTGCCTGTAGTGTAGGAAATGTATCGGAAGAAATGCTGAAGAGATATATAGAAAATCAAGGTTGAGAAAGAAGGTGACAGTGGATGTTAAAGGCATATAAATATAGAATA
>OLOG01000574.1_pt1 | contig 31817 bp, 23 predicted proteins | sample 1672351 | NCBI WGS metagenome assembly OLOG01 (sample SAMEA3136674, study PRJEB25190) | human gut metagenome | biome: human gut; feature: human-associated habitat; material: faeces | place: Austria | collected 2013 | reverse complement strand
CATATACTATAGTAAAATTGCACAAAAAAAAGAAGGAATTTCCCTTTTTTCAAAATAGAAGTCCCTTCTTTTCCTATTTATATATAACTCTCTCTTTAGTACAGCAATGTATTAATGTGTTGTTCCCATTGCCTCACTAATATCAGTTTCATTCTGAACTGTAGCTTCAATCGCATACTCCAGGCTCTTAGCAATCATTTCCAATGACATAAATGCCATTCCATTTGCCTTGTCTACTGCCTGCTCCGCTGCAAATGGTACATGGATAAATCCAGCGCGGATATTCGGATATTTCTTTGCTGCCATATAAAGAACATTATACATAACACAGTTGCATACATATGTTCCAGCAGTATAAGATACATGACAAGGAATTCCATGATCCCGCACATTTTGAACAATTGCTTTTACCGGAATTGTCGCAAAATATGCGTTTTCTCCGTCTTCCTGAAGCACTTCATCCACCGGCTGCTCTCCTGCATTGTCAGGAATTCTTGCATCCGCAAGATTAATCGCAACTTTCTCTATTGTCACACAGGAACGTCCTCCTGCCTGACCAACATTGATAACAATATCCGGCTGGTGCTCCTGAATCCCCGCCTCCACTGCCGGACCGCTCTTTGAGAAAACAGTCGGAATCTCAAGTTTAATAATCTGAGCGCCTGCAATCGTATCCGGCAACAATTTCACTGCTTCGTATGCAGGATTTACACTTTCTCCTCCAAATGGATCAAATCCGGTAATTAATACTTTCATGTTCGTTCCTCCTAATACTGATAATCACTCTAATACTAATATTTAATATGGAACCGGCTCCGGCACAATGATTTTCCCTTTCTGCATAATCTGTCGGTTATCTGTATAAATATCCGGTTCCATGCAGACAAGGTCAAAATGCCCTTTCGCATCCTGAAGCCCTCCAAGTGCAATGTTGCGCCCAAGTCCAATGTGAAATGTTCCATATGCCGATTCATCTTCAATATAACAATTACCAAGACAACGGGAAATAGAATTCAACCCTATTCCCAGTTCTCCTGCTGTCAAAATTCTGGAATCCTGATATTCTCTAATATAAGCTTTCAACCGTTTCCCAGTTTCTGTCTCTTCAATCTCGGTAATTTTCCCTTCTCGGAAAAAAATTTTAGTAGGCTCTTCTGCCCTTCCGATATATCCAAGAGATCCGTCCAGAACCATAACGCCTTCTGTCTTTGTCTCTTCAATCGGAACGTATACTTCAATGCTTGCAGAAGAATATCCCTTCCCGTCTTTCAGAACTCCATTGAAAAATCCGGGTTTTCTTCCGGATTTTCCAATGGAAAGATCAGTGCCTGCAGGCGTTGTAATATGAACTTTGGAAGACTGCCGCAAATATTTCATCACAATTTTTGCCATTAATCGGCTCTTTTTTGTGTCCATCGCCAAAAACTCATAAGTTAACATCGACTTCCCATCATTGGTCGACAGTGGAAGTGATAAGAACTTCTTTTTCTTCTGGATAGCACGTTTTGCCGCTCGCGTTGTCACAAGCGAATATTCTGTCGCTGCAATGATTGCTGTATAAGGATCAAATATCGTCTCATTCTGGTCAAAAAAAATCCCTACGTGCTTCCCTTTGTTCTCCACTACAAGAGAATCGACCGATCTGGCTCTTCGAAACGCTTCTTTTCTCAGGCACCTTGCTTCTTTTAAATATTCTTTTGTCGTCACAATCAATAAACGATCCCACGGTTTGATCTGCACCCAGTCCCGGATAATGATTCTGGCACCACATTCCATGCTCTGCATCTGCATTTGTCTTCCTTTAATTTTTATTTGAATACAATCATGTAACAGATCTGTACTGTCAGCATAATTACTGCTACAAGCACCTGGTTCTTAATTACGCCCCAGCGATCTTTCATATTCAGAATTGCGACAGGAACGATGTTGAAATTCGCCGCCATCGGTGTACATAGTGTACCACAGTAACCGCATGTTAATGCAAGCATTCCAATTGTAACCGGATCTGCTCCATAGCTCAGAACAAACGGTCCGCCGATTCCGACTGTCATAACAGTAATCGCTGCAAAAGCATTTCCCATAATCATTGTAAATAATGCCATACCGATAGCAAATACGATAATTCCTACATTCACATTTCCTTTCGGAACAACATTCTCAACAATATTAGCGATAACTTCGCCAACACCGGCCTGTGTAAAGATTCCTCCAAGACATCCCAGTAACTGCGGAAGCATACAGAGAGGTCCCATCAGAGAAAGGAAACGCTCAGAATCCTGCATAAACACCTGTGGCTTATTCTCTTTCGGTGAATATGCCATCAAAATAATTACTGCTACAAATGTACCGATCGTAATTCCGATCATAGAGCTGATATTTGTAAATAAGGCAAATACCAGTGAAAATACTGCTACAGTCAGAGCCGGAACGAAAATTTTCATACCGATTTTCTTATACTGTTTTTCTGTATGTGATTTTTCCGGTGCATTAACTTTTCCGACTTTCACACGTTTAAAGATTGGCGGCATACACATAACAATGACAAGAATACCGGATACTTTTGCCGGAAGCCAGTCACCAAATGCACATACAATACCAAATGAACACCAGAATACTGCTGTTCCGATTCTGGATGGATTTTCTTTATCAAGCAGATTTTTAATACCTGCATAAATTGCGATCAATCCTACAATGATCCATACAACACTAAGTCCTACTGTATTAAATTCAGCCGGGACCTGAAGAAATTTTAAATTAGCCATTCAGATTTCCCCCTTTATTTCTCAGACTTTTTTGATGCTTTGCCTTTTCCGGCTGCACCATAATATTTAGTTGTCAGTTTCTTATCCTTAAAGTAGAATACGATACATGCCACAACCAAAGCAATAATCGCAATCGGAATCTCTGCTACCGCAAGATCAATCAGTTCTACTTCGTAGCCAAGTGTCTTTAATGTCTGCTGTACAAGGATTCCTCCTGAACCTCCGACAAAAAGTACCTGGGAGAAAAACCATGTGATGTTCTCCATACCTGATGCCATTCCTTTAATCTCTTCCATATGTTCTTCTTTTGGCTCATGCCCCTGATTCTTTACAGCACCTTCTGCCATCGGAAGAAGTACCGGACGGATAAATCCTGCAACACCGCCAAATCCAACATTAAAAGCACCAAAAATTCCCCTCATAATACCATAAACACATACGAGCTTACCTGCTGTTGCCCCTTTTACTTTACGAATCAGGGCTGCTGCTGCTTCTCGAAGTCCGTTGCGCTCCAATGTTCCTGTAATCAACAGGATCATAATGAAGATTGCCATACTTCTGTTTGCAACAAAATTTGTTCCCAATGCTTCCAAAAGACCGTCAATACCAAGTCCTCCTACCAGTGCGGTTGACACTGCTGCCAGAAAGATAATCAGAATTGAATCCAGCTTCAGCGCAAACCCGACAATAACGATCAGGACACCGATTAATTTAATAAGTTCCATAGATATTCCTCCTTTTAAAGAAATTTAATTTATCTTTTCCCCGGATACAATCGGACGCTGCCGCTCATATCTGGCAAAAATTCCCTTCTCGCAGCACTCGCACCAGCAATCATACACGATTCCCGCCTCCATCAGCATTTGGATCGTTGCCTCGTCATGTGCCACATGTGCTCTTGCACACAAATACAAGTAATCTCCCTGAGCTGTCTCATCTGCAACTTCACTCGTATATGCCACCGTTGTAATCCACGGAAAGCGGATCGACGGATACCGATGGTTTGGATCTGCCGCAAATGGAATCCAGTAATTAATCATATTTTTATAGTAATCTGCCGGAAACAATTTTGGCAGCCATGCATGTGCGTATTTTTCAAACTGAGCGCTCCACTGCCTGTTCCAACATGTCATCTCTTCATCTTCTGCTATTTTATCTGCAATGACATCTTCCATGTTCTTATTTAATGCATAATTATACATATATTCAGGATTGGTCACATACCAGAAATATCCATACAACAGCGATCTCGGAAGCCAGAAGCCTTTGTAAGATGGAGAAGTATATCCGGAAAATTGCTGCTCCCATTCATGACTTGGAACGCCATGATTATCTACGATCATATCCGGCACATATCTTGCAAAAAGCCTCGTCAGCCCCATTGCCTCTGTATGAATTGTATCCTGTCGGAAATGTTCATGATAGAACTCTTTACCCAATGCATTAAATCTTGCAACATGAAGCTTCCAATATGGATGCTCTTTCTGAAGTTCATAATGAAGTGCTGCGCCGTCAACATTTTCCATTGGAACAAGTATCAGATTTAATTTCTCCGGTAACTCTCTATAACGCTCTTCTAAAAGCAATGTGCGAAGTAAAAGGAACGAAGCATTCGTGCTTGAAACCTCATTAGCGTGATGCCTTGCATTGATAATCTCACTCGGATGACAGGTCAGACGCTTCGTCATAGAAAGATACCCTTCGTATTTTGGCTTTAGCCATATTCCATACAATTCTCTTCCAGTATAAGACACTGCTGTCCGGAAAATTTCAAGTTCCGGTATCTTTTTTAGTTCTCTCATCAAATCAAGATACATTTCATAGCTGATTACTTCTTTTTCATGAAGATCCAACAAAGAAATATCTATCGCTTTTTCACCAAAGTTTTCATTTCTGTTCTGTTGCAGATCAGCTCTCCAACAGCTTCCTCCGGAAGTCTTCAGCATAACGCTTCCAAAGTTTCTGAAATCTTCTGTCCGTTCCAGTCTTCCTGCTTCCAAAAGCTCTGCATATGCAGCAAGCACACTCTCCTCTGCCCCTTCCACCAAGACCTCAAGTTCTATTTCTTTTTTCGCTTCGTGTGCTTCTTTGCGCCAGACTACTCGCTCAATCTTTGCAGTAACCATATTCCGTTCCCGCTCTTCATACAGCACTTCGTCTTTCCTGCAAATGCATGGTTTCTCTCTTAGCTGCTCCGAAAGCACAACCCGAAAGACCGGCTTTCCGGTTCCCTGGTGAATCTTTGGTAGAATCAGTCCCGGTGCGTCCAGCATTACATCTGCTGTCTGCACTCCATAATTTTTAAAATAATCACTTCCGGCAAAATACATGTCTTCATGCAGTGCATCCAGCGAAGAAATCATATCTTCCCGGCTCCCTGTCCGCTCATCCGGCTCACTGACAGTCACATCAAGAAGCAATTCATGGAAAAACGGCTGTGCCTCCTGGCTAATCTTTCCTCCTGTCTTCTTCTCAATATAAGAAAGACAATCCGGAAGTACTTCTGACTGGTACAAATCCCAAATTGCTTCCACATCTGTCTGTATCCGTTCGCAAAGAATTTCTCTTTGATTCTTCCAGACACGCAAATACCCGGTTGCCGGATGTACTTTCCCCATCTGCGGATAAGCATCTAAATATGGACGTTCAGAGCACCATGCCTGGTATGTCTCTTCCAAACAGACTTCTCCGTCTCTGTAAGCACGGCATAAATAAGTCAGCTTCTCATCTCCCATCTCATCTGTATATGGGCAAAATTCTATCTGACTGCGTTCAATTCCCCATTCCTTCACAATTCGATCTTCAATTGGATACAGTTCCTGAAGGTAACGGATTGGAAGATCGTACCACTTCTTAGGATCATCTGCTTTCAAATTATGATAGGATGGTGTTGCCCCGTTTTCATCAATCCATTCCGTCTCACCTTCTGGTAAAAATGGCTTAAAATATATCTCCACACGGTCTGGTTTCTTTTCTTTTCCCACGGGAAGAATGACTTCATCCACCCAGGAATAACCTTGCTTATATGCACAGAGCAATGAAATATTTTCCACTTCTGCTCCGTATGCCTGTACTTGTTTTTGAATCTTCTCTGCTGTCTCCAGACGAATATGTCTGTTCTCGCTCAGTGCTCCTTCAATCCGGATCTGATCCCCTTCTTGTAGCTGTGGATAAATCTTCTCCTCAAGAATCTTCTCCAACACTTCCACTTCCCACGGAAGTTCGTATCGTTTCTCATAAACCTTTCGTCCTGATTTATAATTCAAATAAGTAACTTCCGGGAAAGCTTTCATCTGCTGTGCCGTAACTCTCGGAGATCCATACAACGTCAATGCTTCTGCACGGCTGTTTCCCTTCGTCTTTCGTTCCTGATCACAGCAGGCTTTTAAATATGCTATCTGCCCATCTGCTCCACGGAAAATCATATCATCTGTCAGATCCAGCATAACATCCCTTAAGCTTCGGAAAGAATCTACCCTCGGGAAACTATTGCAGAGTTCTGCAGTAAAAGCTTCCAGATTTGCTCCGCTTCCCTGTATGTGCAGCAGAACAGCGTCTTCTTTTCTCTCAAGATACATTGCTGCAGACAGTTCTTCCTCCTGACATTCCCCATCAAACACAATCAGATTACCACCAGCGCCTTTCTCAGCAATGATCGGTCCATTGATTCCTGTCGTCTCCATTCCAAGCCGAAAGGCAAGGTTACATGCCGCTGTCACTACAGAAATATCAGCCAGATCCGGAAGTACAATCTTCACATCCAACCGATCCGGAAGAAAATCATGATTCTCATCTTTAAGAAAAATTCCCGACTCAAAAATCCCTTCCAGTCCACATTCTTTCCGAAAATCCAGATGAAAAATCTCTCCCGGATGAGCGCTTGCTGCCTCATATGTTACTACTGTGATCTCTCTTGGTTTTTCCGGATCCCATAGCTCCATGCACTGTTCCAAACTGTCCGGTACTGTTATTTCTCCATCTAATCCCGCAATCGGGAACAATGCAGATTCTGACTGAAATCCAAGTAAGAGCGCTGCTTCCACTGCACGTTTCTGCTCATCCCGACTCATACTCTGCATTAATTTCAGCTTTCTCATACACACTCTCCTCTCTACACATCATATAGAACGACTCTAATATTTATCTATTTCTGTACAAATTATGTCACTTTATGTCTTTATCATTTTAACAAAGTACATTGCCGTAGTCAATTATTATCATTTAACTTCCTGTCTAATCCTGTAAAATTTTCCCTTTTTTCCGCTTTCTTTTTTATAAAAAGCACCGGTGAATCTTCGGTTTTCTTTTCTGATATCCATCGGTGCTTACGCTACTTTATTACTTTTTTTTATTACTTTTTCTTTCTTCGCTTTTAGATTTCTTCTTCCACAGGCTCTTCCTGAAGTGCTTCTTCGTATTTCTGTAAAATCATGCTCTGAATTCGTTCTCTCGTATCAGAATTGATCGGATGCGCGATATCGCGATACTCCCCATCCAATGTCTTTTTACTCGGCATTGCAATGAACAAGCCCTTCTCTCCTTCAATCACTTTAATATCATGTACAACAAATTCATCATCCATTGTAATTGATACAACCGCTTTTAACTTACCTTCTTTTGCCACTTTTCGCACGCGTACATCTGTAATCTGCATAATTCCAGCCCCTTTCCTCTATGCGTATGTAACTGTGTTAGAGAATATATCTCTCATTCTTCTCAACAACTATCTTAACGCCATCCTCTCCAACGTGACGTGTATTCGCACGAATTGTATCACGGCTTTCGACGATACAATTCTCAATATATGTATTGTCCCCCAGATAAACTTCGTTCAAAATAATTGAATTCTTAATTACACAGTTATTGCCGACAAATGTCTTCTTAAATAAAATAGAATTCTCGACAGTACCGTTAATAATACTTCCACTTGCTATAAGACTGTTCTTTACAACTGATCCCGCATTATACTTTGCAGGCGGCAGATCGCTTACTTTTGAGTAAACACTTGGATAAGTCTTGAAGAAATAATCCCGCACTTCCGGTTTCAAGAAATCCATATTTGTCTTATAGTATGCATCCACTGTCGAAATATTACTCCAATAATCTTTGATCTTATATCCATAAATCTTCTTCAGATTCTTATAACGGATTAAAATATCATTTACAAAGTCATTTCTTCCTTCTTCTGCACATAACTCAATCAGTTCAATAAGCTGTCGTCTTCGTATTATATATATCCCTGTTGAAATAGTATTAGATCTTGCAACCATTGGTTTTTCTTCAAAATCAACAATACGCATGTCCTCATTCATTGTGACAGTGCCAAATCTTGTCGCATCTTCACTTGGATCTAAATCTTTACACACAACAGTGATATCAGCTTTCTTTGCAATGTGATACTCTAATACCTTATTATAATCCATCTTGTAAACAGCATCTGCTGATGCCAACACAACATAAGGTTCATGACTTTTCTTCAAAAAATCAAGATTCTGATAAATTGCATCCGCAGTTCCTCTGTACCAGTCTCCGCTTTTTGCCGTAATCGTTGGCGTAAATACAAACAGTCCGCCATGCTTTCTTCCGAAATCCCACCATTTTGAAGAATTCAGGTGTTCATGCAGAGATCTGGAGTTGTACTGTGTGAGCACCGCTACTTTCTGTATATGAGAGTTCGACATATTACTCAGCGCAAAATCAATGCTTCTGTAGCTTCCCGCAACCGGCATTGCAGCAACAGCACGCTTATGTGTTAATTCCCGCATCTTTCTGCTGTTTCCGCCTGCTAAAATAATTCCTACCGCTCTCATAATCTCTCACCCACCTTAATCAATGTCTCACCGCTTTCAAGCACACCGTTCGGATAGTCCCGACTCTCTGTCACTCCGCTGATTGCTGTATTCTTTCCAATCTGAACTCCATCCGGAATTACAGAATTCTCTCCGATCGTTACAAGTCCAAATGAATAAATATTTGGTTTTACCTTGTTCGGCACATCTGGACCAATGCCAAGAACGACGTTCTTTCCAATTATTGCTTTTTCTGCAACAATTGATTTGTCAATGACACATCCTTCTTTGACATGCGCCTGCTTCATAATGATCGAATCTCTGACAACAGTTCCCTTCTCAATCGTAACGCCGGAACCAATAACCGAATTATGTACTTCTCCGTAAATCTCTGTTCCATTTCCAATGATACTCTTTTCGACAACTGCGTCTGCGGCAATATACTGTGGCTGAATGATATCACTCTTTGTATAGATCCTCCAGAATTCTTCATATAAATTAAATTCCGGAATAATATCGATCAGTTCCATGTTAGCTTCCCAATAAGAGCCAAGTGTTCCAACATCTTTCCAGTAACCATTAAACTCATAAGCAAATAGTCTCTTACCACTCTCATGACAATATGGAATGATATGTTTTCCAAAGTCGCAGCCCGGTTGTTCGGATAGCTTGATCAATGCTTCTTTTAATACCGGCCAGCTAAAAATATAAATTCCCATCGATGCCAGATTACTGCTTGGATTCTTCGGCTTTTCTTCAAACTTCTGAATCCTGTCTTCTTCATCTGCCACAACAATACCGAAACGGCTTGCTTCCTCCATCGGTACCGGCATAGATGCAATTGTAACGTCTGCGTTATGCTCTTTGTGGAATTCGAGCATCACTTCATAGTCCATCTTATAAATATGATCTCCCGACAAGATCAAAACATAATCCGGATTATACGTTTCCATATAATTTAAATTCTGGTAAATCGCATTGGCTGTTCCAGTATACCATTCACTATTCGCACTCTTTTCATATGGAGGAAGAATTGTAACTCCTCCAATATTTCGATCGAGATCCCATGGAATACCAATACCAATATGCGAGTTAAGCCTTAATGGTTCATATTGTGTCAATACACCTACTGTGTCAATGCCAGAATTAATGCAGTTGCTAAGAGGAAAATCGATAATACGGTACTTTCCTCCAAATGCTACTGCTGGTTTAGCCACTTTTGCTGTTAACACGCCTAATCTGCTGCCCTGTCCACCTGCTAGCAACATAGCAATCATTTCTTTCTTAATCATGTCTTCACCCCTTCACAGTCGTGTTCCTTTCTAGCATTTATAATTATATCATACTTGTAAACAATAGTGAACATTTTTTACAAAAAAAGACAAAATTTTTCATTGTTTTTATGAATATATAACAAAAATTACTTCTTTTCTTTTTCTCTCAGACGGTTTATAATGATAGTATATGAGCAAAAGCCCATTTTAACAACTAATTAAGAACAGGACGTGTATTTTTATGTATAAAATTGACTTTAATAAACCACTACATATTCACTTTATTGGCATCGGCGGAATCAGCATGAGCGGTCTTGCGGAAATTCTTCTTGATGAAGGATTTACTGTCAGCGGCTCTGACGCAAAGGAATCTCCTTTGACAGTTATGCTGGCGCAAAGAGGTGCTTCCGTATTCTACGGTCAGAATGCTGATAATATTCCTCCCACAACAGAAGTCGTTGTATATACCGCCGCTGTACACGAGGATAATCCAGAATACCAGGAAGCTGTCAGACGAAATCTTCCAATGCTGTCTCGAGCTGAACTTCTCGGGCAGCTTATGACTAATTATGAGATGCCGATCTGTATTTCCGGAACTCACGGCAAAACTACCAGCACATCCATGCTGACACACATTCTGCTTGCTGCAGATGCAGATCCTACTATTTCCGTGGGGGGTATCTTAAAAGCCATCGGAGGCAATATCCGTGTTGGTCACTCTGAAATTTTTGTAACTGAGGCATGTGAATACACAAACAGCTTTCTTCATTTTTTCCCGAAGATTGGAATTATTTTAAATATAGAAGAAGATCATATGGACTTCTTTAAAGACCTTGCAGATATCCGCAATTCGTTCCACCGATTTGCACGTCTGCTTCCGAAAGACGGAAGCCTGATCATCAACGGCGACATTGAACATTATGAAGAGATTGCAGAAGGAATTTCCTGTCCGGTCATTACCTTCGGTATGAAACCAGAATTTGACTACTGTGCATCGGATATCCGCCATTCGGAAGATGGAAATATTTCCTTTACACTGATGATTCACCAAAAAGAAGTGGGACGAATTCAAATGTCTGTGCCTGGAATCCATAATATCAGCAATGCCCTTTCCACAATTGCAGCTGCTGATCTGCTTGGCATTTCATTTGAAGCAATCCAGAAAGGACTTTTATCCTTCCACGGAACCGCGCGACGCTTTGAATACAAAGGAACGAGAAATGGAGTAACCATCGTAGATGATTATGCCCATCATCCAACAGAGATTCTCGCCACACTCACAGCCGCCGAGAACTATCCTCACAAAGAATTATGGTGCGTATTCCAACCTCATACTTATACAAGAACAAAAGCATTCTTCCATGAATTTGCAGAAGCGCTCTCTTCTGCCGATCATGTTATTCTTGCAGATATCTATGCTGCCAGAGAGTATGATGATCTCGGAATTTCTTCTGCACAGCTTGCCGAAGAGATTAAGAAAACCGGATGCGATGTACATTACCTCCCATCCTTTGAAGCCATAGAAGCATTTCTGACAGAACATTGCCAAGACGGTGACCTGTTGATAACTATGGGAGCCGGAGATGTTGTAAATATCGGAGAAAATCTACTAAAATAATAGTTATCCACACTATCCACATATGGTTATCCACAAAAAAGCCCTTTTTTACCGGAAAAAGGGCTTTTTTTATCCCCAGCGGAAATGATATAATCAATCGTAGATATCTATATTAGTAATTATGATTTTGGATTTTACACAAGATCAGACAGATTTTAACAGACAGAGGGGCAGATACATATGAAAACATTAACATTAACAAGTCGTTTTCAGGATAATACAACGTCCGTTGAAAACGAATTCATAGATCATTATATGGCGAAAGCGAACGGAGAATATGTAAAAGTATATCTTCTTTTGCTCCGCCATTTGAATCAGCCTTCTATCCCCCTTTCTGTTTCTATGCTGGCTGATATTTTAGATAATACAGAAAAAGACATTGTCCGTGCCTTAAACTACTGGGCTAAGATCGGACTGATTACCATTACCTGTGATGCCAATAACTGCATTTGCGGAATTGCTCTTGAACATGTAGCAGCCTTGACAGAAGCTTCCACTGCTACAGATACTATACCGGCAGATACTCCTTCTGTCTTAGAACCTTCTACTTTGGAGCCTTCTGCTTTGAATCCTTCTTCCGCAAAGTCCGCATCCCGCAGAGCACCATCTCAAAGCGCCAAGCAGTCCCAGGAAGAGTTAAAACAGATTCTCTTCATCACAGAACAATACCTTGGAAAGACTTTAACACGCACCGAAGTAGATACGATCATCTATTTTTATGAATCACTTGGATTTTCTACAGATCTGATTGAATTTCTGATTGAACACTGCATCGACAATGGGCATAAGAGCATTCACTATATCCAGAAAGTTGCTCTTGCATGGTATGAAGCCAATATTACAACTGTGGACGAGGCAAAAGATCGGACAAGTGTCCGAAACAAGACATGCTATTCGATTCTTGCTGCTTTCGGAATTACCGGACGCAGTCCGGCTGCAGTGGAACAGGATTACATCCGCCGTTGGAGCGAAGAATACGGCTTCACTCTTGAGATGATCCTGGAAGCATGCAATCGCACAATTTCAGCGATCCACCAGCCAAGCTTTGAATATGCGGACACTATTCTAAAAAGCTGGAAAGAAAAGAATGTGAGGCATCCTGCCGATATCGAACAAGCTGATCTTTTGTTCCGTCAGGAAAAAGAGCAGAAAAAAGCACGCCCTGTTCCTGCAAAACCAATGACTAACAACCGCTTCAATAATTTTCAAGGGCGTTCTTACGATCTGGATTCACTGGAGCAGCAACTTTTGAACAGCAATTAACAGACAAGATAACTTTTTATTATTAGAATTATAAAACTACAAACAGCAAAGGAGATTTTCCGTGGGACTTACAAATAGTCAGTACGATGCGATTATGCGCATCTACGAACAGCGGCAATTGCATAATAAAGATATTCTTTTCGCAAGATACGAAGAGGTATACCGCAAGATTCCGGAATTAAAGAAGACAGATGATGCCATCTCCTCTCTCGGAGTAGCGCAGGCAAGAAAGCTCCTCTCAGGAGATGAGCACGCTGTGGAGGAATTCCGGGAACAACAAAAGAAGCTGACTTTGCAAAAAAAAGCTCTTCTAACTTCTAATGGATATCCTGAAGATTATCTGGAACCAATCTACCAATGTTCTGACTGCCACGATACCGGTTATATTGGCAACCAGAAGTGCCACTGCTTCCAGAAAGCCATAATCCAACTTCTCTATACACAGTCGAATCTTCAGGAGATTCTTGAGAAAGAGAATTTCGATACTTTCTCTCTCTCCTACTATTCAAACCACTATATTGACAAGAAGACAGGACGCTCTTCATTGGCGTTGATGCAGGATGCTCTGGCAGCCTGTCATACGTTTGTCAATACATTTTCTACGGATTTCCGTAATTTATTCCTGTACGGCAGTACCGGGGTCGGGAAAACTTTCCTGTCCCACTGCATTGCCCGGGAATTAATTAATAAATCTTATTCAGTGATATACTTTACCGCATTTGAACTATTTGATATAATTGCTAAGTATAAGTTTGAAAAAGATGAGACAGCAGGCATTATGTATGAACACATTTTCAGCTGTGATCTTCTCATTATTGACGATCTTGGAACAGAACTTACGAATTCCTTTACTTCATCACAATTGTTCCTATGTCTGAATGAACGTCTGCTGAACCGAAAGTCTACCATTATCTCGACGAATCTGACACTGGATTCTCTGGTAGAACTTTACTCTGAGAGAACTTTCTCTCGAATCACCAGCAACTACACGATGCTGAGATTAACTGGCGATGATATTCGCATACAGAAGAAATTAATGAACAGGGAGGAACACTAATGTTACACCGCGAAGAGAGAAATCTGGACAATATACCGGTTGGCTCACTGGGAATCATTCCGGTAGACGGATGCCAGGAAATGGGGGACAAGGTTAATGACTACCTTGTAAAATGGCGTAAAGAGAGCCTTAATCATCACAAAGAGGATCTCTTATTCCACGAATATGTAAAAGACAACTATATTATTGATGCACAGGTACCGCGTTTTGGTTCTGGAGAAGCAAAAGGTGTTATTAAAGAATCTATCCGTGGTATGGATCTTTATCTGATGCTGGATGTGTGTAATTATAGCCTTACATATTCTTTAAACGGTCAAGTAAATCACATGTCACCAGACGATCATTTCCAGAATTTAAAGAGAATTATTGCCGCAGTAGGCGGTAAGGCAAGACGTATTAATGTCATTATGCCATTCCTTTATGAAAGCCGTCAGCATAAACGCAGCAGCCGCGAATCACTTGACTGTGCTCTTGCACTTCAGGAAATCGTTGCTATGGGCGTAGATAATATCATCACATTTGATGCACACGATCCTCGTGTACAGAATGCAATTCCGCTCAGTGGTTTCGAAACCGTTCCACCGACATATCAGTTTGTCAAAGGGCTTCTGGAAAGATACGATGATATTCAGATTGACAGCGATCATTTAATGGCAATCAGCCCGGACGAGGGAGCTACAAGCCGTGCTATCTACCTTGCTAACGTACTTGGCATCGATATGGGTATGTTCTACAAACGCCGTGATTATACAAGAATCGTTGACGGACGCAACCCAATTGTTGCCCATGAGTTCCTCGGGACTTCTGTAGAAGGCAAAGACGTTATCATCATCGATGATATGATCTCCTCCGGCGAGAGTATCCTTGATGTTGCAAAACAGCTGAAAGCAAGAAAAGCAAAACGTATTTTTGCTGCTGCAACATTTGGACTTTTCACAAGCGGAATGGAACGTTTTGACCGCGCATATGAAGAAGGTCTGATCGATGCGATCCTGACAACAAACAGTATCTACCAGTCTCCGGAACTGCTGAAGAGACCTTACTACATCAGCTGTGATCTGAGCAAATACATCGCTCTCATCATTGATACTCTGAACCATGACGGTTCTATCAGTGATATTCTTGATCCGAACGAGCGTATCCAGCATCTCGTAAATGCATATAAAGAAAAACAAAATCAGAAATAAACAGACACAAAAGAGGATAGCATGGATGATTTCCAGACTATCCTCTCTTTTATATTCCAAAGTCTTTCAGTGCATACTGTACGCTGGATGTAATCCCGATTTTAGGATCTGTCAGCGTTCCGTCCAGATCAAATAAATAATATTGGTACATGTTTTCCTCCTCTGTCTACTGTCATTATTCTGACAGATTTACATAGTGATATTCAATTCCCAGATCTTCTAATAACTCTGCTTCTCGTTTCTGACAGGTAAATAAAATGATCTGGCAGCCTTGCCCGGAAAGCCATTCCAGTATTCTTGCCAAACGTATATCATCGTAATATGCAAACGCATCATCCAGAATGATTGGAAACTTCTCTTCATATAGTATTTCTGACGAAGCCATACGAAGCGCGAAATAAATCTGTTCTGCAGTTCCTTTGCTGACCTGATCCAGTGTGATTTTTCGCCCATCTTTCAGAAGAAACAGCTTCATCTCATCATCTGCTAAAAGTTTCTCATAACGTCCGCCCGTCAGTTCTTGAATAATTTCTGAAATTCTCTTATTGAGTCGATATCCAATCTCTTTTTGCATCTGATCTGACAAAACCCTGAGGCGCTTCTCCGCTATTTGGAGCGCTTCTCTCTTCTTGCGCAGCGTTTCACACCCGGTTTCAAATTCATTCAGCTCCTCTAACTGCTCTTTCAGATTCTCATAGCGGATTTCCTTATCCCGGTATTCTTCCCGAATCCGGTCCGCCTCCCAGCGAAGTCTCTCCTCCGTCCGATCAAAATATTCCTCTTCTGTCTCTTCTTCATTCCCGTTTTCTTCAGCCGGCTCCGATTGTATACGCCGCCCATCTTTCATCTTGTTCCAGACATACAGGCTGGATGCAAGAAATATTACAATTGCCCAAAGATAATTCCACGGAGGCTCCAGCATAACAATCGCAAAGATAAGAAGCAGCAGCATCGCAATCAACGCCGCCGGATGCACTCGCCATTTCTTCGGACGTGCCTTTTCCTGTCTCTCTTCCTCCTGAATACGCTTCTGGAAAAATTCCCGCTGCTTTTGATTTCTTTTTCGTTCCTCTGCCGCTCTGTCAAGTTTATCTTCTGCCTCATCCAATTCCTGCTGCAGCTTGTGAAGATCTCTCCATACATAAGACGCTTCGTTTTCTACTGCATCTCTCTTCTCTTGCCTTGCCAGTTCCTGCTCACGCTCTTCTTGGTCAAGCTCTCTTTTCTTCTCCTTCAAATACCGGAATGCGCCATCAAGCTGCAATTCCTCATCGCCTGTTGCATAAAAATTAGTCGCATGATTTCTAAGCTCAATGGCAAGCGCCTCTTTTGTCTTTGTTTCAGACTGTCCAATGGAAACTGTGCTTTCATAGAGAGATTTCTGCATCCCGTCTAACAGCGCCGCAAGATCACCGTCTTCCAGGGACAGTTCCTCACCGTCATCTTCACAGATCAGCGACGCGCTTTTCCCATATTTATCAAAATTTCTTTGCAGATAGAACGTCCGGTCTCCGCACACAAATCTGACTGCGCCGGCATAATAGTTTGGATTCTCCCACGGTTCATAGCGGCTGAATGTATCTGTAGCCGCCGCCCTTCCACGCCCCCGTTCCATTCCGTACAGCATGCTTCCGATAAAAGTATGAAGTGTTGTCTTTCCCGATTCATTTTCTCCATAGATCAAATTCACACCGTCTCTGAGGGAAATGGTCTTATCTGAAAATTTCCCAAAATTCTTTATGATTAGTTCCTGAATCCTCATTGTTCCTAACCCCTCTTCGTCTCCAACAGAGCTCTCACACCTTCGCACAGCGCCTCATATTCTATGCTCTCCTGCTTTGGATTTTGAAATGACGCAATGTATTTGCCAAGCAGATTGCTTTTATTCTGCTCCATCAGCTTCTCAAACTGATACGACGGCTCTGTCTCATCTGTACATTCCAGAATATTCCCAAACACATCTGCTTTTTCTCCTGTCTGCGCAAAAGAGATATCCGGATCGCGAAGGCCTTTCAACGTAATTTTATAAATATTTTCAATTCCCCGATTCTCTATTTCTTTCCGAAGAAAATCCTGCAGTTCCCCGCTCGTCATTTCCGGAGTTATCTGCACCGTCATCGGAATATAACTTCTGCCTGCAAAAGGCACAAATTTCGTACGAACTCCTTTTTCTCCGATCTCACCATAAACATATCCGTGAACACCCAGATCATTTCGATCGGTCGGTTCCAGCGATCCCGCATATCTGGCATAATGATCCAGAACCTCCTGCGGACGATGAATATGGCCAAGCGCCACATACTCATATCCAAGCGTCATCAATTGTTCTCGTCGGATTGGAATATGCTTTTCGTCTCCACCATGCGCCAGAAGAATTTCGTACCGCTCAAGCCTCGGCGCCTTCGCATTGTCATAGCGCGGCTCTGTAATTTCCCGTTCGTAATAGCTGAATCCATAAACCGCTGTCTTCCACTCCGGAAATCGCACACCTTTCATTTTCCTCTGAAACAGTGGATACACATTTTCACTCCACTGAAATGTCCGATAATGGGAATCCTTTTTCATGTAGTCATGGTTTCCTGCAATCAGAACCACTTTTGTTCTCGTCAGTTTTGAGAACAGATAATTTACTTCTTTTAGTTCCCGCAACAACGGCTGTCGGTGAAACAAATCTCCCGCAATCAAAAGCAGATCGATCTTATCTTTTTGGCAAACGTCCAGTAATGCCCGGAATGTGTCCCAGATCTCGCTGCTTCTTTTCGCGCTGTACGCCTTTCCCGCGTCCGGGCTTACGCCCAGATGTACATCCGCGATGCGTCTAAATCTCATTTTCTCCCCCTTGTTCCTGCTTTCTGCCAGCTGGCAGCATTACAATAAATCTTGTTTTTTCCTCTGCACTTTCTGCCCGAATAGAACCGCGATGAAGCTCTACAATTCTTTTTGCAATCGCCAGTCCAAGCCCGGCTCCTCCTGTCTTACTGGAACGCGATTCATCTGCCCGGTAAAATTTCTCGAAGATTCTTCCCAGTTCTTCCTCAGGAATCGTCTTCCCTGCATTTTCAAAAACAATTTGAATCCTGTTTTCTTTAAGCTCTGCGTGAATTTCAATCGTGGAATTCGGATAACAGTATGTCATTGCATTTCGCAAAATATTGTCAAATACTCTTCCAAGCTTATCCGGATCTCCCTGAATCATCAGATCTTCTTCTGCGATCACTTCACATCTTAGCTGCTTCGCCCTAAGAACTCCATACGCTTCATCTGCCAGCTGCTCCAACATCATGGACAAATCAAGCGTCGTCATCTCCAGTTCGATATTCTGAAGATTAAACTTCGTAATATCAAAAAACTCATTGATCAAATCTCCCAGACGGATTGCTTTTTCTAACGAAATATGTGTGTACTTGGCTCTTTCTTCTATTGGCATATCCGGATGCGTATCCAACATACTTAAATAAGCAACAACAGAAGTCAACGGCGTCTTCAGATCATGCGCCAGAAAAACTACCAGGTCATTTTTCTTCTTTTCCCCTTCCTGACTTTCCTTTGCCTGTCTCTGAAGCGTAGTTTTGATTTCATTCATCCGCATTTCCAACGGTTTCAGCTCTGTGATCAAACGAATCGGTTTATCGGAATCTGAAATAATATTTTCAATACCATCCTCTACCTGATCCAGATATTTCGTCATCTTAGATAGCGCAATATAAAAAAACAGCGCAAAAAGTACAAGGAATCCTACAATCGTAAAAAACGGTTTATTGTGACCGATCAAGTGCCAGTACCAATAATTCGCCGTCTCCCGGTCTACTTGAAACCACATGAGTAACTTTACAAAAATATTACCAAACTGCTCATTTACAATCCCGTCAATCACATAGTCCATCAGGAAATTCCCGACAAGCACAACGAGCGCCATAACAAGAACTGTCTGCAGCAGAATGCTTAATTTTAGTTTACGATAATTATTCTTCAACTTTGTATCCTACTCCCCAGACCGTCTTAATAAAATCAGATTTTCCTGTAGGCACACTCATTTTCTCCCGCAGATGCCGGATATGCACCATAACTGTATTGTTACTGTTCTTATAATACTGTTCATGCCATACCTGCTTAAACAATTCTTCTGAACTGATGACTTTTCCACGATTCTCACACAAAAGCCACAAAATATCGAATTCGATCGGCGTTAATGTCAGTGGCTGCTCATAATAAATACATTCATGTGAAGACCGATTCAGAAACAGACCGGCGAAATCAATAATATCTTCGTCTGCCTTCACAGGACCTTCATTATATTGGGTATATCTGCGAAGCTGTGCCTTCACTCTTGCCACAAGTTCCAGCGGATTAAACGGCTTTGGAATATAGTCATCTGCCCCCAGCGTCAATCCTGTAATCTTATCCATATATTCTGTCTTTGCCGTCAGCATCATTACCGGAAATGTGTACTTTTCACGAATCTTTTTCAATATTTCAAATCCGTCGATATCCGGCAGCATGACATCAAGAATCGCCAGATCAATCTTCGTTGTCCGTATACATTCCAATGCATCTTCTCCTGTATAAAATTTAAAAATCCTGTACTGGTCACTTTGCAGATAGAGCTCAATTACATCTGCAATTTCCCGCTCATCATCCACTACTAAAATATTATTCATAGCTTCCTCTCCTTTCACCGCCGTACTTCGCACATGTTTCATCTTTATATAAAAATTCCCAACATATTTATCTAAAAAAACTACGGAAGGCGGAAGATATTGTTCCTCCGCCCTGCCGTTGCCTGTTTATTTATTTGTTATTACAGCTCGCAGTTATTCACTGTTCTCGGGAACGGAATGACATCACGAATGTTAGACATACCTGTCAGATACATAACACATCTCTCAAATCCAAGCCCGAAGCCTGCATGTCTTGTAGAACCATATTTGCGAAGATCCAGATAGAAATCATACTCTTCCGGATTCAGATCCAGCTCTTTCATACGAGCAAGAAGCTTATCATAATCATCTTCTCTCTGGCTTCCTCCGATGATCTCCCCGATTCCCGGCACAAGACAGTCTACTGCCGCAACCGTCTTATTGTCATCGTTCATCTTCATATAGAATGCCTTAATATCCTTCGGATAATCTGTCACAAATACCGGACGTTTGTAAATCTGCTCTGTCAGATAACGCTCATGCTCTGTCTGCAGATCGCATCCCCAAGATACTTTATAATCAAACTTATCATTATTCTTCTCAAGCAACTCAACTGCCTCTGTATATGTCACTCTCGCAAAATCAGAGTTCACAACGTTATTCAGTCTTTCCAAAAGACCTTTGTCTACAAATGAGTTGAAGAAATTCATCTCTTCCGGAGCCTGCTCCATTACAAACCGGATAATGTATTTCAGCATGCTCTCTGCAAGGTTCATGTTATCTTCCAGATCTGCAAATGAAATCTCCGGCTCTACCATCCAGAACTCCGCTGCATGACGTGTCGTGTTCGAATTCTCAGCACGGAATGTCGGTCCAAATGTATAAATATTTCTAAATGCCTGAGCGTATGTCTCTCCATTGAGCTGACCGGATACGGTAAGACTTGTCTTCTTATTAAAGAAATCCTCACCGTAATCTACTGCTCCTTCTGCTGTCTTTGGAAGATGTTCAAGATCCAGTGTTGTTACCTGGAACATCTCACCGGCGCCCTCGCAGTCACTTCCTGTAATCAGCGGTGTATGCACATAAACAAAATCTCTTTCCTGGAAGAACTTATGGATTGCATATGCACAAAGTGAACGCACACGGAACACTGCCTGGAATGTATTCGTTCTCGGACGCAGATGCGAGATCGTTCTCAAATATTCAAAGCTGTGACGCTTCTTCTGGAGCGGATACTCCGGTGAAGATGCACCTTCTACAACAACTTCTGTTGCCTGGATCTCAAATGGCTGTTTCGCCTGCGGTGTCGCTGTCAGAACACCCTTCACAATGATCGCTGCTCCTACGTTCAGCTTAGAAATCTCTGCAAAATTCTCCATCGTGTCATGGTAAACAATCTGCAGTGTCTCAAAAAATGATCCGTCATTCACAACAATAAATCCGAATGCTTTCGAATCACGAATACTTCTTACCCAGCCCCCGACAGTAACTTCTTTATCTAAATATGCTTCTCTGTTCTTATACAATTCGCGTACAGTTACTAATTCCATTTCAAAACCTCCTGATTGATACATTATTCTGATTATAGCATACATCCCAAAAAAGATAAATAAAAAAGCAATAGAAAAAGGCAGCGGACTGCATCTTCTGCTCATTCCGCTGCCATCTTCTGCATTTCATATCTATCTCAAGGATGCTGCATGCTTTTCTGGATACGACGAAATAAGCCCGGACAAATGATTATTATTTCCGAACTGATTATTATTATTGCTATTATTCATTGCTTCCATCGCCATCATCCAAACTCTCATGTCTTCAACTTCCTTTCTAATAATTTCCCTTTATTTTATTCTTAAATTCATGAATTATAAAAATAAATTGAAGTGAGTTTATCATACAATACCTTAGATGTCAAGCCCGGCAGAAATATCTTTTTCCCTTTTGCGTACCCTCACAATATTTGTATGCTGTGGATTTCCTTTTGCCAAAGGCGTTGGTTTCAATGATGTAAGTACATTGATGCTTCCCCGCTGATCCGTACCTTCTGAATCCGGATCATACCACGCTCCCTGACTGAGCGCCAATACCCTTGTCGCTATCCGGCTTGTGATCTTCACCGGTACTTTCATCCGTCCCCTTACATTTTCCAGAATAATCGTCTCGCCCTCTGTAATCCCAAGCTTTTTCGCATCTTCCGGATGCATCCAGACTGCTTCCGGCTCTTTCTTCTGAAGAATCCGATTATTGTCATGACAGGAATGTGTACGCACTTTCGTATGCCAGCCGATCAGCTGAAATTCATTCTCATCTTCTGAAAGCTCTTCTATTCCTTCTCCGCAAGGAACATATTTCGGAATCGCTGCAATCTCTTCTTCCCCGTACAGGTGATAAATATATGGAATGAAAAAGTCAATCTTACCGGAATAAGTTGGAAATGGATGATGATCCGGATCTTTTCTCTGCTGTTCAAAAGCAATGACCGGAGGACGCTCTGAATATCTGGCAATTCCATTCTCTCGCAGTTTTTCATATGAGATAAGAGCAGAATCTGTTATTTGCATATCTCGATAAAGAGATTTCAACCATTCTTCCATTGTCTCTTTCCCATCATCGAAATCTTCCCCCTCCCCGCTCATCCATGCCAATCGCCGAATCCACTCATATTCAAATCTTGACTCAAACAGCGGCTCTGTCATTTTCCGATTGTAGAGGAGGAAATCTCCTTCCTGCCATGCCGGCGTAATATTATCTATTTCATAGCACGATGCCGCCGGAAGGATAATATCCGCATACATCGCGCTTGGCGTCATAAATACATCAGAACAGACGATACATTCACAGAGCGATTCATTTTCCAGAATCTTTCTGGTCTCATTAATATCACCATGTTGGTTAATGAGTGTATTGCCTCCAAGACACCAAAGCATCTTTACATTACTGTCCAGTTTTGTGACACCGAGAAGTCCGTCTTTTACCGGCTTCATACAAGTTCCCTCTCTAACTGCTTTTGTCCACAAATAACACGGAATCTTTCCCGGATAGCGTTCTTCTCCATTTGGGAAATATGCCTTTACCGGTTTTTCTGTATCATCTTCCGCACCGCATCTGCCTCCGGAAATACCAACATTCCCACACAGACAGGAAAGCGCTGTAATCATCCGCACCGTCTGCTCACCGTTGGCATGACGCTGCGGTCCACATCCCTGCAGTATCGCAGCCGGTTTACTTTCGGCGTACAAACGCGCCAGTTCTATAATCTTTTCTTTTGGAATTCCTGTAATCTTTTCTGCCCATTCCGGCGTCTTTGGAATCTGATCTCGTATTCCGAGTATATATTCTTCATAGCTTTCTTCCTTCTGATACTGTTTTGGCATCGTCTCATGATCATAGCCGCTGCAGTATGTATGAAGAAATTTTTTGTCATGGAGATTTTCAGTGATAATCACATATGCCATCCCGGCCGCCAGCGCTCCATCGGTTGCCGGGCGGATCGGAATCCATTCATCCCCATAGGCTGCCGTATCGGAGCATCGTGGATCAATCGTAATGATACGAATCCCTTTCTTTTTCGCCCGGCAGAGCATTTTGCGAAGCGCCGGTCCAAATCCCGTCTCCAACGGATTATGTCCCCAGACAAGAATCAGACTGCTGTTCAATAAATCTTCTGCACTGTTTCCGGTCTTACCTGTTCCATACATAAGAGATGTTGCCCACTGTGTACATGCTGCGCTGTAATCATTATAAAAACCAAGAAATCCTCCATCCAGATTCAGGAAACGCCGCAGTACCTCATCCGGACGCACAAGTGATACTACCCCCGTCGAATAAGTAATATAGCGGGAGGCAGCACCATACGTATCACGGATACGCACATTCTCCGCTGCAATTCTCTGCAGCGCTTCTTCCCAACTAATTCTCCTGAAGCTGCCGCTGCCCCGTTTTCCGGTTCGAAGAAGGGGATATCTGAGATGATCTGCCGTCAAATATGTCTCCGCGGATGCCAGTCCCCGGATACAGGTTGTCAGTCGATTTTCCTGAAGTTCCTCTGTACGCGCTGAACGGAGACGAAGTACACAACCATCACACACTTCCACTTCTTTCAGGCAGGAACTTCCGCAATTATTCCAACAGCCTGCGCTGCGTATCCAGACACGCTCCTCTTTCTGATTCGGACTGCAGAAAGCAAATGATGCCGGAATCGGTCTGCTCTGATGCTCTGATTCCCATTCTGAAATCCAGACCGGAATCTGTTCATCAAGCTTTTTATCCTGTGCTTCCCGCTTCTCCTGCCCACATCTGTCATACTGTGTCACTCTATCCTTCAGCTTCTTTGCTGTTCTTTGCAGTTCTTTCACAAGCTTTGTAAATTTCGGATAATTCCCGTGCAGTTCCAACTCTTTTTTCAAATTTTCCGAAAACAAAAGCATATGTTCCTCAAGAAACCGCAGCAGTATCTTTCCTGCCATCGCTCCATCATCAGTAAAATTTTCGGAACCTGTTTCTTTCTCCAGAACAAAACTCCAAAAGGATAAAAACAGACATTCATAGCCGATGTAATCCGCCGGTTCATTTGCCTGATCCGACCGCACAATCTTCACACCACTTTTTTTATAAGCCCGCTGCACAGCCAGCGTATACTTATCCAAAAGTCTCCCCGTTCCATTCCGATAGCAGGATTCCCAAAGGGCAGGAACTCTTTGTCCTGCCCTTTCAATCAATCGTTGATATTCACTTTCTTCTGCAATACTTCCAACAGCATTTTGATCTGCCAAAAAAATATATGCATATTCATAAAATTGTTCTGATATTTTCATATATGCTAATCCTTTACATATCCAATAAATGTATTTCCGCTTCCTGCTGACATGGCTGCAACTTCTTCTGTCGAAACAGTATGCACACTTCCATCTGCCGGATTCATGTATGTTACCGTATCAGATGTATACCCTGTCAGAATCACTGCGTTCATATGATCTGTCAATGCGATTACCGGCGTTCCTTTGCCAATAATATAAAGTACCTGTTCCACTGTACATCCTGTCAGATCCATTCCTCTTCCCTTTGTATAATTTGTCAGGATCTGAATGGCAGATCTTCCGTTAGCCATTTCTTTCATAACATCGATTGGATTTCCCTCATATTCTGTAATAGCCCGTACACTTGCAGCAAGTGTGCTCTCGCCCTCCTGCACAACTGTCGGCTGGAATCCTTCAATTTCATAGCTCAGATCTCTGTTTCCCTTCTCCCATACGCACACCTGACTGGAATCCACAACTACTCCGGAAATCGCATTTGCTTTCACAACTGCATACCCTGCCCGGTCATATACCCCGAGAAGCTGGCCGAGACCATACACATAATAGTTTCCTTCTGTTACTCCTGCATCCAATGTTACTGTTACAGGATTCTCAAAAAGTACCTGCTTCGGCTTTAGGATCTTTGGCGAAATGTCCTCAATCTTGCTGTCAAATGAAAACATCATCTTCCGCTGCTCCGTCTCTGACTGATAAGCCTCCAGCTGAATATTGCTGACTTCCGGTTCCTCGTTCCCGGTAATATAATCAGATGCCACCGCCATATAAATCTCTCCATTTCGCGCAACCCGGTTCATCGTCAGCAGATTATCTTCAATAAACACGTCCAGAATATATACGCCCTCGTTCTCGTATGTCTTTAATACCTGATTGTCTGTACTGCGGATCTCCAGACGATACATCGGTACAACTGAAGTTCCCGACACGGTTTTACCTGCATCTTCTGCCCGGGATACACCGTAAACAAAATCATCATAGATAAATCCAAGCGGTTTTACCGTCGCTCCTCCGGCTTCTACTGTATATTCTTTTTCTGTCTGCAGATTCATCACTTTCATCTCTGACGCCTGCTCATATTCACCACCGGTCTGAAATGCAATTAAATGACCGTCCGATGATGCAGCATACTGATTCTCCGAAAGCCCGCCAACAATGACTTCCTTCCCCTCATCTTTGAGATAAATGCGGTAAAAAGAACCATCCAGCATCACATACAGATGTTCCTTTTCATGGTTATAGTAGATCAGCTTTCCAAGTTCATCTTCTGCAATTGCAAATGACTGTCTGCTCGGAATAAATGCCTTTTCTTCTACGAAATTCTTTTTCAAATTATAATAATAAATCGCCGCTCCAACTTTTCCTTCGTGCTGCCCCCGGTTCATATATCCGTATACTGCAAAAGTCGTACTTCCATCTTCATCTACCGAAATAATCTTAATCTGATGCTGATCAAATTCATTTCGAATGTCATCATTCTCATCACTGAGGAAACTAAAGACGCGGGAGAGTTTCCCCTCATCCTGATCATAATTCCAAAGTTCCCGCGCCTGCACAAATGAAATCACCGTTCCATCTTTATTCGTTACATAAGAAATATCTTCCGGCACAATCCCAAGATCAATACCGTCCGGAGAAAACATCTTACTGTTCTCATCTAACAGCTGTTCCATTGTTCTGTCATAATCAAGAAGATAGAACTTCTCCCGATAATAGCGTACTCTAAAATATTCTTTTACATAATAAAGCGCTTCCGCTCCATCCGCAGCTGTTGTACGGACTTTATATTTCAGCTGAACAGACGTGTAAGTAGTCGTACCTTCTTTAATATTCCATTGTACATCACCAACTACTTCCGGTTTTAATTCTCCCCAGAGCACCTGATTATAATCACAGTGCAGCGTTACATGCTGAAGCGTGCCATTGTCTGCCGCCGCATTTGGCTCAAGTAATGATGCAATAGAGTTATTCGGATTCTTTGTAATCGCATCTGTGTGAAACTGTTCGATAAAATCCAGGCATTCCCGAATATGATACTCCTTTGCAAGTGTGATCCGCGTATAATAACGGATCTCCTGTCCATCCTCCGGCTGAAGCTCAATCTTCAATACAGCTTCTTTCTCCTCTCCCATTGCAGCGCCAAGCGAAAGAATCGCAGCCCCGTCTTTGATAACTGCCTTCCCTTCTGCCAGCGTCTTTTGTACATTCAGAGAATATACCGTATAGGAGAAATCTTTTATTTTCTTTTGATTCTTTTTAATACGAACAGTCAGATTCCCATCTTTGTCCAGCGGTGTCAGTGTATCGCGCATAGCCGTCAGATCCATCTCCGACGTATAGCCCGCCAATGGATTCAATTCATATCCTTCGGTTTCAAATATAATCTGCGGCAAAGATGCATTCCCCATATCTACCGTCATATCTGCATTCTGTCTGCTCGTCAAAATACTGAAAATAACTACTGCCGCGACAAAAATCGCTCCCAGTATTCCAGCTCTTGCCAAAATCTTTTTCATGAATCAGCTACCCCTTCTAATCATTTCATTCTCCCCTTGCATCCATCCGGCTATCCAAGCAGTTTCCCCAGCATCGGTGTTACATGAAGAAAATCTTCCAGCTGCTTTATTTCCTCGCCATTTTCGTGTGCTCTCCCCGTTCTGACCGCACGAATTAAAATATTCTTCGGCGTATGCTCCATATCGATGAATTCAAGAATCTGAGTATCATATCCTTCCCTCTCAAGATACTCTGCGCGCAGCGCATCTGTAAAAAGTGCTGCCATCCGTTCTTTAATCAAACCGTATTTCAGCGCCGGATACAAAATTTCATTCTGAATCTGTTCATTCATTTCATGCTGGCAGCACGGCACTGAAAGAATCACTTTGGCTTTCCAGCCAACTGCTTTCGCCAACGCAAAATCTGTTGCCGTGTCACATGCATGAAGTGTCACTACCATATCAACTTCATCTACCCCTGTATAATCTGCAATATTTCCTTCCAGAAAACGAAGCTTCTCATATCCATACTTTTCACTTAACTCATTGCACTTGCGAATCACATCCGTCTTTAAATCAAGCCCGATAATCCTCACATCATATTTTTTCAATTCATGAAGATAATAATACATGGCAAACGTCAAATAAGACTTTCCACATCCAAAGTCCAGTATTGTCACTTCTCTGTCACTTGGAAGCTTCGGAAGAATATCTTCAATAAATTCTAAAAAACGATTGATCTGACGAAACTTATCGAACCTTGTCCGCACGATCTTTCCATCTGCCGTCATAACACCAAGATCCTGAAGAAACATCACCGGTGTTCCCTCCTGCAGAATATACTTCTTGCTCCGGTTATGTGACAGATCTACCTCTTTCACCTTGCCGGAAACTGCCTTTTTCTTAATCGTTATCTTTCCCTTCTTGCTAATAAGGACTGTACAGGAAAACTTTTTCGTTTCGATCTGCATCTGCTTAAATAACTGCATCAGCTCCTCTGTCTTAACCACAGCCTCTTCTGCCCGGACATTCTCATGAAATGCCTGTTTCCCGCGGAATTCTTCCAACTGAAAATACAGCTCCCCGCCTTTCAAAAGCGGACGGATCTTTACTTTCTGAAGTTCCTCTTTCTCTCTCGGATTGCTAAGTACTGCACTAATAAAATCTATTGTGAAACTTTCTCTTAAAACCTGATTTAATTCCTTTGTCACTCGTCTTTTACTCCTTCGTGTCAACTATTTTTCATTGAGTTTTTCTGACATATTAGTATTGTAATGCTTCTCAAATACAGATGCAAGAACGATTCAAAAAAATAACAAAATTAATATTTTCGTTAGAATTTAGCAAGATTTTCCTAAAAAAGGACTACCGTTTCCGGCAGCCCTTCACTCCAATATTGTCACTGATTATGCATTTTCTCCTGTCTGTTTCTCCGTGTATTCTTCCTTTTTTTCTTTTTTTACTTTTGGGAATACAAGTGTTACTTTAAAGAGATCTCCGTCCAGATAGATCCGGAAATCTCCGCCCATTTTCTGGGTAAGATTTTTGGCGATAGAAAGCCCCAGTCCGCTTCCTTCTGTACTCCTTGAAATGTCTCCCCGGATAAAACGCTCTGTCAATTCATCAGCAGAAATGTTCAATGCCTGTTCAGAAATGTTTTTTAAGGAAAATGCAACTTCATTTTCATTCTCTTCCAAATCTGCGTAAATTCTTGTATGTTCCATCGCATATTTTGCAGCATTGTTATAAATATTCGCAAGCACACGCCACATACGTCTTCCATCTGCATGAATGATAACCGGACGCTCCGGAAGATTAGATATCAGCTTCAGATCCCTTGCTTCAAATTTCTCCGAAAATTCTCCTGCTGTCTGCAGAATAATTTCCACAAAATTCAAATCCATCATCTCAAGTTTAATATTTCCTGAACTGATCTTCGATGCTTCAACAACATCCTCTGTCAAAATTTTCAAACGCTGTGCTTTTGCTTCCAATACTTCAATGTAGCCTCTAATCTTCGGATCTTCGATATTTTCTCGTTTTAAAAGATCTACGTAATTAATAATCGATGTAAGCGGTGTCTTAATATCATGGGAAACATTTGTAATCAAATCTGTTTTCAGTCGTTCACTCTTCAGATTTTCCTCAACTGCATTTTGAAGACCTTCTCCAATGGCATTAATACTCTCTGCCATCGCTTTGTTATCACCTTTTAATCCCTCTGTCGGAATCTTATATTCTACATGCCCTGCCGTGATCTCCTTAATTCCATCCATAACTTTCTGTTTGTCAATCGCATACTTCACTAAAACGATAAACAAAATTGCATCTACCACAACGGAACAGAATGCAAAGAATGCTGAAATTCCTCCAAAAAGATGAAGCAGTGTCAGACCGATAAAGATCAGAATTACCTTCGTCATCAGGTTCTTATGTCTCCAAAATTCCCGAAATCCTTTTACAATAATCCGGAATAACTTTATAGTAACTCTTATGCACCATCTTCCAATCTTCCAAATACCAAGTCCATTAAAAAATGTACCGGCTTTCAGCTTTCTGACAGAACTTAGATAACCATAGAAAAAGCAGACTGCTCCGCCAAGCGTCATCAACACGATTAGACTTACTTCCGCAGCGCCTATCGATGGAGATGGAACAAATTCCTGTGCAGTAAAACTAGTATTATCTATAATCCATCTGCCATAATTGTTGTACCATTCTCCATAGGATACAGAAATTCCTCCTACCATCATAAAAATTCCACCAAGGAGTACTCCTACCGGAATTTCTGTAAAAAGCCGATCCACAATATTTGTTTTCACACCGTCCTGTGTATTGCTTCGTCCGGATACTGCCGTCAACCAGATTATGCTGATTAAAAATACGACCACACCGCCCCAGGCAAGCAAAATCAGATTGTGAAGATGCGGCTGAATCTTATCGTAAGTTCCATCAATAAACTGAAAACGGTCTGTAACCGGATAATCCAAATCCATTGCTGCAACAATACGAATTTTTTCTGTTCCAAACGTTCCTTCAATATGTTCACACAGCGACTGCCACTCCGAAGCTTTCCAACCGGCAATCTGCTGCACTTCCACTTCACCTTCTGCAGGCCTCATATTAATATATGCATTTTCCCGTCCGGTACTGTTCTTCATCAACTCTTTATAATTCTTACTGGCTGTCTCATAATTTTCATATTTAGAATCGTTTGTATAAACTTTTTTATTTTCTTCATCAAGAAGGATAAATGTCAGATTTGTCTTGCCCTCAGACCAAAGTTCCTGATATTCCTTATATCGATCAATTCTGTCCCGAAGACTGGATCTTGCATGCTCAAACATGTTTTCCATTTCCTGAAGACGCCCATTCCAGTAAGCATTTTCATTCACTAATTTCAGAACATCCTTACCTTCTGCTGTTTTCGTTTCGAGCATCATATTAATTGTTGAGGAGACTGGCATTCTCCAGCAATCCGTATAAATCAGTGTTCCTTCTTTATTACAGATTCCGAAATACTCATTATACTCATAACCATTATAGCGATCTTCCAACATATACAGGAAATCATCCAGATCATACCCTGATTCTGTCTCAGAACCTTCCTGATCCGCTAATTCAGCAAATACAAGTTCCCCGGAAAGCAATTTCCCCTGAATACTTGCCCATTCTTCATAAGCATAACTTCCATCGGTCTTTTGGCAAACAACAATTTCTCTGTCCTCTTCCCTGTCTTCTGCATTAATAAGATCGGAAAGTTTATATACAAACCCATTTCCTTCCCCTTCTTTCGCAGAAACTTCGCCGCTGTTGTAGTATTTTTCAAGATCGATCAGCATTTCTTCATTTAGTTTGCCGTCTTTTTCTATACCGTTCAAACTAAAAAGATTCCATGTCATTTCATACAAAGCATTGTTCATGTTCTTGCCAAACTGTCTCGTCTGTGCATAGCTTTCCGGTATTTTGGCAGCCGGATTAACATAGTTCACTCCGGCACAGAGAATCACCCAGGTAAATCCCATTAAAGATGCCACAACTGCTATATGTGCCAATACGACAAGCACACCTTTTATAAATGGTGCGCGATACCATTTTTTCTCCATAAAAGCTCCCTTCTAAAGCTTTTCTATCTTATATCCAACTCCCCATACTACTTTCAAATATCTTGGTTCCTTTGGATTAATTTCAATCTTTTCACGGATATGACGGATGTGTACTGCCACCGTATTATCTGCACCAATTGCATCTTCATTCCATATCTGCTCATAGATTTGATTAATAGAAAAAACTTTTCCCTGATTTTTAACCAATAATAATAAAATATTATATTCAATCGGAGTCAGTTTCACTGGTTCTCCATCCACTGTCACTTCTTTCAGATCATCATTGATACGAAGTCCACCCACTTCATACACTGCCTGCGATTCATTCTGTACAGTACTTCCAAGCTGTGTATATCTTCTGAGCTGTGATTTTACGCGTGCTACAAGCTCAAGCGGATTAAACGGCTTCGTCACATAATCATCGGCCCCAATATTCAGACCAAGAATCTTGTCTGCATCTTCTGATTTTGCTGAAAGAATAATAATAGGGAGGCTGTGATCTTCCCGGATTTTGAGCGTAGCCCGGATTCCGTCAAGCCGCGGCATCATAACGTCTATGATCAGCAGATCCACCTGATTATCCCGAATCATGCGAAGTGCCTGTTCGCCGTCATAGGCTTTCAGAATATGATATCCCTCCTGTGTCAAATATATTTCGATTGCTTCAACGATTTCTTTATCATCATCACATACTAAAATATTAAACATAAATAATCACCTCCCTTACAGTATACAAGATTACCAAAGAATTTTTAAGGGGAAGTTACAGAAATTATTAAGATTGATTTAAGATTCAATAGAATGTGTTTTTACTT
>OLOG01000572.1_pt1 | contig 31916 bp, 28 predicted proteins | sample 1672351 | NCBI WGS metagenome assembly OLOG01 (sample SAMEA3136674, study PRJEB25190) | human gut metagenome | biome: human gut; feature: human-associated habitat; material: faeces | place: Austria | collected 2013 | reverse complement strand
TCTTATTTTGTTTTTCTCATATACAATCTACACGACTTATTCAAATCAAAATTTACCAATGATAATGATGCAGCTGTCCTTCCATCTGAAATGCTTCAAATCCTTGATGTCTCAGCACTTCATAAGCCACAATCGCAACGGAATTAGATAAATTCAATGATCTGATATGTGGCAGCATTGGGATTCTGATTGATGTTTCTTCATAATCTAATAAAATCTCTTCTGGAATTCCAGCGCTTTCTTTTCCGAACATGATGTATACATCTTCGTCGTCTTCGTATGCTGGTGCAGAGTAAACGTGTTTTGCTTTTGTTGTTGCCATATAAATCTTCGGATTATTGTTCTTCTCCAGGAAATCCTCAAAATTAATATATGTACGGACATCTAATTTGTCCCAATAGTCAAGTCCTGCTCTCTTGATCATTTTTTCATTCAGACGGAATCCTAATGGCTCGATCAGGTGCAGTACTGCACCGCATGCCACGCAGGTTCTTCCGATATTTCCAGTGTTTGCCGGCATTTCCGGCTCGTGTAATACTATGTGAAGCATTGTTTCCTCCATTTTCTATCTAAAAATATACCTTATGTCGTCTGTTGAAATCATAGATTCAAACAAACATTATCTGCGATTATTTTCAGAATATATTTTGTATAGTTCATCTTGTCTAGGTGCTTCTAAGTTTGCTGCCTTTCCCTGACGATAGATCACTTTGTCTCTGGAATCTGTTGTGTGACCAATGATTGTCGCTTTGATGCCTGCCTGTTCCAATTCATTTACCAGTGTTCTTCCATGATCTGTTGTGATCAGCATTGATCCGCTTGAGATCAGCTGGTAAGGATTCAGATCATATCTTTCACAGAATTCGATCGTATGCTGTCTTAATGGAATATCTTCTATGCAGACTTCCACACCGACTCCTGATGCTTTGGATATCTCCCATAATGCACCATATACGCCTCCTTCTGTGATATCATGCATGCAAGATGCGTATTTTCTTGCGATCAATCCTTCTGGTACTACTGAAATATCATTTAAAAATGCTTTTGCATCTTCAATAAATGTATCCGAAAACCATTGTTTTAATTCATCTTCTTTTTCATTTGCAATGATTCCTGTTCCTTCCATTCCAAGATATTTTGTGACAACAATATCCTGTCCTGGTTTTGCACCGCCAGATAAGATCAATTCGTCTTCTTTGACTTTCCCGATTCCTGTCACAGATAATACAGGCTGTGTAACCGCAGCTGTGATCTCTGTGTGTCCTCCGAGTACCATGATATTTAATTTCTCGCACTCTGCATTGATCTGCTGCATCATCTTCTTGATCTGTGCTTCTTTGATCATCGGAGGCAAAAGTGCTGTTATCATAAGACCAATTGTCTCTGCCCCTGCAGATGCAAGGTCATTGGCAGTTACATGAACTGCCAGATGACCGATCTCTTTGACCGCACCTGTGATCGGATCTGTGGATGTGACAAAAACTTCTCCTTCCTGAAGTTTTAATGCCGCACAATCTTCTCCAATTCCAGGGCCTACAAGAACTTCCTCTCTCTTTGTATGCAATTGTTCAAATACTACTTTCTGCAATGCAGATTCTGATAACTTTCCTATCTTCATATTTAATTTCCTGTGCTTTCTCCAGATTTGGACGCAGAAGATTTTTTCGCTGTTGTTTTCTGTGCTGTTGTTGATTTTGCAGCAGTTGTCTTTTCACTCTTTGAATCTTTCTTCTTATCTTTCTTGTCTTTTTTGTCTTCTTTCTTTTCTTCTTTTTTAGTTCCGACACGATAAACTGTTGGTGTTGACATGTATGTTGATGTGTTGAACAGTTTCTTTGATACCTGCTTTCCATTAATCTTTACAATCTTCCATAATCTAGCACTGTATCCTGTATGTCCATAACTTTCCACAACTTTCTGTCCTTCTGGCAGTGTCGCATCATTGACTGTACTTTCTGTACTTTCTTTGACATTTGTTGTCTCAGATAAAAATTCGACTGTACGTTTTGGATCTTTTTTCTTTCCATATACCGTAAATGTAATTGTTGATCCATTTGCTTTACCTTCGATATAGATCGGTGTATCAAATGTATTCTTAAATTTCATGTCTTTATCTGTTCCTGCGATCGCAGCGTCTGCTGATCTTGGTACATAGTGAACTGTCATGGAATGTGGAAATCTCTCTACGATCTTTAATTCTGCACGGATAACTGCATTATATAATGTTGTAGAAACCTGACAGATTCCACCACCATATGTCTGAACCGTCTGTCCATTTTCGTAAGAACCAGCAAGTGCATATCCATTTTCTTTTGTAAATGGTGATACAGTCTCGTATACAGATAATGTCTCCCCTGGATATACCATGCTTCCATTGATCTTTGATGCACCATTTGCAACATTTACTTTACGTCCATATGGAGAACTTCCGTATTCAGTTGTGTAAGTACCAAGTACATCTTTAATCTGTGCCATATCTTTGGATGTGTATTTTGCTTTTTTCTTTACAACATCAAGCTTGGCTTTCTTCTTTCCAGATTCTATCGCTTTTTTGAAATTTGTAAATGTTTCATCCATGTTTAATGTATAGCCTGTCTTTTCTTTGATCACGACAAACTTTCCATTCTTACGTTTTACACTGGCATTTCTTGGCTCTGTGATGATCTTCTTTGTTGCCTTCTTGACACTCTTTGCGAACTTGTCTTTGTCATACTGACGGTATGCTCTGAGTTTATGTGTCTTTTTCTTAACGTCGGAATACTGTTCAAAAACGCTTCCTGTTCTTCCAAGTGCATATGCCTCTTCCACTGTCTTATCAGCATCTGCCATGGCTCCCAGTGATTCAATCTTCACATCTGTCTTCTCGTCGTCTACATATAATGTGATATTCTCTTTGTGAATCTCTTTCATATGGGATTCAATTGTTTCCTTTGCCTCGGCTTTCGTCATTCCGCCAACAGAAATTCCTTCGCATGTAACGCCATTTAAGATCTTTCCATCTTTTACTGCACTGCTTACCTTATGATTCAGATAGAAAAATCCTCCCGCCGCCAAAATAACGATCACAGCTGCTGCAATGATTATCTTTTTCTTCATTATGTCTTACTTCCTCTCCAAAATTCTACGATTACATCATCAGGTATCCGGCTACCATTGTTCCAACCATAACAATGATCAGAAGAATTGCAACTACAGATACAAAAAATCTTTTCTTCTTCATTTCTTCATCACTCCATAATTAAATATAATATGATCGATCTTCTTTGATGCTTCTCTTTGCGTCATCTGATCGATATCAATGTTCTCCCCTATCGCATGATATATCATCAGCTGAGTTAAATATTTCTTTTGTTTTGCTGTGGCAGGTCGTTCTTTCCTGACCTTATACTGGAGCTGTTTTGGCACAAATATGTCTTTCTCTTCTGGAAACTCCTTCTTCATCTGTTCAAATACGACTGCCGTTGCCAGTGCATCATCATAAGCCCGGTGTGCCGCCTGATTCACATAATTATAATGTGCGCACAATGTCTCCAGTTTTTTATTCTCAAGTCCTCCTAACAGTTTCCTTGCCACTTTCAGCGTGTCAACTCCTTCTCTCTCAAAGTTGTGTTTAAATGAAACCGCTGCCATCTTCATAAATTTGTAATCAAACATCACATTGTGTCCAAGAACCGGTAAATCCCCGCTGAATTCCAAAAATCCCTCAACACCTTCTTTCAGTGAAATCCCCTTCTTCAGCATATCCCGGCTGATTCCTGTTAAATTGATGATAAAATCACTGACTTCAATCTCTGGATGAATGATGCAGTTATACTTTCCACTGATCTTTCCATCTCTGATCTTGACAGCCCCTATTTCAATGATCTGATCTCTCTCCAATGATAATCCAGTAGTCTCAAGATCAAATGCAACGTAATCCTTCATTCGTAGTTACCTCTGAGAATATTTATACAATATTTCTGTTCAATATTATATATTTAGTTTCCATGCTATCTCCTTATTATACACAAATCAACTTTTTGCCTCAACCCTGTTTTCTACTATATTTTTGTCCTTTTTTATGATACGATAATTTCAGATATTAAAACAAAGGAGGACGGAAAGATGATTCAACTGATTGTTTCTGATCTTGACGGAACACTGCTCAACAGTGAACAACAAATAACCGAACGCACAATCCGTGCAATCAAACAACTTCAAAGAAAGGGTGTTCGTCTTTTGATCAACACGGAGATGAATTATTTTGATACCAAACAGCTCCTTGATTCATACGATCTTCAATGCGATGTTGCCTGCTTTGGAGGTTCCTGTATTTTTGATGCTTCTGGAGAACAATTGCATGCTTCTTACATTCCATCTGGACGAATTCCCGATATGCTGCGTATCTTCGGTTCCTGCCGTACATTTTATGAAATCCACAGCACAAATGGATTATGCATCCTTGGTTCCAAAACAGGATACGAAAATTATCTTAGAAATGAAGTCATTCCTTCTATTATAGAGGAAAATAAAATTTTGAACCTTGAACCTGATGCATATATTCAACATCGGATCGAACATGCACATTTTTACGATAACAGCAGACTTCTTCTTGATGAGAACCCCCGTATCATTAAGATTTCCACACAGTCCCCAGATGTTGATAAATTAAATATCCTTACAGACACTCTGCACACTCAGGTTCCTGACTTTGCCGTATCATCCCGCAGTCCATATCGTCTGGATGTTACTGCCGTCAATGCACTCAAAGGTTCAGCAGTCAATTTCTACACATCACTCTATGATATTTCTCTTAGAAATACTATGGTCATCGGTTACAGTGAAAATGATTATTCCATGCTTGGACTTCCTTATATAGAAAGTGTTGCGATGGGTAACTCCGCAGACATTATCAAAGATATCTGTCTCCATCATACCGCTGGCAACGATGAAGATGGGGCTGCGATCGTATTTGAGCAGGTTCTTTCCAAACAGTAATTCTATTTTTAATTTATATTTTTCAAAATTTAAATGTTATACAACTTCTAGTTGTGATACTATAAAACTATACAAAATTTTACCCAATATTAGGAGGCTATCACATGATTAAATTAATTTCATCCGATATGGATGGTACTCTTCTTGACAGTTATCGCCAGATTACCCCTATTAATATCGAAGCGATCAAAAAAGCTCAGGAAAATGGTATCAATTTTATTATCAATACAGGCCGTGAATACCCCAATGCACGTGCTCTTGTTGAATCTGCCGGATTAAAATGCGACTTAATCTGCAGTAACGGTTCCTGTGCATTTGATAAAGACGGAAATCTTTTATTTGAACACGAAATTGACAAAGAAACAATCCGTAAGATTTTCGATGCATTTAATGAATACTCTATGGAACCATCTTTATACACAACCGAAGGACGTATTTCCCTTCTCCCACTGGAGGAACGCAAAATCTACACAAGAGACGTCTTTATTCCTGCCATTCAGGTAAATCATCCTGATATGGAATATACCCTTGATGATTTCCGTGAACTTGTAGACAATGTTATCTTTGTCGATGGCCAGGAAGCTCTGTTAAACAGTGATCATCGTATCTTAAAAATCTCATCCAACTCTACGGATCATGAAGCATTAAAGAAATTAAGAGTTGAACTTGAAAAAATTCCTGGACTGGCTGTTGTTTCAACTGTTCCTACAGATATTGAGATTACTTCTGTACATGCCCAGAAAGGAAGTACTCTGTTAGATTATGCAAAGAGAGATGGGTTAACTCCTGATGAGATCGTTGCGATCGGTGACAGTGAAAATGATTATTCCATGCTGTCTATCCCTGGCATTCATTCTGTGGCTATGGAAAATGCCTGTGATATGATTCGTAATATTTGTGTTTATCAGACTCGGGCGAATACCCGGGATGGAATTGCTTATATTATTAATTGTATTTTGGCGGATCGGGAGAATTTTAAATTGTAGTTGATAGGATAAAGTTATTGGTGGAATATTATTAGCCAAACACATAAAATTTTTAAGTTGCATGGAAATAAACTTAAATTCATCCATGTTTAAACTTCTTCATGAATCAGAAAAAGAACAGCAATTCTTTTGATTTTCTGAAAATAGGAGACTATAATAAAGTCAATATAAATGGAAGGAAGGCAGCGAACATAATGAATTATTACAGTGTAAATTTACCAAGCTATACAATCGGAGATGGATGTTATAAGGAAATTCCTCATGTAACCAGATTTTATGGAAAGACAGCGGTTGTGATCGGTGGAAAGATTGCTATGTCAAAAGCGAAGGATAAGATTTTGGAAGGAATTAAGGATTCTGATGTTGAGATTCTTGATTTTATCTGGTATGGCGGTGATTCCACATATGAGAATGGTAATGCGCTGATTGCTATGGACGTTGTCAAGAAGGCTGATATGATCTTTGCAGTCGGTGGCGGCCGTGCTTGTGATACTTGCAAGTATGTTGCAAATGAGATGGACAAACCACTATTTTGTTTCCCAACAGTGGCTTCTAACTGTGCATCCGTTACAGCAATTTCTGTTATTTATAACCCAGACGGATCATTTAGAGAATATTATTATCCAAAGAATGCAAATCATACATTTATCGAATCATCTATTATCGCAGATTCCCCAGAGGAACTATTATGGGCTGGTATTGGAGATGCATTAAGCAAGGAATGTGAAGCTGTTTTTTCATCAAAGGAAGATGAATTATCTCATACTCCAATGATGGGTGTTCAGTTAAGTAAAATCTGTACGACTCCATTAGTTGAGTATGGAAAGAAAGCGTTGGATGATCTAAGAGCAAACAAAGTATCTTATGAATTAGAACAGGTAGCTTTAGATATCATTATCAGCACAGGTTTAGTATCTAATATGGTAAGTGCCGCACCAAAATATTACTATAATTCAAGTCTCGCACATTGTGTATACTACGGATCAACGGTAACCGAAGGTGGAGAGAAACACTTACATGGAGAAATTGTATCACTCGGAGTGTTATGTCTTCTTACATTTGAAAAGGCATATGAAGAAAGGGAACGAATCGCTAAATTCAATCTAAGCATGGGACTTCCAGTATGTTTTGAGGATATTGAGATCACAGAAGATGATTTTGATGCTATGGCAGAGAAGGCTATGACTACAACTGAATGGGAGTTTAGACCTAAAAATGCTGGAGTTACGAAAGAAAGCTTTATTGAATGTATGAAAGAGACGGATGCTTTTGGAAAGTCATTAAAATTGTGATTTTGTGATGGTGGCCAACTGAAGTCTTTCTGTATATGATAAAAACAAAATAAGAGTATAAAAGATCCAGAACCATTGAAATTTTGCCGTCGTTTTAAACGGTTCGCAGCGAACTTGGTCGGTTGTTTGAGCGTCAAAAACTATCGGTTTCAATACCTTTGAGCGCGAGTTACCGAAGGAAAGTTCGCGAATCAGCGACCGTTCAAAACGGCGTGCATAAATTTCCTGGTCTGGATCTTTTATACTCTTATTTTGTTTTTCTCATATACAGTCCCAACAACTACCTTTCAAACTACAAATTAATTTTTTTCATCTCTAGCTTTGACGATAGCTTCAGCCATCTCCTGTACTCTCTGTGCTGGTGATGGTGCGTTTAAGATTCCTGAAGTTGCTCCTGTTCCGTCTGCTCCAAGTTTTACAACGTTGTAGCAGTCTTCGGCAGTGCTGACTCCTGATGCGATCATAACTAAAACGTCTGGGTTCACTTCGTGAAGACCTTTGACTGTTTCAATTGTGTAAGAATCGTCTGCTACCTGTCCTGTACCGATCAGGTCTGTTGGTTCTGCTAATACGATATCTGGGTCCATGCATGCAACTGCTTTTGCTTCTACTGTTGAGTCTGCGCAAACGATTGTGATCATTCCCAGTTCTTTTGCTCTTTTGATCGTTGCATATAATTCAGATACTGTTTTCTGATTTTCTGCATGGTTTAAGAATACAGCTTCTGCTCCTGCTTCTTTTAAAGATTCTGGAAGTACATGTCCCATTCCTCGTCCTGGTGTTAATGAGTCCATGGACTGTGCGCATACGATCAGGTTTTCTGTATTTTCTTTGATCAGTCTGATATCTGCATATGGGCATGTGAAATAAATCTGAAGTCCTGTTTCTTTTGCAGTTTTGTCTGCTGCTTTTGCTAATTCTAAGCTTTTTTCACCATATAGATAAGACTTAGGATTTACGATTAAAAATGGAGATTCTGCTTTTGCCATTTTGTTTTTCCCCCTTATTCTCCGATCACAATGATCTTACATTTTCTTGTTCTTTCTCTTGTTCTGTCAAAGTCTACAAAATATACATATCCTGTAGCTCCAACTCCTAATTTTCCTTCGTCAACTTCTAATGTTGCACTGGAACCGATCAGTGTTGATCTTAAGTGGGCATCACCATTAAATAAAGCTGTTCTGTCTCCGTTTGGAAGATATGTATCTGCATCCGGCCATGTTTCAACTTCTTTGTAATGTTCTTCACCTGGATAATTGTACTGATCTGCACTTACATGATCAGGAATGATTTTCTTTAATACATTGTTCAGATCTTCCTGTAAGAATTCATCGCCTTCTTCATTGTAGTCATGTACAAATTCTTCAAAAAATACAGAACATGTTGTATGTGGAGAAATTACTGTGCAAATTCCATTCTGGATTCCGCTTTTTTCGATTGCTTCTCGAACCTGTGGTGTGATATTTACATATGTTGGAGTTTTACCATGTGATTTTAACATGATCGTTTCTTTATAAACTGCCATTTTTACGCCTTCTTTCTTCAAACTATCTTTCTTTGTACTATCTTCTTTCCAATTATTTGATTTTCTGGAATACTTTGATTGCACGTTTTACGTCTTCTTTGATTGCTTCTGTTGCAACTAATGACATGGAATCATAGAATAATGGTTTGCTGTCGTCAGCCCAGTATTCTTTTGATGCTTTTCCACCTGCTGTATTCATATATGTATAATAGTTCACTTTACAAATACCATTTTCAATTGCTACTGCATAATCTTCATCTGATACACCAGAACCACCATGCATAACAAGTGGAATATTTGTTGCTTCACGAAGTCTTGCAACTCTTGGAAGATCTAATTTAGGCTCTGTAAGATATACACCATGTGTTGTTCCAAATGCTACTGCAAGACAATCTACATTTGTCATTTCTACAAATTTCTTTGCGACTTCAGGATCTGTATAGATGTTATCTAAATCTTCATAGTCATCTGTACTGTCAGCTCCTGCACCTTCACCCTGAACAACTTCTGATGTAAAGATATGTCCGAGTTCAGCTTCAACACTTGCTCCTACTGCATGAGCGATCTTAACGATCTCTGCTGTTTCTGCTGCATTTTCTTCGAAAGATTTTGCTGATGCATCATACATTACAGAAGTAAATCCCAGTCTTAATGCCTGTACACATCTTTCAAAACTTGAACCATGATCTAAATGTAATGCTACAGGAACTTTCGCTCTCTCAGCATAATATTTCATAACAGGTCCAATTTCTTCTAAATCGATCAGATCATCATGGCTCTGTGCATGCTGTAAGATAACAGGGGCATTTAATTCCTCTGCTGCCTGTATGATTCCTCTGATTGCTTCTAATGTTGTTCCGTTAAAAGCACCAACTGCTTTATGTTCAACCTTTGCCTGGTCTAGTAATTCTTTTAATGTTACCAGCATATTCTTCCTCCTAAACTCGTTTCGCCTTCTGAGATAATCTCGCTCTTCCTGCTTTTCTTGCTTTTGTGATAACAGAATGCGGATTTACTCGTTCATCTAAATCATAAAAATAATTTATTATATCTTTGTCATCATCAAATTCAGATACTCTGAGCCAATATCTTCCTTTTAACAGTCCGCCTTTGTCGATGTTCATATACATCGTTGTATTTCCTGCTACCATTCTCATGGAGAAAGCTGTCATTTCACTGATCTGATATGTATGCTCCTTGTTGTATGCACGAAAAGTTATAGTTTCTTCGCCAAGCTCAAATTCGTACGGATTACTTAAGGATACAAACTCATTCCAAACATTATATACGCAAATAATTAATACAAACATCAGCAAACCATCAAACCCAGTCATCACCTGTCTGATCAGGCAGAAAAGCCCGATCAGAAGTGTGAATAATCCTGGTATTGTGTGCTGAATGAGATAATGCGATTTTTTATACATATAACTTTTCATAAATACATTTACCTCTTTCTGCTGTTTTATATCTTAGTTTTCTTCAGCATGAGCTGCTTTGATAATACGCTGTCTGTTTAAGAAAGCTAATGCAAGTGCGATAACACCAACAACTGCTAATGCAACGATGCTTAAGTTACCTGCTCTGTAGATTACCCATGTTAAAGGATTGGCTCCATCACAGATAGAAGAAATCTGTGTTACACCATTGTATGTAGCGGCATCTACTGTATGAGCTACAGATGTTGTAACTCCTGCAAGGTCAGTTGAAATATATAATCCACCTGCTAATGCGATGATACCTGTGATAATTGCACGGAATCCGTTACCACCAACTAATGGAACGATCAGTACTAACATATATGGGATGCAAGATAAGTCAGCCATTGGTAATACTGTGTTTCCTGGAAGGATTACAGCTAAGAATACTGCTACTGGTACAAGGATTAATGCTACTGTTAATGTGATAGGATGTCCTACACCTACAGCTGAATCGAGTCCAATGTAGATTTTTCCTCTGTTAGAGAATCTCTTAGAAATGAATGCCTGTGCTGCTTCTGAAATAGGCATAAGTCCTTCCATAAGTAATGATGCCATCTTTGGAATCAGTACTAAAGCTGCTCCTAAATATACACCACTTGTTAAAATGTTTTTAAGATCGTATCCAGCTAAAGCTCCGATTACGATACCTAATACTGTACCGATTAAGATTGGTTCTCCGAATACACCGAATTTCTTCTGTAATTTTTCAATGTTAATGTCGATTTTGTTTACACCAGGAATTCTGTCAATTACCCAGTTGATCACGATTGCAAATGGTACATAGGCTGCTGAGAATCCGTGAGGAATAGATACTCCAGGCATTCCTAATACTTCTTCTGCTTTTGGTGCTGTGTAGTCAGCGATTACAAATACGATAATGATGTTGATGATCGCTGCGATGATTCCGTATGTAAGGTTATCTGTAACGATTGCTACTAAAGAACCTGTGAAAGCGAAATGCCAGTAGTTCCAGATATCAACGTCGATTGTCTGTGTTGTATTTGTAAGTAACATGATAATGTTAATGATCAGTCCGATTGGGATGATCAACAGACCTACTGTTGTTCCCATAGCGATAGCTGCTGCGGCTGGCCATCCTACGTCTACTGTTGTAAGTGATAAATGGAATCTTGTTGCCATCTGCTGAACAGCTGGTGCAAGATATGTACCGATCAGTCCTACTGCAAGGTTCAATCCGATGAAACCTACACCTACTGTAAGACCACCTCTTAAAGCTTTACCAAATTTAGCCCCTAAAATAACTCCGAAAATTGTTAAAATGATTGGCATCATGACGCTTGCGCCTAAGCCGTTAATATAACTGAAAAAATCAATAACTGCCTGCATGATTTTTCTCCCTTCTTATCTCTCTTTTTCTAATAGTTTTTCTTATTTATTCATCTGTTCTTCAACATCGCTGAATAATTTGTCTGCTCCAACACCAGTTAATAATGGAAGTCCTGGTAATACTGGGCAAGGCATGTTTGCTCCAACTACTGTTGTTGCGATCGCGAAGTCAGCACTCTTACCTTTTTCAGCAAGTTCTGATACCTGACACTGTTCAATCTGATATTTTCCTGAATATCCATGTTCATCAAGATATGCTGATACCTTCTGATTTGCTACTGTTGATGTTGCTACCCCTGATCCACACGCAATGATAATTCTTTTCATATTAATATCTCCTTCCTATATATGCGTTTTCTCATTTCTTCTCTATCAATAAAGTCATTATTTCTCTACAAGAGCTGTCATAACCTCATTAATCTTGTCCTGATCTTTTGCCAGAATTTCTTTTAATGTATCCTGATCCTGACATAAAGTGATTAATTTCTGAAGCATTCCCATCTGGTCTTCTTTATGTTTGATGGAAAGCATAAATAATAATGAAACTTCTGTTGTTTCTCCTTCCATTCCCATAACATTAAATGTTACTGGTTTTTCTAAGATTCCAAGACAGATTGCTGCATTATTTACATGTTCTGGATCTGTATGTGGAATTGCCACATTGATCTCTCCTACAGGAAGTCCTGTTGGATAAACACTTTCTCTTTTTACGATTGCATCTGCGAAAGTATCTTTTACATAACCTTCTTCTTCCAGTGCAGATGCCATCTGCTTAATTACTTCTTTGTCGTTGTCTCCTGATAAAGTAACTGCTAAATAACTTTTTTCTTTGTTACTTATTATCTTGTCCATTTTTAAGCTCTCCTTTTTATTTATATTTTTTGTTTCTGAAAACTGTTGATCATGTCTAAAACTGCCTGCTCATCTGGGAGCGAGTCAAATTTATTCATGTTGTTTTCATCTCCAAAAATTTTCATCATATCATAAATCGCCTGATTGATACTTTCTGCACTTTTGATGCTCATTCCTATGACGTATCTGACCGGGTCATTATAAACACTTCCAAATTCAATCGGTGTCTTCAGTCTGACAAGTGAAGCTGCCTCCTCGATCGCACCTTTGCTGCAATCTGCATGAGGAAGTGCCATTCCCTTACAGACAACAATGTATGGTCCATGTTTTTTTACACTGTTTACCATTTCTTCAACATATTGTTCTGTAACGGTTTTTGTGTCATAAAGAAGCTTTCCCGCACATCTTATGGCATCTTCCCAGTCTTTGGCCGGATAATCCAGTTCAATGCGTTCCTTGGATAACAGATTGTAAAAAGCTCCTTGAATATCTTTTTGAGGATTTTGTTTTATCACTCTGTTTTCCTGCTCTTCTATCTCTTCCTGCTCTTTCTCTTTCAATTCAAATACTTTTTGCTGTATTGTTAGAATATCCTGATCATCAAGCATTGGACTTCTCACTGCCACATTCGGCAGTTTCGAATTCGGTAATGGAATGGTTGAAATGATCATCTTTGCTCCGGACTGCTCGATCTCATTCATATTGTGATGAGATGATACACTGACAATGTCTATGATATCTTCCAATATCTTAAGTTTTGCCAGCATAAACTGAACAGTTCCTCTTCCTGTCACACAAACAAGTGCTACTGGAATTTTCTTGTTTTTGTTACTTTGTATCTTTTCTTTTTCTATCACTGATGCAAAATACAGAACAAGGAACATAACTTCATCTTCTCTAAATTTCTTTCCGATAAAATTCTCTAAATTCTCAAGTTCCTTATGCACTATCTGTAAGATCTCAGGATAGTCATTGATGATCTCATCTTTAAATGGATTTACAAGAACTTCTCCGTTCATAACTCTGTAGACTGCGGATTTCATATGTGCAACCATTAGATCATACAGACCAAAATCCAGATAAAAGTCAATTCCTAACTGACCTGAGATCAGATGAATTGCTTCTGCGATCATCACATTGATATCTAATGAGGTTGCACTGTTTCGCTCACCCTTTAAATATCTTTTTCCTCTAAGATGTTTTGTGAACATCAGAATTTCTTCTTCTGTTATCTTTACATCGTATTTTCTTCCAATTTTCTTTAAAACAGATTTACTGAATGGATATTTTGAACTGATCTCTATCTCTTCTTTTGATTCATCATTGAAGCTTATCAGGTATTTGCCCTGATCCAATCGGTTCAAAATGATCATCAATTCAATTCCTGCCTCATAAAATGAGTAGTCTTCCAGGATAACGCCTGTCTCTTCTTCCTCTTCCAGCAGAATATTCTTAAGATCTTCAAAACAGTTCATCGTATCAAGCTGTTTTAAAAGCAGCCACCAGTATACATTCAACATGTATCCATTCTGGTAATATTCTTCACTGTTAACTTCCATAAGTTTTAGAATATTTTCACGAATCTGTGTCTCTGTTGCTTCGATCACATATCCAACATGTGGTTTTGCTTTTAAAGTCATTCCCCTGTCTTCAAACCAGCTTTTCAGCTCCTGAAGATCATTTAAAATCGTATTTCTGCTGACTCCAATTTCATTTTTCAGCATATCCACTGTGATATATTCTCTGCCATTTAAAAGTATTAAGGCTAAAATCGTATGTCTCTCGTTTTTTGTCATGGTGTAAGAATAGAAATTATAATTTTGGATAAACTTTTCAAACTCTTTCATGTGAATCTGGTCTTTACCTTCGATGCTTAATTCTCCTTCACTATTTTCAGAGATTGTTGGTAATCCAGCTTCCATAAGGTCATCATTAATGCTCTTAACAGCTAACTTTATCGAACGCTCCTGAACATTATATTTATCTTTCAATGCAACTACTGTTAATTTGTCATTCCAAATTAATTCGCTGAATATTTTATTCTCTCTTCGGTTCATCTTATCACCTGTTTCCCTTCAACTTGTTTTTTATTATAATTTCTGATTGTGTCTTTTTGAAGTCCAAGTTAACGTCAAACGTTTTTATCAATTTGTACTAATTCTATAAACTATGCTTCTATTTTTTGTATCTATCTACTAATAATTACCCATTTTGCGTGGTTTATGCATCTTTTTATTTATTGTTTCAATAAATCTAAAATGATACAATTCAGTCATTTTCAGTCAAAAAAATAATTGCCAGATTCAGAAAAAATCTGGCAATTATTATATTCTTTAGTTTAGTATTTTGTATGTTCACAGCTTGTTGCTGTTTAATTGATAAGTTTACAAACTACTGCTGAAACGCGTTCAATAAGTTAGGGATCATCTGTTTCTTACGTGACATAACTCCTGGTAATACTGCGATCTTATCTTCTGGTGTCACATCGAATCCTCGTTCGATCACACCTTCTGCATCTGGTCCGCAGATCAACAGATGTGTTGTCTCTTCTAAAATATTTGTCAGCATAAAGAATACATAATCAAGTCCCTGTTCTTCTTTTACAGAATCCATATACTCAAGGATTGGTGCTTTAATATCATCTAATTCACCCTGATCCATGGATGTGATCTGTCCAACACCGAAGTTAATTGTATCAGCGTTGAATTTCTTGTAATCCATATAGAAGATCTCATTTGGAGTCTTACCACTTAGATCACTTCCTGCACGGAACATTGCTTTTGCATGTTCTTCTACATCAATACCTGCGATTGCAGCTAACTCTCTTGCGATCTGTTCATCAACTAGTGTACATGTTGGTGAACGGAACATTAATGTATCAGAAAGAATTGCTGAACACATTAATCCAGCCATTTCTTTTGTGATCTCAACTCCCTGTTCACGGTACATCTGGGCGATGATTGTTCCTGTACATCCAACTGGCTGGTTTCTGAAGTATACTGGAGATACTGTTTCGACACTTCCGATTCTGTGGTGGTCAATGATCTCCATGATCTCGCATTCTTCTAAGCCTTCGACAGCCTGTGATACTTCGTTATGGTCAACTAAGATCAGCTGTTTCTTGCTGAATTCTAAGATGCGTCGTCTGGAAATGAATCCTACGAATTCGTTGTCTGAATTCAATACAGGGAAATAACGGAAACGTTTCTTTGTCATTTCTTCTTTGACATCATCAATATAATCTGTTTCATTAAATGATACGATCGTATCTGTTGCCATAATGTAAGATACTGGCATAGCCTGGCAGATTAAGCGGCTGGCTGTAAATGTATCATATGGTGTTGTGATGATACGGCAGTCATTTTCTTTGGCAAGTTCTAATACCTTATCGCTTACTTCTGTTCCCATACATACAACGATACACTGTACACCTGTCTGAATTGCACCGATCTGTGCATCTTCACGGTTTGCAACGATCACTGTATCTTTCGCTGTTACGAACTCTTCCATTGTGTCAACGCTTGCTGCAGATACTGTTAATTTACCTTCTGTGATATATCCTTCAATATCTCCTGTCTGAAGTGTTCCGTCTAATGTTTCAACTACATTCTTATATGGTGTTTTTGATTTTGCAAGAATTTCATTGTCATAAACATCCATGTCTGCTTTTAAAACGTCACTGATAGATACCAGACCGATCATTTTCTTTCCATCTAAAACTGGAAGAGATACGATCTTCTCTGTCTGCATCATCTCACGCGCAGCTTTCAGTGAATCTGTTGGTTTTGCTCCTTTGACAGGGTTTAAGTTAACGTCTGTAAGTCTTGGTCTTACATCACTGACATACTTTGGATCTTTGATTCCAAATGTATCAAGAACATATCTTGTTTCACCGTTGATATTACCGGCACGATATGCTTCGTATCCGTTCCCTTCTACCTGATTTTTTAAGTTTGCATATGCGATCGCAGAACAGATAGAATCTGTATCTGGATTACGATGTCCAATTACATATACTTTTTTCATTGTTCCTCCTTCTTTCTAGGCAGCCGTATTGTGAATGTCGTATACTCATTCTGGCTGGTTGCTTTAATAGTTCCATCATGAAGCTCGATGATCTCCTTGGCAATGGCAAGTCCAAGTCCTGCCCCGCCTGTTTCTGATGATCTTGCCTCATCTAATCTGTAAAATTTCTCAAACAGGTTATTTAATTGATGTTCCGGTATCGTCTTTCCCTGATTCCTTACGATGATATCTGCCTCATCTCCATCGATCATTCCATAAACTTCGATCAGAGAATTGGGGTAACAGTATGAGACTGCATTCCGAAGCAGATTCTCAAAAACCCTGGCAAGCCTGTCCGGATCACCATAAATTAAAATTTTATCATCTACCTCTATCTTCCACTCTAATCCCTTCTGCTTAAATACCGCAGCAAAAGAATCCATGACTTGTTCAAGCAGAACATAAAGATAAAATTCTTTTTTATCCAATGTAATATTCTGAAGATTATACCTTGTAATCTCAAAAAACTCATTGATCAACTCACCCAGTCGTTTCGCTTTCTCGAGCGAAATTCCTGTGTATTTTGCTCTCTGTTCCACCGGCATATCCGGTGCTTCATTGAGCAGTGACAAATATGCAATAATTGAAGTAAGCGGTGTCTTAAGATCGTGAGCCAGATAAACGATGATATCATTCTTTCTTTGCTCACTTTCCTCTGCAATACGCCGCTGCTCCTTCAGTGTTCCTTTGATCTCATTTAACTTGTTCTCCAGCGGATTTAATTCCGGTGGAAGCAAAATACGGTCTTTGGATTCATTCAGGATCATCTGGATACCGCCTTCAACCTGCCTTAGATATGTCGTAAATTTTGACATACCCAGATAAAAGCTTAACAAAAGTAGCAGGAAAAATCCAGCACCAATGATCATTGTTTTATTCTGCATAAAAACCAGACGGTATACACGGATCGCTTCGATCTCATCCATACCCAGCCGTTCAAATATATAAACGACTGTTTTGGCAAATGGATTCTGAAACACACCATCTACAAAAATATCCAATATAAAATATCCGATAAAGGCAACAACAAGGCTGATTCCAAGTGTCTGCAGTATGATCCTTATCTTTAAACTTCTGTATTTACTCCTCAACTTTGTATCCAACTCCCCAGACTGTCTTGATCAGTTCTTTATGTCCCATAACATCACCTAACTTCTCACGGAGATGCCTGATATGTACCATCACTGTATTGTTATTATTCTTAAAGTATTTTTCTTTCCATACCTGTTCAAACAGATTCTCAGAACTTATGACTTTCCCTCTATTCTGGGTCAGTATCCAGAGTATGGAAAATTCCAATGGTGTTAATGTGATTTCTTCTTCCCCATAAGTACACTGGTGTGTCGCTCGGTTTAAAATCAGTCCGGAAATCTCCAGTGTATCTTCCTGATTAGAGCCAGAACCATCGTTATATCTTGTAAATCTTCTCAGCTGTGCTTTGACCCTTGCCATAAGTTCCAGAGGCTCAAACGGTTTCTCAATATAATCATCCGCTCCAAGTGTCAGTCCATTGATCTTATCCATAGAAGATACTCTTGCAGTCAGCATAATGACTGGGAAATTATGTTTTAGGCGGATCTGTTTTAAAATTTCAAAACCATCTATGTCTGGCAGCATCACGTCAAGGATCGCCAGATCGATATTCTCATGTCCTACACATGCAAGTGCGTCTTTGCCATTATAAAATTTAAATACATTATAGTTCTCGTTCTTTAAGTATAGTTCAATAAAGTCAGCAATTTCTTTCTCGTCATCTACTACTAATACCGTTGACTGTCTCATCTGCTTCCTCCTTATTTACTCTTTGCCCCCAGGAATCACCTGAAATCTGTGGTCTGTTTCTTCCTCTTCCAGTTCCTCTCTTGTGTGTCCCTTTAATGCGTATACCGGAACAGTTTTATAAAGCTTGCAGATCAATTCACAAAGAGTGTTTTGTTCTTCCTTGCTCTTTAATAGGTTCGTATATGTCTGTGTAAGTTCTGTACATGTTACACCATTCTGAATCTTCACAACCAGTGATTTTACGATCATCATAACCTGATACTGATCACTTTCTATATTCTGCATCACAAAGTCATAGAATTCTGGAATTCCACTCCAGTTTCCAATTCCATTGGCAAGTGCCAGTTCCTTGTACTCCTCCTCGCTGTAAATCTTCCATGAAATATCCTTGTTAATACTCCATTTAATGAACACATCGTTCCTGTCATCTACCTCTCTGCTTGCATAGATCAGTCTTAAATTTGTCTGATTTCTTAATAAGATACCAGACTGCCAGAATACAACTCTGTGCATCACAAATTCTTCCAAGTCATCATATGTCATGTCTTCTATCATGTTATCTCTGATGATCTCACAACATTCATAAATATCCAGAACACCATACAAAAATAACATTCCAAATAAAATATTCTCAAGTCTTGTGTATTCTTCCATCTGTTCCTGTGTCCGATGGCTCTTAAGCGAAAAGAAAAATTTATCTTTTGCCTCCATATTGATATAGATCGTATCATCTTCGTAAGAAAGAAATCCAAGAAAATGGAGCTGTTCCAGTTCTCTTAAATACATCTGTGCAACAAGACTGTCACCTTCCATCTCCCAGCACTGTAATAAAAATTCAATTGCTTCCTGCTGTAACATCTTCGTTACGAGCTGTGGTTTATCATAAAGTTTCTCTGCTACTTTATCTGCCAGAGATATCTCTGCTTCTCCATCATTAAAAGGGGCGCCAAGTCTCTCACATACAACCATAAGATTTACCTGCGGATTCGTTGCAAGTTCTTCTACAAATGTTCTTTTTGATGCTTTAATCACTGCCATATCCTATCCTGTCCCTCCTTCGCTTTAATCTTATAAAGTATATCTTATCAGACCTCTTCCGTCCAGTGGGACGTTCAAAAAGATTTCTTTAAAATAATTCTCTGATTCTGTCAATCTGTTCTTTTGTGATACGATACCCCATATCATATGTCTGTTTTAATACATCAATGTCTTTCTCCAGACTTTCAATCGGGTACTCGGGTCTTAAGATCACTGCTTTTCCTTCTTGTTCGAGTTTCTCACAATATCTTACTGTTTTATTGTATTCAATGTGTCTCTTCATTAAAAGTTCCGGCAGATGCGGATACTTTTTCTTTAATAATTTTGCTGTGATCTTATGACTCTTACTTAATTCCTTCTTATATCCCTCTGGTCTCGTCAATACGATCAGGTTCTTCTCGTTCCCATCTTTGATCGACTTTCTGATTGGGATCGGATCTGCAAGTCCTCCATCATAATATGGCTTCCCATCTACATAAATCGCCGGGAATACCAGTGGAATCGCACATGTTGCCCGAAGCATTGTACATCTTTTATCTAGTTTCATTCCATCTTTGTATTCTACTTTTCCAGTCCATGCATTGGTTACTCCAACTCGGATTCGTCCTTTATATTCATGAAATGTCTTCCAGTCAAATGGATATAACTTGTTCGGAATCGTATCGTATACAAAATTGAGTCCAAAGAGACTTTTCTCTTTTAATAAATTCCCTGCTCCTAAATATCGTTTGTCATTTCTGTGATTCATAAGAATCCTTAGATTACGTTCTTTTTGCTTTGAAATATATGAAAATCCGTCACAGATCCCCGCTGATACACCGATCATATACGGAAACATGATGTCCTCATCCAGTAATGCATCCATCACTCCCGCACTGAAGATCGGACGGAATGTTCCGCCTTCTAAAATAATACCTGGCATATTCTGTCCTCCCATCGAGTAAAAAAATATCATCTTGTCTTTCCTGAATATTATAACAAGTGACACTTGGTAAATATTATATCACGTTTTTGGGATAGAATGTTACATTTCCTCAAAGAAATTATGAAAAGAATCCGAATTTTGTGTGAACAGAAAATAACCTTTTTTATTGATATATCATGCTTTCGATGGTACAATGTTGATGTAACTAAAATGGGAGCTTAAAAGGTGATACCTTAGCTGAGAGGAAACTTACGTTTCGACCATGGACCTGATACGGATAATGCCGTCGTAGGGATTTGGATGCTATGAATACAAGACGAACTGTAAACGAGCATCAGATGCTTTTTTAGTTTGTCTTTTTTTATCTCAACTTTATACTATTGATGATAAAAACATGATCAAAACCGAATAAGAGTCTCCCAAAATTTTATATTTTGGAGGTATACAACCATGAATTACACAACACAGATGAACGCAGCAAGACAGGGAATTATAACAAAAGAGATGGAAACCGTCGCCGCCTATGAAGGAATTGATGTCAAAGACATCATGGCAGAAGTTGCTGCTGGTACGATCGTCATCCCTGCCAACAAGAACCATAAGTGTTTAAAACCATTTGGTATTGGAAATTCATTAAAGACAAAGATCAACGTAAACCTTGGTACATCCAGAGACTGCTTAAATTTGGATGTTGAGATGGAGAAAGTAAATAAAGCTGTTGAGATGGGTGCTGAAGCAATCATGGATCTTTCTTCTTTTGGACATACTCACGTTTTTCGTAAAAAACTTGTCAACGAATGTCCGGCGATCCTTGGTACAGTTCCTATCTATGATGCGATCGTTTATTACAATAAAGCACTCAAAGACATCACATCTCGTGAATGGATCGACGTTTTCAAGATGCATGCCGAAGACGGTGTTGATTTTATGACGATCCACTGTGGAATCAATCGTAACACTGCCGAACGTTTCAAAGCTATGAAGCGTAAGATGAATATTGTTTCCCGTGGTGGTTCTTTAATCTTTGCATGGATGGAAGCAACTGGAAACGAAAACCCATTCTTCGAATATTATGACGAAATCCTCGATATCTGTAATGAATATGACGTAACTTTAAGCCTTGGTGATGCATGCCGTCCTGGATGCCTTGCTGATGCGAGTGACATTTCACAGATTGAGGAACTGGTAACACTTGGTGAACTGACTGCACGTGCATGGAAGAAAGATGTTCAGGTTATGATCGAAGGTCCTGGACATATGCCTATGGATCAGATTCAGGCAAATATGAAGATCCAGCAGACAATCTGTCACGGAGCTCCATTTTATGTACTTGGACCTCTTGTCACAGATATTGCTCCAGGATATGACCATATTACTTCTGCCATCGGTGGTGCGATCGCTGCTGCATCCGGTGCAAGCTTTTTATGCTATGTAACACCTGCAGAGCATTTACGTCTGCCGAATGTTGATGATGTGAAAGAAGGAATTATGGCTTCTAAGATTGCAGCTCACGCAGCTGATATCGCCAAAGGTGTAAAAGGTGCCATGGACTGGGATAACCAGATGGCAGCTGCCAGACAGAAACTTGACTGGGAAAAACAGTTCGAACTTGCTCTTGACCCTGAAAAGGCAAGAAGATACCGTGAGGAATCTACACCTGAAAGAGAAGATACCTGCACGATGTGCGGAAAGATGTGTTCCGTTCGTAATATGAATGCCGTCCTTGCCGGAGAAGATGTGGACGTCATTTAAGAATTTTAAGCATCCAGACTGTTTTACAGACCTCCGGCAATATCAGATTCTATTTTTCGTATCTGAATATATATGAAAGAAGGTACTTTATATTATGAGTAATGAAAGAAATGGTTTCTCCAGCCGCTTAGGATTCGTCCTTGCAACGGCCGGATCTGCCGTAGGTCTTGGAAACATCTGGAGATTTCCATACCTGGCTGCCAAATATGGTGGTGGAACTTTTTTATTGACCTATCTGATCCTCACTTTAACGTTTGGATTTTCTCTGATGATCACAGAAGTTGCATTAGGAAGAAGATCCGGAACCAGTGCGATCCGTGCATTTGGACATTTCAGTAAGAAATACACTTTTATCGGTTATCTTACAACACTGATTCCATTTATCATTTTCCCTTATTACTGTGTTATCGGTGGATGGGTTACAAAATATGCACTTATTTCCCTTCAGGGTGGTATCCACAATGCCGCTTCTGATACATTTTTTACAGGATTTATCAGTAAATCGACAGAACCTATGATCTGTGTTCTTGTATTTTTACTTGTCACAACTTTAGTTGTTGCTGGCGGAGTCAAGGGCGGTGTTGAACGTGTAAGTACAGTTATGATGCCTGTACTGATCATCTTACTGATTGGTGTATCTTTATTCTGTATCACAAGACCAGGTGCTATGGACGGAGTTGCATATTATTTAAAACCAAGCTTAAAGGACTTTAGCCCAACAACAATCTTAGCTGCACTTGGACAGCTGTTCTACTCCATGTCACTTGCCATGGGTATCATGGTAACCTTTGGTTCTTACATGCCAAAGAAAGCCGATCTTGAAAAATCTGTAACACAGGTTGAGATCTTTGATACCGGAGTTGCTTTCCTTGCAGGACTTATGATCGTGCCAGCTGTATTTGTATTCTCCAACGGAGATTCTTCTATGCTTGCCAAAGGGCCATCTTTGATGTTCGTTATGCTTCCTAAAGTATTTAACAGCATGGCTTTCTCAAGCATTATCGCAGCTGTATTCTTTATTTTAGTGTTACTTGCGGCACTTACTTCTTCCATTTCGCTGCTTGAAACACTTGTTGCAGTACTGATGGATAAATTCCATATGAAACGAGGTACTGCCTGCATTACGATGTTTATTATTGCTTTATTACTAGCAGTTCCATCTTCTTTAGGATTTGGAGCATGGAGCAATATTACGATCCTTGGATTTGATTTCCTTGACTTCTTTGACTTTATCAGTAACAGTGTATTAATGCCAATCGCTGCATTCTTAACATGTATCTTTGTTGGTTATATTATCAAGCCGAAAGAGATCATTAACGAAGTTGAGAGTTCTGGGGAATTTAAGAGAAAACCTTTATTCCTTGTTATGATCAAGTATATCGCACCTATTTGTATTGTTGCTATTTTGGTGTTCTCTGTACTTGAGGGACTTGGATTTATAACAGTTTAAAAAATCTATCCTTGAATTATATAATGCTATTGCAGCAAAAAAAATGTATAACTCAAATATGTCCATTGAGCAAATTGTAGATATTACTGAATTAACCAAACAAGAAGTCGAAAAATTACTGCAGCTAGAAACCATCTAATCCAATATACCAAAAACGTACCATAGAAGATTATATTTCTCTCTATGGTACGTTTCATTTATATCTATATATTCAATATAGATTATACGGTATCAAACTAACTACCCTAATATTGTAATAAGAAAACTAGCAGATATCAGCACTAACGCTCCGCCAAGTCTAGTAGCCATCTGTGCAAATGGTATCAATCCCATTCGATCAGAAGCGGATAATACTGCGATATTTCCAGTTCCACCCATACTGTTTGTGCATAAGCCAGCTGTGATTGCTGCTTCTACTGGATAGAATCCTACGAATTTTCCAAATAATCCGGCGCATAATGCTACGGTTAAGATGATAACTACTGTGATCAGCATAAATTCTGGTGTTAATGCTGCTCCTAAGACTTTCAGGTCTAATAATGCGATTCCGATTCCTGCCAGTAATGCACTTGTGAAGTTCTTCATAACGAACTGGCTCCACTGTACGGCTGCTTCTTCGTATTTTACTGGAATGATTCCTGCGAATAACACACGCCATAGAGAGGAAGGAGATTGGCAGAAAACGAACTGCGGCTTTCTTAAGAAGATCTCGATTCATTCCTAAAATACTTCCAGTGATCAGTGCTGCGATATAGAAATCTAAGAATCCTACATTATTCATGAAATCTTTGCAGTTTTCTACGACTGCGCTTGGTAAGATTCCGAAGGTGGCGAGGGCTGAGGATGCGAAAATACAGAAGACTGCACCACCTCCAAGATAGGATCTGATGATCGGAATCTTATTTCCCATGAGATTTAGAGCACTTCCAAGGACCATCATAATTGCCAGTGCACCCACCATATTTTCAGGAAGAATTCCTGTCATTGCGGCATATAAAATGACAAATGCCGCAATGATATAAACTGGTAATGACATACCCATAATCTTAATTTCATTGATCTTACTTTTTTTCATACCAGACAGGCCCACTGTCTGCACACTTTTTATTACCTTTTCCATGCTCTAAACTCTCCTTTCTTAAACTATAATCTTATAACTTTGAAATCCCTAATTCTTTTGCTTTTGCTGCAACTGCCTCGGCTACATGGCTTGCAACTCTTTCATCGAAAGCTCCTGGAATGATATATTCTTCGTTTAATTCATCTTCTTTGATGATATCTGCAATTGCATACACGGCTGCGATCTTCATTTCTTCTGTGATATCTGTTGCCTGTGCATCTAACGCTCCACGGAACACTCCTGGGAATACTAAAACGTTGTTGATCTGGTTAGGGAAATCAGAACGTCCTGTTGCGACAACTCTTGCTCCACCTTTCTTTGCCTCATCTGGCATGATCTCTGGTGTTGGGTTTGCCATTGCAAATACGATCGCATCGTCTGCCATTGTGCTTACCATCTCTGCTGTTACGATTCCCGGTGCAGATACTCCTACGAAGATATCTTTTCCTTTCATCACTTCACTTAATGGGCCGTGAATCTGTTCTTTATTCGTCTTTTCAGCCATTTCTTTCTGTGCAGGATTCATCCATTCTTCTCCAACTGCTAAAGCTCCCTGACGGTCAACTAAGACAACATCTCCGACTCCGATTTCTAATAATAACTTACAGATTGAAATTCCAGCAGATCCTGCTCCATTAATGACGATTTTTACATCTTCCATTTTCTTTCCGACAAATTTGACTGCATTTAAAAGTCCTGCTGATACAACGATCGCTGTTCCGTGCTGATCATCGTGGAAGACTGGAATATCTAATTCTTTTTTCAGACGGCTTTCGATTTCAAAACATCTTGGTGCTGAGATATCTTCCAGATTGATTCCACCAAAGACTGGGGCGATTCGTTTCACTGTCTCGATGATCTCTTCTGTATCTTTTGTATCTAAACAGATTGGGAATGCATCGATTCCTGCAAACTCTTTAAATAAGATTGATTTTCCTTCCATAACAGGCATTGCTGCTTCCGGTCCGATATCTCCAAGACCAAGAACTGCTGTTCCGTCAGATACAACCGCTACTAAATTTCCTTTGGCTGTGTATCTGTAAACTTCTTTTTTGTCATCTCTGATCTTTCTGCAAGGTTCTGCAACTCCTGGTGTGTAAGCTGTACTTAAGTCATCTCTTGTTTTGACTGCTACTTTTGAAACGACTCCGATCTTTCCCTTGTTTTCCTCGTGCATTTTTAATGCTGCTTTGTTGTAATCCATTTTTGTGTCTCCTTTCGTTTTTCACATCCGTTTTTTTCTTTCTGACTACACTTTACCAGACCACGAAAAAAAGAAAAGTTTTTGAAATTATTGAAAGACTTTAGAAAGTAAAAAAAATGGTTTTAACTGGAATCTTTATTCTTCCGATTGAACTTAAAGGACTTGACCGCAATCTCGAATCAAATATTTCAAATACGGCTTCGATACTTTCCTATGATTCAGAGATCATTGACGGGTTAAATAAAAAACATTTTTCAAAGAATCTGATCCGTCGTATGGATACTTTATTTAAACAAAGTTCGGAAGATGTTGATTATCTTGTGATCGCAACCGCTGACAGCACCAGAGTATATCATCAAAAACATGAATATATCGGGAAACATTTTACTGGAAATGATGAAAAAAATATCTTAAATGGGGCAAAACCATATATCACAACCCATCAGGGAAATAAAGATATTCAGAAACGTGCATTTCATGCAGTGAGAGATAAATCCGGAAAGATCATTGGTTTTATTATGATCAGTGCATCCCTGCAAACGATTCGATATCAGCAGCATAAACTGATCGCACAATTTCTATTGATCTTTGCGCTGATCTTATGCATCGGTCTGATCGTTGCTTATATCATTGCGAAAAACATCCGAAAATCTCTGCTTGGATTTGAGCCTGGTACATTCGCTAATATGTACCTGCAACGAGAAGAAATCCTGGATAATCTGGATGAATTGATCTTAGCCGTTGACCGTAAGAAAAATCTTTTATACCAAAATAAAACTTCAGAGACAATGGAAAATGCAGATTCATTTTTTGCAAATGCAGCACTTACCGATTTGATCGATGAAGGATTTCGCACAGGAAAATCTTTGTTTGGACGAATGCTTGAGATCAGTGACGCTTCTTTATTAGTAAACCTGATCCCGCTTCCTGAACCTGGAAATCCAGAAGCTGTTCTTTTGATCATGCGTGATAAGACAGAGATTGCTTCTCTTGCCCAACAGTTAAGTGGAACCAATCATGTGATCGATGCCCTGCGTGCGAATACACATGAATATATGAACAAATTACATGTCATTTCCGGCCTGTTGCAGATTGGCTCTTATGATGAGGCAATTGAATTCATCAGTGATGTTTCCTCTGATATTGAAAATGGCTGCCAGACCGTCGTAAGGCAGATCAAAAACCGCACGATCGCGGCCCTGATCTTAGGAAAGCAAAACCGCTCCAAAGAACTTGATATTGATTTCTGCTTAAGAAAAGACAGCTTTTTAGAGGAACATAATCCTTATCTTTCCACAAAGGAACTGGTAACCATCGTCGGAAACCTGATTGAAAATGCATTTGATGCAACCAAAAATGTGGATGGCATCCGGCAGGTAGAACTTACGATCCGTTCAAATAAGGACGGACTTATGATCTCTGCAGATGATACCGGCTGTGGAATGAGCGAGGAACAGATTCAACGAATTTATGAAGGACAATATACAACCAAAGGAGAAGGCCACGGAATCGGACTTCGGCTGATACAGGAAATCATCAAAAAACATGAAGGTTTCTTAGATATCGCATCTGATATCGGTTCTGGAACTTTCTTTACCGTTACGATCAATAAAAGGAGAAAAGGTTATGATTAAAACAGTGATCGTGGAAGACGATTTAATGGTCGCTTCTATCAATTCCAAATTTGCAAAACGAAATCCAAATATACAGATTGTGACTACATTTCACAATGGAAAGGATGCAGAACATATTAATGAGGCATTGCAGCTTGGAATTGTCGATTATCTGATCAAGCCATTTCAGTATGAAAGATTTGCACAGGCATTAGATAAATATCTGGTACGAAAGAAAGCAATCGAGAGCGGTGTATCATTTACCCAGGAAGAAATTGACCGGCTTGTCAATGCTTCCACGCCTTCTGCCTCTACCAAAAAAGCTGAGCTTCAAAAAGGTGTCCAGAAGAAAACTTTGGATAAGATCCGTGTCTGTCTTTCTGTGCATCCTGGGAATTATCTTCCTTGCGAACAGATTGCTTCAGAGACTGGTCTGTCCAGAGTTACGATCCGACGATATATGAACTTTCTGATCGAGGAAAATGAAGTCATCAGCCAGATTGATTATTCCACTGGCGGAAGACCTAGTATTCTATACCAGATAAACTTATAAGTAATCCTATTTTATTCTTATTTGGAATTATTGTAGGAAAAAGGAAATTATTGTTGCATTCATAGTTGAAATATTGTACCATAGTTAAGAAAATATTAACAATTTCTTAACATTCAGAAAGAGGTACTATGGCAAACCGCAGTAATTTTTATAAATTAGAGATGCTCCTTTTAAGTATCTTAGAAGAGAATGACTGCTACGGATACCAGCTCGCAAAATCCATTCAGGACCAGTCTGAAGGATTAATCAAACTCGGGGATGGGACAATGTATAATATCTTATATAAACTTCTTGATAAGGGGTATATCAGCAGTTACGATAAGATCATCGGGAAAAAGATCCGTGTTTATTATCATTTAAAACCAGAAGGTAAAGAATATTTAGACCAGCTGATCCATGAGTTTCATGAGATCGTTCTTGTAGTAGAACGGATCATCAGTCATCAAAAGGAGTCTTGTGATATTTAAATTAAAGCAGAAACTACAAAAGAGAAGAATTTCTATATGATTCTTCTCTTTTTATTTTATATTAATTGAAAAAATCCGATATTGCTATTCTAACAGCTGCATCGCTATTCTAATAGAAATACCGGATTCTATACCCTTATTATTTACCCTATCTCTCTTATTGTTTCTTCTACATCTTACACAATTGTTATTATTTTGTCAATGATATCTTTTTCAAAAAGGTATCACATCTGTTTCTTATTCAACTGGATGTAAATTCTTTAATGAAATATCCATAATCGGTGCTGAATGTGTCAAAGCTCCGCATGATACATAATCTACACCAATCTCGCGGATGGTCTTTAAACGTTCTTTTGTAACGTTTCCAGAGCATTCTGTCTCGGCTCTTCCGTCAATCAGTTTCACTGCTTCTTTCATTGTCTCATCATCCATATTATCTAACATGATGATGTCTGCCCTTGCTTCTACGGCTTCTTTTACCATATCAAGATTCTCTGTCTCTACTTCGATCTTTCTTACAAATGGTGCATAGTCTTTCGCCATAGCTACAGCTTCTTTGATTCCACCAGCTGCTCCAATATGGTTATCTTTTAACATAACCCCATCAGATAAGTTGTAGCGGTGATTATGTCCACCACCAACAGTTACTGCGTATTTTTCAAATGGGCGCATATTTGGTGTTGTCTTTCTTGTATCTAACAGTTTTGTTTTATATCCTTCCAGTTCTTTGGATAATTCGCTTGTCATTGTTGCGATTCCACTCATTCTCTGTAAGTAGTTAAGTGCAACACGTTCTCCAGATAAAAGTGCTCGGATATCTCCTTTGACAACTCCCATCAGCTGTCCTTTCGTTACATGATCTCCGTCTTTTAATTCTGTTTCAAAAACAACAGTTTCATCTAAAAGTTTGAATACTCTCTCGAATACTTCTAATCCACAGATGATCCCGTCCTGTTTACAGATTAAGTTTACCTCTCCCTGTTTTGGTTCTGGCATCACTGCATTTGTGCTGACATCTTCCTGAGTGATATCTTCTTTCAACGCATTCATCAAATATTCATCGATGTTAATTCTCATCGTTACACCACTGATCATAAAAACTTCTGTCCTTTCGTTTAATTTCGTCAAGAACGAGCTGTTCATTTTCCTTCTCACGTGCCTCTTCGTTCTCATACTGGCTGAAATCTACTTCAACTGTTTCAGCCTTTGTTGGATTCGCTGCAATGTCTTTCGCTGCTGCCTTGGCAAATACAAGTGCTTCCAGTAAAGAATTGCTTGCCAGACGGTTTCTTCCATGCACTCCGTTACAGCTTGTCTCTCCAACTGCGTAAAGGTGATCCATTGATGTCTTGCTGTCTAAGTTAACCTTAATTCCACCCATAAAATAATGCTGTGCTGGTGTTACTGGAATTGGTTCTTTTGTCATGTCATATCCTTCATCCAGACACTGCTTATAAATGTTAGGGAATCTGTGTTTGATTCTTTCTCCATCTAAATGTGTGACTGTCAGATACACATGATCACTTCCGTCTTTCTTCATCTGCTTGCAGATCTCTCCTGTTACAACATCTCTTGGCTTTAACTCATCTGTGAAACGTTCTCCGTCTTTATTGAGCAGATAAGCTCCTTCACCTCTGACAGATTCAGAGATTAAGAATCTTCTTCCTGGTTTCTTTGAGTAAAATGTTGTTGGATGAATCTGGATATAGTTAATATTCTCTAATGCTACATTATGGCGCAGACAAATAGCCAGACTGTCTGCTGTCAGATGTTTGAAGTTTGTAGAATGTTTAAATAGTCCTCCCAGTCCTCCTGTTGCAAGAACTGTATCTGGAGCTTCGATCGTATCTAAGTTTCCATCCTGATCCTTATATACGATACCTTTACATTCTCCGTCTTTCTCGATAATATCAATCATCATGCAATTCTCCATGATCGTAATATTATCTCTTTTCTTTGCTTCTTCATATAAATGACTTGTAATCTCTTTTCCTGTCAGATCTTCGTGATGAAGAATACGGAATGTAGAATGTCCACCTTCTCTTGTAAACTCAATCTCTCCATCCTTAAGGTCAAATCTTACACCAAAATCTTTCAGATCCTGAATGATCTGTGGTGATTCCTTGATCATCTTCTCGACGGCACCTTTATCATTCTCATAATGTCCGGCCTTCATAGTGTCTTCAAAATATGAATCATAGTCTTCTGGGTTCTTCAGCGCAGAGATTCCTCCCTGTGCTAAGAAGGAGTCACTTTCCTCAACTTCCTTCTTGGTAATAACGATTACTTTGTAATCCTGTGGAAGAAATAATGCGTTAAATAATCCTGAAGCACCACTTCCTACAATGATTACATCTGCTGTTTTCATAATTCTCTTTGTCCCTTTCTTAGAACTTTCTTGTCTTACTGTGCGATTCTTAACATCTCGTCTAATGCTTTCTTAGCATTTAATCGCAGATCTTCTGGTAATTCTACCTGATTCTTCATGTCTCTTAGTGTGTCTCTTACATTCTCTAAGCTGATACGCTTCATATTTGGACAGAACTGACGATGTCCTACAGAGTAGAATGTCTTTCCTGGGTTCTTCTGTTTTAATTCATATAAAACTCCCATCTCTGTACAAATGATAAATACATCTTTATCAGATGCTGTTGCATAATCAATGATTCCTGATGTACTTCCTACATAATCACCTAAAGCAACGACGTCAGGTGTACATTCTGGATGTACTAAAACCTCTGCTTCTGGATGTACTTCTTTGGCTTTCTTTACATTCTCAGCTGTGATACTTCTATGTACATGGCAGAATCCATCATTGTAAATGAAATTCTTCTCTGGAAGTTTGCTTCCGATATAACGTCCAAGATTCTCATCTGGTACGAAGAAAATATTCTTCTGTGGAAGTGCTGTTACAACTTTCAGAGCATTTGATGAAGTTACACAGACATCAGAATGCGCTTTGATCTCTGCTGTAGAGTTAATGTAACAGACAACGGCAAGATCATCATATTTCTCACGCATCTCTTCAATCTTCTCTACATCGACCATATGAGCCATTGGACAATCTGCCTTCTGGTCTGGCATGATCACTGTACGGTCTGGATTTAAGATCTTGGCACTCTCACCCATAAAGTTTACACCCGCAAAGCAGATCACGTCTTTAGATTCCTTTAAAGCAACTTTCGCAAGATAATAAGAATCTCCAACATAATCAGCGATCTCCTGAACGGCATCGTCTACATAGTAATGTGCTAGTAAAACAGCATTCTTTTCTTGTTTTAATTGTTCAATCTCTTTTTTTAAATTTTCCATGGTTCTCTCCTTGTTATTAACCTTAAATATACCACGAGAAATAGGTTGATTCAAGTATTTATCGTAAAGTATCGGTAGAACATTTGTATAAATTTTGATTTTGTGGGTAAATCGGCCAACTGTAGTCTTTCTGTATATGATAAAAAATAAATAATGGTCTGGAAAAGCAGCTAGAGAA
>OLOG01000570.1_pt1 | contig 32099 bp, 48 predicted proteins | sample 1672351 | NCBI WGS metagenome assembly OLOG01 (sample SAMEA3136674, study PRJEB25190) | human gut metagenome | biome: human gut; feature: human-associated habitat; material: faeces | place: Austria | collected 2013 | reverse complement strand
AGCGCATGACTGTTAATCATGATGTCACTGGTTCGAGCCCAGTTGGGGGAGCCAAGAGAAAAGTCAGTAATTGAGCCGAAAACGGCTTGTTTACTGGCTTTTTGCTTTGTTTACAACATTTTTGAGTTTTAAAAATATTTACCTCTTTTTATGCCTTTTGATGTGTTATACTACAGATAAACTACAGGTTTTCTACAACAAAAGCCGTCCGAAATGTAATCGGACGGCTTATTTTATGCCAGCAATTTTATTGCATTGTAGAGGGTGTCAACCTCTTGAATAATGTAGTGGTCAATATCGACCTTGTAATCTGTATGGCCCATAAGTGCGATAATATCTTCTTCCCTCGCGCCTGCCGCTGACATCCTTGTTGAAAAGGTTCTACGGCAAGAGTGCGGAGTAAACTCATCGCCTAAGCCAAGCGCTTGCATCGCCGGACGAAAAGCATATTTTAAAAAGTAATCCTTGTTCATCGCTTTACCAAACTCTGAACCTTCGTGTGTTCGGCAGAAGATTGTTTCACCATTATTATTTATGCAATTCTGAACGAGCTGTTGTATTTTAGGATGTATCGGCACTATTCTGTCCCTGCCGGCATCTGACTTTATGCCTGCGATAAAGTAAGGTATTCCTTGCTCACTTACATGGTATTGGTCAATTGTAAGTGACAAAAATTCGCTCACTCTGAAATTGAGGTAGCACATCATATAAACATAATCGGCATAAGGTACTTTACCTATGTTTTGTCTGATAAGCTCAAGCTGCACATCGGTAAAGCGTGTAGCGTTTACCTCTTCGGGTTCGGGTAGTTCTATAAATGTGCCGTAGTCTTTATTTACAATATCTTCTTTCATTGCAAAATCGTAAAGACTTGTGACGAAGCATTTAATCTTATGTAGTGCCGAGTAGCCTAAGCCTTGGCAGATTTTCGGTGTGCTTGTGACTTTATAGGTACCTTTACCATTAGGTAAGAGATATTTTAACTTACCGCCTGCGCCGACCTCATGATGCGGATTTTCGTAATAATCTATGATGAATTGATAATCCGAAGTCCTTAAATCTCTAAATTTACGCTTGTACAAAGGGCTTAACTTGATATAAGCACTTGCGTAGTTGCTTTTCACGCTGTCGCCAAGTTTTTGATATGCTTTAGTTTTTATCCATTTTTCGTGCAACTGCTCAAGCGTCATGTTAAAGCCGTTTACAGGATTGTACTCGTAATCTTTGAGGGCATTTTCTGCCTCTCGCTTTGTGGCAAAAGTGCCTAAATAAACCTGCTTACCTGTGACACTGCTTGCGGCAGCATACGGTTTTGACTTGCTGTCTTTGCGTATGTAGATACTTCCTGTTCCTTTTGTCCGTCGTCTGTTTTTTGGCTTGTCAGATGATTGATTTTTACCGCAATACGGACAGAATACAAAATCGTCCTGTAGTTCTCGGTTACACCGTCGGTTTATACATTTTTTCATTATTTTGCTCCTAAAAATGGGCGCAAAAATCCCGTTAAAATCTTGTAAATTTTAACAGGTTGTGGTACAATATTATTGCTTGATTAAAGTACCGTTGCACCCGTTGTAATGGTTTCCGCTCCGACTTGCGCCAACAGGTCAGGGCGGATTTTTTTATTTCTTATTTTCTATAGTTAAAGTAAGTCTTGCGTAATATATCTTTTCTTTTGTCTTTTCATCTTCAAAAGAAGAAATATACAAATCTTTGATTGCCTTGACTCTGTTCTGATTTTCTTTGATAAATAAGGCATCTTCTGAATGCAAAGAACCAATATCAAGACCATTCGCAATAACTTTAATTGCAGGCTGATTTTCATATTCGTACTCTTGAAGTTCAACATTGATTACTTGACCGCTGAGCTTTTGTTGCATAAGTTTAGCGAGATGTTCTTGCCTATTATCATATGTAACACCTGCAATTTTAAATTTTTGGGAATGTGTACCTTTGGTTGTAAGTGTGTTTTGTGAGGTATTTGATTGTATTGCTGCACTATTTTCTTTTGTTGGCAATTTCTTGTCAAGGATAATAAGCACTATGCCTGCTGCTAAAAACAACAAACAAGCAAACCCAGTTGATACAACACCTTGAGCAAATGCGGCAACTGCTCCAACAATACCAAGTATCAATAATACAATGCCTACAATGAATTTTTTACTTTTATTCAAAATATTTCCTCCTCTTATGTGATATATATTGACAAAATATATCACATATTATAAAATAATATTAGAGAGGTTCAGACTTCTCACTATTCCTATTTTTCCTACCATAGCGGCAACTATGGTAGGTTTTTCTTTTTGTTGATAAAATCCGCAAATTGCTCTTTTACCCGCCTTTCAAGCGGATGTAGGTAAAAAGCGTTTCTGCGTTCGAGCTCTGCCATTCGTTCAGCCCTGTAGGTCGCCGCATCAAGGCTGATGTCACATAAATTTGCAATTGCAGCGGAAGTTAACGCTTGCAGTTCATGAAGGACACAGGCAGGGGCGAGTAAATCCCGAGCAAATACATTTGCTGAATGTTCGGCATCGTCGATTGTTGCAAATCCGTTGCCGTTTTCCTTAAACAAATGACCTAAAAATATATGACCGAGTTCATGCGCAATTGTAAATCTACATCGCTGAGGGGATTGCTCATCTGCATATATGATATAAAGCTTATCATCTTGCATCAAAGTTATTCCGCTTTCATTTTCACTTAGCAGATTGACCGCCGAATTATTTAATAAAACAATATCAGATTGTTTAGCTATCTGACTGACTTTAACAGGCAGACTGTTTATATTATAATCAATCAAGCATTGCCAAGAGGCATTGCGTGCCTGTTTGTATTTACCATAATTCAAATTTCATCACCTCATAGGTAGTGTAACCTATGGGGTGTTTTTTATTATGTAATGCTTATAAGTCTGTATCGTCAGGCTCAAACTTGCTAAGATCAGGTAAGTTTACTATTTCAATAGGTTGATTATTACCGTCACTTCGTGCGGCTTTTACGGTCGGTATCAACACTTCATCTTCCACACCGAGCAATCTATCGACTGCAGGTTGCATTTCGGGGTTATTTCTGTATGCGATTATAAGTTTCTTTTCTTTGTCTGATGTTTCGAAAGGTAGTTTAACCGCATTGCAATTTTGCAAATCATTTATGCTAATTCCCAAACCTGCACAAATTTTAATCACACTATCAACAGCAGCTCCACCAATAGAGCCGTTAAGCATAGATCTAAGTGTGCTGTATGGTATTTCAATTTTTTCGGCAAAGGTTTTTACACTAAATCCTTTGTCACTTATTAACTGTTTTATGTAATCTTCTCTTGTCAAGTTAATCACCCTTTACTATTAATGATTGTAACACGCTGCTTACGAAAAATCAATACTAAAATGCGAAATTTCGTAAAAATATTTTTAAAAATCCGTTGACAAGTGCGAAATATCGTGTTATATTTAATATAGAAACACGAAATATCGCATTTAGGAGGTGAAAAATCGTGTTTGACAAAATCGAAGTAATCATTTTTGAAAAGAAAATGAAAAAGAAAGAAGTTGCCGAGAAAATGGGAATTTCATACGGACAGTTCTGTGCAAAAATGCGTGGGGAATATCCGTTTACGCTTGATGAAGCTCTCCGCTTAAAGTCGGTTTTACAAACTGATTTATCTATCGAAGATTTATTCGGTTCGGCGGCTTAACTTATTACCTCAGAAAGGAATGATAAAAATGATTGATTGCTCAAAAACAGAGAATTATTTCGCTGAAAAGTTGAGGATGACGAAAAGAACAAGGCGGCAAGGATGCAAAATTAAATGTTCCGAGTGTCCGCTGTCCAGTCAGAATAACGGGACATCTGATAGTATGAGCTGTATAACTTTTGAAATGTATCATCCTGAAAAGGCTATTGCAATTGTACAGAAGTGGAGCGATGAACATCCGCAGCGGACTTATTTGAGTGAGTTCTTGAAAAATTATCCGAACGCTCAGCTTAGGACAGAATTGTTGTACTCTCAATTGGAAGCAGTGGAAGCAGGGATAATATCACCCGAAATACCTAAATGTATATGTCCATATCATTTAGGGCTGATGAGCAGAGATGATTGCAGAAATGACCATAACTGCGTTGAATGTTGGAATCAGCCGATTGAGGAGAGTGATTTGGTTGAGTCAGAGAAAATCGATATCAAAAGCAACAAGGCTTAAAGTTTACGAGAAGTACGGCGGCCGCTGTGCGTACTGCGGTTGTACACTCGAATTAAAGGACATGCAGGTTGACCATATACAGAGCGTGTACTGGTACAATGGTGCGAATGACATCGAAAATTATAATCCTGCTTGCAGAATGTGCAATTTTTATAAATCAACAAGGACAGTCGAAGATTTAAAAAAAGAATTGGGTAAGTTGCTTTCGAGGCTCGAAAAAGTCTTTATTTTTCGATTAGCTGTAAAGTACGGATTGATTCAAAAGACGGACAATCCAATTGAATTTTACTTTGAAAAGCAAAATAAAACAGGTAAGGAGAGTGAAAAATGATGAGAGAATATTTATTTCGTGGCAAGATGATAGCTAACGGTAACTGGTCAGAGGGCAATTTGCTTGTAACTAAGCAAGGCTGTTGTATAATTCCCGATGCAACTGTTTTAGGTAGCTATGGCGCGGTAGATCCCGAAACAGTCGGTCAGTACACTAACATGCTCGACAAGAATGGCACAAAAATTTTTGAGGGAGATATCATTGATTTTTCTGACCGTTCAGACGGTGACGGCTATGGGGTTGTAAAGTACGATGCAAACGAAACTGAATTTGGGATTGAGTACGACAACATCTATGAAAGCCTCGGAAAACATTATTATCCCGAAGATATTGAAGTTATCGGGAATATATACGATAACCCGAACTTAGTAAGAGGTGATTATTAAATGAACGACAAAATCCTTATCAACCCTAAAACAAATCAGGAGTACAGAGATGTACCGCCGACCGTGGCGGCGAAATATCTTGGTGTGGCTCTTAATTTTATTTACGAAGGACTTAAAAAGCAGACTTTGCCGATAGGCTCGGCAGTGCAAAGCGATTCAGGGCGTTGGAGCTACAACATACCGATTGACCGGCTAAAGGCCTATGCAAGCGGTGCAGATATATCCTTACTGACTACACTGCTCAACAAATTGATCGGCAGCGGAAATACAATCAACGAAAGGACGGCGTAAAAATGATAAATTCGCCGTGCTACGGCTGTCAGATACGGACGACAAGAAGTCAAAAATTGCGTGCTCGTAGAAAAAGAAATCTATACAGCATTAACTGAAAAGGAGTGTAACAAATGGCATTTAAAGATTTAGAAACAAAAAGGTCGCTTAGAAAAAAGTACCGTGACAGCAAAGACCAGCTTAAATACACGCAAAAAAGTCTTGCAAGCACCGAGCAGGAGCGTGACATTGCGAACAGCCGTCTTGAAAAAACAAAGGCAAAGCTTGACAAAGTGACAGCCTTATATGTTGCCGAAAGAGCGAAAAACGCAGAACTTGCCCGAAAGCTCAAAGCCTACGAATCATCGGACCCCGAAACAATCGTTTTTGAATGTGTGGGGGTTGAAAATGCCAACGACTACAAGGTTGTTTGATGAAAAGAACATTTTGCGGACCTTAGCAAAATGTTTATCAAATATAAAGGTGGGAAAATATTTTGAATTACACTGATTTTATATCCTCAAACGGATACATATGCACTGAATCTGAGTTTGAAATTGCTAAGGCACACGCTAAGAACAAGTTGGCGGTTATTATCAGCCGATTTGGTGATGCAAACGGTGAACGCCTTGAGGATTATTACCTTGAACAGCTTATCAGGGAAGAACTCAGAGCTGAAAGAGTATCAAAGGCGTTGTTTGAAATGCAACTTGCAGGCAAAGAGAAATCCCGCATTGCTTAGGAACAGCAACACGGGATTAAACAAAAAGAAATTTAAACAAGCTCATTATATCATATTGAATCGAAAAATCAATAGTTAGGAGATATTAAAATGTGCGAAGTATGCAGAAGCACTCCGTGCAATCCGATGTGCCCAAACGCACCGCAAGTACTGGTAATGGGGCATTGCAGAGTGTGCAACGCAGAACTCAGATATGATTATACATATTTCAGAGATACAAATGATGATATTTTCTGTTCTCGTGAATGTGCCGAACTTTTTCACGGCATTACCGAGGAAGAATGGTCAATAGATTAAGGAGGTAACATAAAATGACCAAAATTACAGAACCCGTTAATTTGCTTGAAACTGCTGATATGGAAGAAGTAAAAAATCTGTCAACAGTTAATGATGCAGAACCTGATTCAACCGATTTAATTCAGGTAGCTCAGATTCCTGTCATCATCGAGAATCTCAAGCTGGTTAAATCTGAAATTGAGAAAAAGGTAAACACTGCCTGCGAAATGATATGTACAGACGAAAACTACAAGGAAATCAAGAAGTTGCGTTCATCGCTCAATAAGGAATTTGCGGAATTTGAAACTCGCCGAAAAGCGGTTAAATCGGAAATAATAACACCTTATGAGGCTTTTGAAACAGTTTACAAAGATTGCGTGTTATTGCCTTATAAGAAAGCTGATTCCGCCCTTAAAGGTAAGGTTGACGCCATTGAACAGGGTCTTAAACAGGAAAAGTACGAAAAATCAAAAAGCTATTTTGATGAGTATTCAAAATCACTCGGTATTGATTTTGTGGCATATGAGCAAGTTAGTTTAAACATTACTATGAGCGTATCTCTCAAAAAGCTTAAAGAAACTATAAAATCTAACCTTGACAAGATTATGGATGACTTAAAGCTTATCGCAACGCAGGAGCACAAGGACGAAATCCTGTACGAGTATAAGCGGTCTTTGAATGTATCGGTTGCAATAACTTCCGTAACCGAGAGGTACAAGGCTATTGAAGAAGAAAAAGCAAGGGCAGAAGCCGAAAGAGCAGAGCGTGAAAAAGCCGAGCAGGCTGTGAGCAACACTCTTGACGAATATGAACCGTTTGTTGCAAATGTGCCTGAAGAAGTTGCTCCTCCGGTTGAAGAAATATCAGAACAGCCACAGCAAGATGAAAAAGTTCTGTCATTGTCATTCAAGGTTTACGGTACAAAATCACAGCTTAAAGATTTTGCACTCACTGTTAAGCAGTTAATCAACGAAAGGGGATTACGCTATGAGTAATTATAACATTCAGAATCAGATTCAGCAGAGAAAACCAAAATTTTCAGCCATGCTCCAGACAGTGGCTTTTCAGAAAAGCCTTTCAAATTCAATGAAAGACCCGAAGGAAATCCAAAAGTTCACGGCGGCTATTACCTCAGTAGTGAGTACCAATCCGGCACTCGAAGAATGTGATGCAGGAACAATTCTTTCAGCGGCACTTTGCGGACATTCGCTCGGCTTGCCACCATCACCACAGCTCGGACAGTATTACATGGTTCCGTTTAAGGACCGTAAGAACAATCGTACAACAGCAACATTCGTTCTTGGTTATCGTGGCTATATTCAGCTTGCTATCCGTTCAGGACAGTATAAAAGACTTAATGTGGTGGAAATCAAAGAGGGAGAACTTCTTAATTGGGATCCGCTCACAGAAGAAATTACAATCAAAATGATTGAAGATGAAACAGAGCGTGAAACAGCTGAAACAATCGGATATTATGCTTATTTTCGCTATGTAAACGGCTTTGAAAAAGCTCTTTACTGGAGTAAGGATAAGATGAAACAGCACGCTATGAAGTATTCAGCTGGATATGCAAATGATATCAAGAAGGGTACAAGCTATACATTTTGGGCAAAGGATTTTGATGCGATGGCTAAGAAAACAATGCTCAGACAGCTTATCAGCAAATGGGGCGTTATGAGTGTTGAAATGCAGACAGCGTATGAAGCTGACAATCATATAATCAATGCCGACGGTACTCCCGATTATGAAACGAATACAATGATTGACGCAGATGTACCGTCAGATGCCCCATTACCGGAATCATCTGAACAGCAGATTGATTCCGATGAAGCATTCTCAATCGATGATCTTGCAGAGTGAGATGATTGATGTTGAGATAATCAGTACAGGCTCTAAGGGCAACGCAGTTCTTCTTGACGGTCAGGTCTTGATTGACTGCGGAGTGCCGTTTAGCAAACTTGTTGAGTGTAAAGTGGTTGACCGAGTTAAATATGTATTCTTAACTCATCAACACGGAGATCATTGCAATGTTGCCACTCTAAAGCGACTACTTTCCGAACACCCTTGTATTCGGATAATTTACCCCAATTATCTTTGCAAAAAGCTTTTTTTATTAGGTGATACCTCCTTTCAATACAATTCTTTCATAGTCGCTCAGGATAAATGGTACTCAATCAGCAATATTACTTTTTCAGCAGTACCACTTCGGCATGATGTTCCTAATATCGGCTGGAAGTTACACTTCAACACTCAACAGGGGATATATAAAGTTATATACGCAACTGATACATCGGAAATCGCTCATATAACAGCTAAGAACTACGATTTGTATCTTGTAGAAGCTAACTACTCAAAAACAGAATTACTTAATCGAATAAAAGATAAACGATTGAAAGGTCAATATGTGTACGAAGATAGAGTTCTTCGTACACATTTGAGCAAAGAAAAGTGCGATGAATGGTTGTATCAAAATATGGGTAATAACAGTTTCTTCGTTTATATGCACCAACACGAGGACTTAGTATGATTACATCAGCGAACATAGTATCTTATGACGGATATAACTTAATAGTAAGACCGCATGAGCGTATCGGCAGAGAACTTGCACAGAAACAAGTACATGAAATTGAACTCAGAATTGTTGACGGACGCACGATTTCTGCCGAACAGCGAAGAAAAATATACGCAATCATCAGAGATATAGCATTTTGGTGCGGAGATAATCCCGAATGGATTAAAGAATATTTCAAGTTTAATTTTTGCGGTGAATTTGGCATTGAATACTTTTCGCTGTCTGATTGCGAAAAAAGCGTAGCAAGAGATTTCATAAGCTATCTGATAGATTTTTGTTTCTACCAAAATATCGGAACAAGAGATACTCTGCTTAATGTTACAGATGATATAGGCAGATACTTGTACAGTTGTCTTGAAAATCGTAAGTGTGCAATATGCAATGCACCAGGTGAAGTTCATCATGTTGACAGAATTGGTATGGGGCGAGATAGGGAACAGATTGTACATATAGGATTAAAAGCTATATGCCTTTGCAGAAAGCACCACGATGAAGCACATCGGCACGAAAAAGAGCTGTTTGATAAGTACAAAATCTACGGTATAGAGCTTGATGAATATCTTTGTACAAAGCTGAAACTTAATACAAAAAGAAAGAGGTGATACAGTGAATGGCTGGACAACCAAAGCGAGGGCTTGACTTTGCGGCTTGGGATGTTCACTTGTTCGATGATGATGAGAGATTTGATGTGCTTATTGATGCACAGGGTTGGGACGGCTTTGGAGTGTTTTTTTGGATTTGTACCAAAGCTTATGCAACAAATGGTTACTATTATGAGTGGCGAGAAGAAACCAGTGCTGCCACGATAGCGAAACGAATGAGCGGTGGAATTAAATCAGATACGGTAAATCAGGTAGTTAAGCTTTGCTTACGAATTGGGCTGTTTGATAACGGGCTGTTTGATAGGGAGAGCATACTGACCAACAAAATGATGCAAGAACGATATATGTACGCTATCGAAAAACGCTCCGTGCGAGGTCGCACAATAAATAGATTATATTGGCTTTTGAAAACGGAAGAAACAAAGGCTTATATAGTTATACCTGAAAATGAGCATAATCTCTCCGAGAATGAACATAATCTCTCCGAGAACGACACAAAGAAAAGTAAAGTAAAGGAAAGTAAAGTAAATAGAAATAATTATTATGCGATGCCGTCTGCAAATGCAGCCGACACCGCAGGTGAAAATATTTTTATTACATTACCTTTGAACGATAAGAGTAATTATTCAGTTTCAAAATCTGATGTTCAGCACTACAAAATTTTGTATCCTGCTGTTGATGTAGAACAACAATTGCGTTCGATGTTGGGGTGGCTCGAAGCTAATCCGAGCAGGAGAAAAACAAGAACCGGCATTAAAGGGTTCATTACTAAATGGCTTAATAAGGTCCAAGACAGAGGAGGTGTAGGATATGGATTCAATCCAAGCGATAATGTCAAGAATAATGTCACCACAGCGAGCGGAGGAAATTATCCAACGGGCGAGAAAGTCTTCTAAAGAACTCACTCCGAGAGAAAGAGCCGAACAAGAAGCAAAAGTGTTTAACTCAACACCCGGTAAGCTCATTGGCTATGAGTGCGAGAAATGTATGAACCGAGGCTATATTTACCGTGTAAAGGCAGGCGAAACGCCTTTCGGGCAGGTTACATATGATGTGGTTGCTTGCAAATGTGATTGTATGAAAATTCGAGATGAACTTCACAGAATGCAGAACAGCGGTCTTCAAAAACTTCTTAAACGATATACTTTTGAAAGTTACAAGACAACCTCAGATTGGCAGAAATATGTGAAAGATAAAGCATATGAGTACATTGACAAATGCTCTGATTGGTTCTTCTTCGGCGGTCAGCCCGGTTGTGGAAAGACACATATATGTACGGCTATTGTCGGAGCATTACTCAAAAAAGGCAAAGCACCTAAATATATGCTTTGGCAGGATGATATTACCAAAATCAAGCAGGCATCGAGTAATTTAGAGGTGTATGAAGCTCTCATAAATTCATATAAGCAAGCGGAAATTCTTTACATTGATGATTTCTTTAAAACTCGCAGGGGCGATTTTGTCTCAACAGCTGATGTCAATGCTACATTTAAGATTATCAATTACAGATACAATGAAGGATTGCCGACTGTCATAACATCTGAATTATCACTTGAACAGATTTCGCAGATTGATGAGGCTTTAGGCAGTAGAATTTCAGAAATGGCTAATCCGAAAATTTTTATTAAAGACGATAAAAATAAGAATTACCGTTTTACGAGAGGAAATGAAAATGATGTCTGAAGCACAGGAGCAATGTGAACTTATTAAGTGGGCTGACAGCTGTGTGAAAACAAACATACACCCTGAACTTGCAATGCTGTATGCTGTTCCTAATGGCGGAAGGAGAGATAAAGCTGAAGCCGCACATCTCAAAATGCAGGGGGTAAAAGCCGGTGTCCCCGACTTGTGTTTGGCTGTACCAAAAGGCAAATATCACGGATTATACATTGAACTTAAGGTAGGAAAAAATAAAACATCTGAACATCAAGACAGGTGGTTACAAAATCTCTCTCGGTGTGGTTATGCTGTCAAAGTATGTTATGGCAGCAGGTCAGCAAAACAAGCAATTGAAAAATATCTGAAATTGGGTGATTGCTGCTAATGAAATTGCAAATGTGTTGCAAGTGTAAACACGAATATCATCCATGTAGTATACGGAAATGCCCATACTCTGAAAAAGGTTTGTACATCTGCGTTTACTGTTGCAAGCACTGCAAGTATTGTAAGCCCGTAAACACAGGCTTTGTCTGTGAATTTAAAAGGAGAGAAAGCGTTGAAAGCAAGAATACCAGTTAAGCTGAAAAAGGAGGCTATGGCGGAGATTAACCGCCTTGCAGACAGAGAATATCAGAAAGTCAAGGACAAGGAAATTGCGGACGCCACAAGGCGAATTTTTAAGACGATTGTATTTGCCTTGCACAAGGATTTCGGCTTTGGCCGTGACAGATGTGCAAAGGCTTTGAAGTCGATGACTGAGATAATTGAACACTCCGACACTGACGAAGTCTTTTGGGAGCATATCGACAGGGTCGTCATCGACAAGCTGAAACTTGAATTTGACAAACGGGACTATACCGACAACGGAAAAGTTGTTAATTTTGAAGGAGACGAAGAAAATGATTGATTGTTCTAAAACTGAAAATTATTTTGCTGAAAAAGCGAGAATGTCGAAAACAACGAAATCAGGAATATGCAAAGTGGAATGTGCAAAATGCCCTTTAAGTAGCGATAATAACGGTGTAGGAGAATGCTGTACAGATTTTGAAATGCTTTATCCTCAAGCAGCAATTTCAATTGTACAGGGGTGGAGCAATGCAAATCCACAGAGGACTTACCTGACCGAACTCCTGAAACATTACCCAAATGCAGAGCTTGATCACGGAGTACCAAAGGTTTGCCTAAAAAAATTAGGAGCTGTTTCGGGTTGTGCAAAAACAAAAAAAGGTGACTTGTATATTAGCTGTTATAAGTGTTGGAATCAGCCTATTGAGGGCGGTGAAAGTAAATGAGAGTTTATCAGTGCGATTGCTGTAACAAAGTTATTTCAAATCCGTACACAGTTAAAATGAAGGAGTTTTATGTAAGGATGATGGATACTGATTGCAGTAGTGGGATTGTGATTCCTATCGAAAGCAAGAGAAAAATTAAAATACAACTATGTGATGATTGTTACAAAGGCTTACATCTTATTGCCGAATTATTGTCGAAAAAAGGAGCATGAAAACAATGTCTGAACTAAAAATCAAGCCTTGCCCGCTTTGCGGTGGGAAACCGATAATTGAATATTGGAGCAGTGGCGGAATAATGTATATGGTTAAATGTAATAACCCTGATTGTCCACCCCCTGTGAACGGCTATCCGACAGGAAGAAATTTAAACGATGTAGAAGATGAATGGAACAAGAGGTCTGATAATGACAAACTTTGAAAAAATCAAACAGATGTCAATTGACGAAATGGCATTAACTCTTATGTGCCCAGCTGAATATGATTTTAGCTTTAATAAGTTAAGCAAGTGTAACGGAGAAAGTGATAAGAACTGCTTAAAGTGCACAAAACATTGGCTTGAAAGCGAGGCAGAAGAATGACATCAAAAGAGACTATGTATAAGGCAATTAATACATACGGTGTGGAAAATCAAATGATAAAGACGGTCGAGGAGTTGTCTGAATTATCACAGGCTTTGTGTAAAAGCCTTATAAGATTAAATTATACTAAAGAAAAAATATCACTTGAAGATGATTTGAAATCTGTTGATAATATTTTTGAAGAAATGGCAGATGTTGAAATTATGCTTGAACAATGCAAGATAATGTTTCAATGTGATAAAGAAGTAAATAAATGGAAACAGAAAAAGATTGAGAGGCTTGAAAGAAGACTGGAGGGTGAAAATTAATGACACTTGACGAATTAAAAGCTGAAATATCCGAACGCATAGAAAGTGAACAGGAGAAGATGAACGGATTTAATGACAGCAAAAGCCGAAAAGACAAGCATTATTACATAAGCGAGGGAATGCTGATTGCATTTCAAATTGTGGCTGATTATCTTGATGATTTGGAGGTGATAACTTGACGGCTAAAGAGATTAAGGAGATTAACCGAGAGATTTCACGGCTGAGGGCGAAGATAGTACGCATTTCTGCCGAGGCTGACAATACATCGCCTAAACTGTCGGATTTACCGAGTGCAGGTCAAACATCTGACAAGGTCGGCAATGCGGTGGTGCAGATTGCAGATATTCAGAGGGAGATACAAAACCTTGAAATCCGCCGAAACGCAGCGCTCAACAGCCTCTCCCGTGACGATTTTGTGGAGAACTGTTTGTTTATGCACCTTAGCTTGCGATACAGCTGGGCGAAGATAGCAGTCGATACAGGCGGAATCAATACCCCCGACAACATAAGAATTATGTGCAACCGCCACCATTGGTAAAAGTTGTTCGGTTTTTCGGTTTCAGGGTGATATAATGTAAACTGAAGAAAGCAACAAACAGGACATATGTAGAACTCTCCTAAGATAAAAATTCGCACAGACCGCTCTCGTTTGAGGGCGGTTTTGCTTTTGCGGGGTGGAATTAATGTATAAAGATAAATGCGGTACAAGTTACGAAAACAGTACAAGGACGATTTTTGAAGGTGCAGGAGAATATGACATCCCGATTATCAAGCCTACAAAAATTACTGAAAACAAATTCATTGGATTTAACGAAATTTTAAGCAGTAAGCAAAGTGATTGCGGAGTACATTTTTTTCTTGACGATTACCAGTTTCAGAGGTTGTGGAATACACCCGACAGGTACATTGAAAAGCTACAAAATTTTAATTGTGTGTTGTCGCCTGATTTCAGTCTTTACACTGATTATCCGACAGCGTTGCAAATTTATAATCACTATCGCAAACATTGGATAGGTGCATATTTACAACTCTACGGCATTGAGGTGATACCTACAATTTGTTGGAGTGATGAAAAGAGTTTTGAATGGTGTTTTGACGGCGAACCTATTGGCGGTACTGTTGCCGTGTCAAGTGTCGGCACACAGAAAAACAAGATTGCCAAAGAACTGTTTTTGAAAGGCTACAAAGAAATGATTGAACGCTTACAGCCTGAAACAATTATCTTCTACGGCAGAGTCCCCGAAGAATGTATAGGAAACATCATCAACATCAAATCGTTTCAGGAAAAATTCAGGAGGTCAAAATAATGGGCGGAAGAGGCGGAAGTTTTAGAGTAATCCCAAAGATCAAAAACCCAGTCGGTATTCCTTCAAATGCTATTACCGAGGATGAATTCCTTAAATTAAAAGGAGTTGGGGATATTTCAAGTGGTTATACGGTTGATAAGCTTAGAGGAAATAGAGCTTTGAAAACACAGCGCGGACAGGAAAAGTTTGAGAAAGAGGTCTTGAAAGCTAATGCGGATTATTCAAGTAAGCGTGCGAGTGCAAGAAAGGAATACAAATCTTTGGTAAGTAAGGGTGTGATTAGAGATAAGACACCTACAGAAAGAAGATTAACAACTGCTCACGGGCACCCTGATAATCAATCGACACAAGCCGCAAGACGATTACTGGCAAAACAAGGAATTGACTGGAAAACAGGCAAGAAAATTAAATCATAATAAATTCAAAAGGGTGTTATAATGGGCGGAAGAGGCTCTTCAAGCGGTATAAGTGATAGGGGCAAGAAGTACGGTACAGAATATCACACAGTTGCTCAATTTGGTGAAATAAAAGTAATTCGTATGAATGGTAATACCTCGATAAAAGCTCCTATGGAAACTATGACAAAAAATAGAGTGTATGCTACTCTTGACAAACAGAGCAACATCAAAAGTGTTACTTTTTATGACAACTACGGCGAAAGAATAAAACAAATTGACGTTAAAGGTAGACCTCATAATGGAATGATGCCACATACCCATTTGGGCTATGAACATAATGAAATTGGAGATCGTCAATTGACTGATAAAGAACAGAAATATGTAAGTGTATTATTGAATAAATGGGAAAGAAAAAGAAAACACTTGAATATTTAGAAATTTATTGATATAATATTATAAACGCAGGGGATAGTTTAAATAGGAAAACAGTTTTTACAGATTCCGGTGCAACTCCGGAAACCTGTGTTTAAAGACAGTACAGAAATGTGCTGTCTTTTCTTTTGCTGATTTTTAGAAAGGGCGGTGGTACCGTGAAAGACAAATTAAATGCAAGGCAGAGGAAGTTTGCGGAATATTATGCGCAGAGCGGTAACACCGTTCAGAGTGCGATACAGGCAGGATATTCAGAAAATTACGCAAACGCAAGAGCGTATGAATTGTTGGAGAATGTTGGAGTTTCAAAATACATCAAACAGCTGTCCGACAGGCTCAAAGATGAGCGCATTATGAGTGCAAAGGACAGACAGGTTGCTTTGTCCGACATTGCAAGGAATGACGGGCAGGACACCTCCGACAGAATCAGGGCGATTGACACGCTCAACAAGATGACGGGCGAATACACCGTTAAGGTTGACGCAAAGGTTGAGCAGTCCGAAAAGCTATCCGATGTGTTCAGACAGTTGGGTGGTGAGGGACTGAGTGAGTAACAAATTTCCGCTGTCACAAAAGTATATCGACTTTATCAACACAACAAATGTGTCGGCTGAATTTCTTGAAGGCACTACAGCCTCAGGAAAAACAACAGTCGGAGCAGGCGTTAAGTTTATGCGAATGGTGTCGCAGTCGCCGAAGAAGCTTCACGCAATTGCCGCCAAAACTACGGGCAAGGCTGAGGAAACGATAATTCAACAGGACAACGGTATTCTTGACTTACACCGTAACGCTGTCTATTGCGGTAACGGCGACAAGGATTACAAGCTGCCGCATATCAAGTTTGAGGGCAAAATCATCTACATTCTCGGTTATAGCAGTCGAGATAAATGGGAAATGGTTCTCGGTGCGCAGTTTGGGTGCGTTTATATTGACGAAATCAACACCGCCGATATCGAGTTTATCCGAGAGATGTCAACCCGTAATGACTATATGCTTGCAACGCTGAATCCCGATGATCCGAGCCTGCCTGTGTATAAGGAGTTTGTCAACCGCTCCCGTCCTTTTAAAAAATATGAAAACGATGTTCCTCCCGAGATTACGGCGGAGCTTACCGAAGAACCTGTACCGAATTGGCGGTATTGGTTCTTTTCTTTTGCCGACAATTTAAGTCTTACGCCCGAGCAAATCGAAAAGAAAAAGAACTCTGCACCGAAAGGTACAAAGCTCTATAAAAATAAAATCTTAGGTTTGCGAGGCAGAGCAACAGGTCTTGTGTTCCCGAATTTTGAGAGGGCAAGACATATCAAATCAAAAGAGTGGGCAGGAAAGTTTTTGAACTGTAACCGCAAGTCGGAACACTTTGTTCAGTTCACCGCAGGTCTTGATACCGCCTATTCGCAGAAGTCGCCTGACACTATCGCAATGACATTTTACGGCATTACCAATCACGGCAAGTGTGTTCAGCTTGATGAAAGAGTTTATAACAACGCTGAAATGCAAACGCCTATTGCCCCGAGTGACACGGTGAAGAATTTTATTGATTTTCTTGACCGCAACCGTGATGAATGGGGCTTTGCACGCACGGCTTTTATTGACAGTGCCGACCAAGCGACTATTACCGAATTTCAAAAGTATAAGCGACAGCACGGCTGTGTCTATGACTTTGCAAATGCATGGAAGAAAACGAAGATTATCGACCGAATCAATCTTGTACTCGGCTGGCTTGCCACCGACTGTTATTTTGTGCTTGAACATTGTAAAAACACGATTGCCGAGTTTGAAATTTACAGCTGGCGAGAGGATAAAGACAACACACCCGAGGACGGTCACGACCATTGCATTAACAGCGGTCAATATGCGTGGTTGCCGTTTAAAGGGCAGATTGGCACAGATATTGTAATTGACAAAAATGCAGGCACCGTGATAGAATAAACACGATACCTGCATTAAACGGTAGGCGGTTCTCCTCATAAGAGGAGGTGATAACCATGACAATTTCCGATGTATGTTTACTCGGCACTTTAATCGTCAGCGTTATCGCTCTTTGTTACCAAGTCTTTGGCAACAAAAAGTAATTTTGTTTCTTCGTACATATATGTACACTTAAATAAAAAAGAAACTAACCGCCCGAAATTCGACCCTCTGGCGGTTAGTTTCTAACTACACTGGGGAGAACCGCTTATCGCAGGTATCCCTCTTCTATAATTATATTAAACCAAATAAAGATAAATGTCAAGCATTCCGTTTTAGGAGTGCTTTTTTATTTGCAATGGAAGTGAAATAAATGGGGCTGATAAACAGAATGACTGATACAATCAGAACAGGACTAAGAAATTTTTTACATATCACTAAAGCACCCGACAGAACGATAACCGTTGACGAAACAAACAATCATCTGACCGAGTGCTTTATCAATCGCATTTGGTATTGGGGCAACAGCAGACAGCTTGCGGAGCTGTACAAGCAGATTGATACAAACAAAACTATGTTTTGGGCGGCAAAAAGCACAAAGGGGCTTGAAATCCGTAAAATACACACGGGCTTGCCGGCACTCATCTGCGAAACGCTTGTGAATATCGTAATTGCCGACTACAACGGCACAGATGTTACAAGCAAAAATACGACAGCTTATGCCGAACGGTGGGAAGATATTGAAAAGCAGAACAAATTGTCCGACACGGTTAAGCAAATGCTCCGTGACCTATGTGTTGTCGGTGACGGTGCTTTTAAGGTCAGCTTTGACACGGCTGTATCAGATGTTCCGATTGTTGAATGGTATCCTGCCGAAAACATCGACTTTACATATGTGCGCGGCAGAATCCGAGAGGTTAAGTTTTACACCGATTACACGCAAAAACACCGCCGTTACCGTTTTGAAGAAACATACGGTTACGGCTATATTCACTATGCTTTGTACGATGACAACGGCAAAGGGATTGACCTGCACACGGTTGACGCTCTTTCGTGGATTGATTCAAAGGGCGTTACATTTGACGAATCATATATGTGGGCTGTACCTGTCCTTTACGGCAAATCGTGCCACAAGGGCAGAGGTGCGGGCATTATCGGCATAAAAACAGACGCTTTCGACAGCCTTGATGAAGTGTGGTCACAGTGGATGGACGCACTCAGAGCCTGCCGAACAAAGCAGTATGTGCCTGATTGCCTTGTTCCGAGAAATCCCGAAACCTGTCAGCCGATATCGCCAAATCCGTTTGACAACCGATTTATCACCGTGGGCAACGATATGTCTGAAAACGGCAACGGCAACAGGATTTACACCGAAAGTCCGCAGATTCAGCACGAAAGCTATTTGAGTTCATACATTACTGCCCTCGACCTCTGTTTGCAGGGTATTATATCGCCGTCAACTCTCGGCATTGATACGAAGAAGCTTGATAATGCAGACGCTCAGCGTGAAAAGGAAAAGACAACCCTTTACACAAGGCAGAACCTTGTGAAAATTACGCAGAACGCACTTCAAAGCCTTGTTGCAGTTGTACTCAATGCAGACGGTGAACTTAACGGCAATGGTATTGTTGAGGGCTTGGAAGTGTCCGTAAACTTCGGCGAATATGCAAATCCGAGCTTTGAAAGTCAGGTTGAAACCGTGTCAAAAGCAAGACAGGGCGGTTTGATGTCAGTTGAAACCTCGGTTGACGAGCTTTACGGCGACAGCAAGTCGGAGGATTGGAAAGCCGAAGAGGTGCAGAGAATTAAGGAAGAACAGGGCATTGCAGGCGAAGAAGAAAAATCGGAGCTTGACGATGTGGACCTTACCGACACGGGCAATGAACCCGATAAACCCGAAGATATCGCAAATCAGGACGATGACAGAAAATGAGTAAGCAATGAGTGATTACAATATCAGAGAAGCCTTTGAAAAAATCGAAGATGAACTGATTGACAGCATGATGAGAAATTTCAGCCGTCACAGAGCCGAAGAAACCAAAGAGGGTTACAACTGGACACAATGGCAGGCTGAACAGCTCAAAAGTCTTGAAGAGTACCGTAAGCACAACGCAAAGAAATTCGGCAAGCGTTTCAAAGCCATTAACAGCAAGGTTGAAGAGATGATTCGCACCGCCAAAGCTGACGGAAATGCAAGTCAGGAGGCAGAAATTCTTGAAGCTGTCAAGGACGGTTTCAAAGCCCCGAAAAAGCCGTCAGCACACAGCACAGCCGAGTTTTTTAAGGTGAATGACCGTAAACTTGACGCACTCATAAAATCGACCACAGACGATTTAAAGAGGGCAGAAACGGCAGTTTTGCGTATGAGCAACGACAAGTACCGCAAGGCGATTTTTAACGCACAGGTTGCAATGAACACGGGTGCGGTTACATACGAAAAAGCCGTTGATATAGCTTGCAAAGATATGCTCAACGCAGGTCTTAATTGTGTGGAATACAAGAACGGTGCAAGGCACACGCTCTCTGATTATGCGGATATGGCGGTTAAAACAGCCAACAAAAGAGCCTATCTTCGTGGCGAGGGCGAAAAGCGAGCCGAATGGGGAGTATCCCTTGTTGTTGTGAACTCAAGACAGGGCGGTTGCCCCGATTGTGCAAAATATATCGGCAAGGTGTTTATTGACGATGTTTATTCAAACGGCAAAAAGTCAGACGGAAACTATCCGCTTCTCTCAACCGCAATCAAGAACGGTTTGTTTCATCCGAGATGTAAGGACAGCACAAGTACATATTATCCCGAACTTGATGATTTGGACGCACCGTTGTCTGAAGATGAAATCAAAGAGCTTGACCGTCAGCGAGGAATTGAGGAAAAACAGCAGTATGCACAGCGACAGGCAGAACGCTTTGACCGCCGTGCCGAATACAGCCTTGACGAGGACAATAAACGCATTGCCCAAACCCGAGCCGATGAGTGGCACGATAGGGCATTAAAGCTCAGCGATAGTAAAGGTGCAAATAATGTAGTAAAGCAAGCAGATGTTGTTGATACTCCGATGACACCCGAAAAAATAACCGATTTAAATAATAGGTTGAGTAAAATCGGCGTTAGAAATGTAAATAATATAGAAGAACTTCTAACGCCTAAGGTAATAGAACCAGTTGTAAAACAACTTGAAAAACTTAACCAAGATTACAACAAAATGTTTTTTAGGCTTGATGTAACAGATTTGCCTGACGGAGATATTGCACAGGTTACACCTGCTAAAATTCTGCAGTTAAACAAAAGATATTTTAATTCCTCGGCAGAAATGGACGCTATTATTAAAAAATTTGTTAAGGACAAGTTACTGCCTAAGGGTGCAGACATAAACTATATTGCAACGCACGAATGGGGACATTTAATTTCAATGGAAGATTTGAAAAATCCAAAATCTCCTATACACACTTACTTCGGAAGAACGAAAGCTAAAGATTTTGTGTCCAAAAATGCCCGATTGAATATTTATGAATATACTGCTGATACTATTGCGTGTTATATAAATAAAATACCTTGCCAAAATGCTCAAAAGGTGATAGACTACTATTTGAAAGGGAGGTAATATTATGAGTTTTAGTTCAAGATCTAAATGTGAAAGTTGTAAATACTATAAACTGATTGATGAAGCCCCTTTTTCTGCTTGTTCGGCTTATCCAACAGGAATACCTAATAAAATTTTTCGTGGTGAAAAAAGTCACGACAGACACAGACCTTTTGATAAAGGTTACAGATACGAACCAAAGGAAAAAGCCTAACCGCTCCGTAAAAAGGGCGGTTTTGTTGTTTAACTTGCCGAGAATATGTTCAGAGCAAGAAAAACGGCTTGTTCACGGCATTGCTTAACTTGCCTGCAACTTGCCGTAACAAAACTAAATACATCAAATCAGCACTTTGAGAAATCAGAGTGCTTTTTTATTATTAATCAAAGAAAGGTTTGATACTATGAGAAAAAGAATTTTGGCAATTGTACTTATGGTAGTTATGATTGCAACAACCGTACTGGTTACTGCGGGCTGTACCGAGGCAACACAGGTATCGTACAATGTTTCGCAGGAAGCAGACAATTTCAATGTGATACGCAGGCTTACGGTTATTAACACAAGAACCGATAAGCCGTCATTTGAACTTGTTGCCGCTTTTTCATTACAGGTCGATAATGACGATAACCAAATTGAGGTTGTCTGCGAAACGGGCAAGGGTGAATACAAAAAGCATATCATAGGTCTTAATGATGAAACTATGTATGTTGTAGAGGACATAAGCGGTGCAGAAGTGGACAAATACCGTTATGAAATTAACTTCCTGCCTAAACAGATTTTGCCGATTACATTTAAGAGTAAAGATTAACAGTTAAACCCGTCGATTTCGACCGGTTTTGAAAGGTGGTGACAGAATGAAAATCAGAGTAACAACAGCATTTAATGACAGGCAGAACGGCTATGTAACCCGACCTGTGAATGAAGTTTTTGAATGCTCCGAGCAGAGAGCAAAGGAACTCATTGACGGCGGTTTTGCAGAAGAGGTCAAGTCTGACGCTCCCAAAAAGCCGAGAGCCAAAGCAGTTAAAACAGAAAAAACAGAAAAAGCGGATTAAGCACTTTACGAATATGTAAGGTGCTTTTTTATTGTCCGAAGACATTAAACTACGGGAGACACCGTGCAAAACTGAAACAGAGAGACACTCTATAAACTGATTACGGGAGACACCCGAAAAACTGAAAGGATATGAAAAAATGGCAGAACCAAATCCAACACCAACCCCCAATGAACCGAAACCTGCACCGCAGGAAACACCGCAGGAAAACGCTCCTGCCTTTGATTATGACAAGCTCGCAAGCCTTATTACAGGCAAACAGAGCGTGACAGAGGACACCGTGTTGAAGTCATATTTTAAGGAGCAGGGATTGTCAGCCGATGAGATGAAAGAGGCTATCGGTGCTTTTAAAAAGCAGAAAGCCGAGAACACTCCCGACTTTGCAAAAATGCAGTCGGAAGTTGAATCTGCAAACAACGCAAAGCTCACGGCAGAAGTCAACCAGTCGGCAACCCTTGAAGCCGTAAAACAGGGCGTTGACATTGCAACCGTTCCGTATGTTCTTAAAATTGCAGACTTTTCAAAGGCTGTGACAGACGGCAAGGTCAATGCGGAAAAGCTGACAGAGGCTGTTAAAAAGGTGCTTGACGATATCCCCGCACTCAAGGGCGAACCTGCCGAGAACGGCACAGGAGTTAAGAAAATCGGCGGTGACGGCAACGGTACATCGGACGGTACAAAACCAAAGGCAAATGTTCCTACCAAAAAATGGAACAGATTTAATATTTAACCAAAGAAAGGATTGAAAAAATCATGGCAAACACAAATAACTATGCCGAGCAGTTCAGCCCTGACCTGCTTGAAATTCTCGTTCAGGGCACACTCACATCACCATTCATCACTTCAAATGTAAAGTGGGTTGGCGCAAGAACTTTCCACTTCACACAGATGAGTACATCAGGCTTTAAGAACCACAATCGCAACGGCGGTTGGAACAAGGGCAAATATATTCAGACAGATGTTCCGTTCACCTGCGAACACGACCGTGATATTGAGTTCCTCGTTGACAAGGCAGATGTTGATGAAACAAATTCGACTGCAAGCGTTGAGAACATCTCAAAGACATTTGAACAGACACAGGTTGCTCCCGAAACAGACGCACTTTTCTTCTCAAAGGTTGCAGCAAAGGCTCAGGCAACAGACGGATATCATTCTTCAACAAAGACATCGGAGTGGACTAAGGAGAACGCTTATTCAAAGCTCAAAACAATTCTCTCTGCCGGCAAGCTCCGCAGATACAAGGCAAGAGGCACACTTGTTGCCTATGTGACATCTCACATTATGGACTGCCTTGAACAGTCAACAGAGTTCACTCGCAAGATTGAGCTTACACAGATTGCAGAGGGCGGTATCGGCATTGAAACAAGAGTGACCGAGATTGACGGTTGCCCTATCATCGAGGTTATTGACGATGAGCGTTTCTACGATAACTTCAACTTTAACCCCGATAACGGCGGTTTTGAGCCTGCAACAGGCGCTCACAAAATCAATGTTCTTGTTGCCTGCGGTGAAACCTGCAAGACTGTTCCGAAGATTTCAAGCATTTACTTCTTTGCTCCCGGCTCACACACAGAGGGTGACGGCTGGCTCTATCAGAACCGTTCACTTTCCGACACATTCGTATTCCCGAACGGCAAGGACGGCAAAATTGACAGCATTTATGCCGATGTTGACACAACGGAGGTTGCGTAATGTATGCCGATTACATTGAACATCAGGGCGGAGATGGAAACAGTATTATCTCTGCCGAACACATTGATGTTCTGACTTTTAACCGCATTGATTTTGAAAAACTTTCGGAAATGCAGAAGAGAATCATCGGCATAGTGCATAGCAGACTTACTGCTTTTGAAGAAGAAAATGCCGATATGATTTCTTCCTACCTGAAAAGCTATTCAATCAACGGCACATCAATGGAATTTGGCGCAAGCTGGAATTTAATGTGTATCAGCGGAGTGGCAATTCCTGCCGACCTCTATGCGTTGCTAAAATCAACAGGACTTTGTTATCCTGCAATCTGAAAGGTGCGTGAAAACCGTGAAATTTCCGTCACTTGTAAAAAAGCAGTTCTGCAAAACTCCTGTCGAGGTCACAATCTACGGTGAGGGAATAACCGAGGACGGCTCTCCTGTTATCGCATTTGAGTGCAAAAACCTGTATCCTTCCGAAAATCTTTATCCGTCAAATATATTGTGTGGAGGCAATGCTGTATGCAATGTGCAGTCAAAGGCAAAGACGGTCTATACCAAAGAGCAGAAAATTGTTCAGGTGTCGGCTGTCTTGCTTTTTGACGGCGACATTGCTCCCGACAGCCCCACTTTAAGCGGTGGCTTTGTAATCCTTGACGGCGTAAAACGAAACATCGTACAGGGTACAAAACACCGCAACCCCGACGGCACAGTTAATTTTACGGAATTGGATGTGATTTAATGGGATTTTCGGTATCATCAAAAATCAAACTCAATATGCCTGTTGTAAAACAGCTTGATAGGGCAAAGCAACAGGCTCTTGAACAGACAGGTGACGCACTCCTTAAACAGGTGAAAAACACGCAGGTAATGCCGTTTGATACGGGCAATCTTCAGAACGAAAACACCTTTGAAGATTGTGCGCAGAGTTGGAACGGCACGGTTAAAATAGTGTCAAGCACTCCGTATGCAAGGCGGTTGTATTTTCATCCCGAGTATAATTTCAGCCGTAAGGAAAACATTGCCGCCGGCGGTAAATGGTTCTCACCGTGGCTTGAGGGCGGTACACGGCAGAATTTTTGCAGTCGGGCATTTGTGAGATTATACAGAAAGGAAGCAGGACTTTGATTTACTTATCTGACATCAGAGATTGGCTCAAAAGCATTACCTCAGCCGAGCATTATTACATTGGCAAGCTTGACAACAAGCAGGACAGGTCAATCGGGGTGTATTCATTAAAGCAGTCGGGAACACCCACAAGGGCAATCGGCGGTGAAAGCACCTACGATACAATAAGTGTGTCTTTGCTTATCCATTACACCGACAACGCAAGAGAAACCGAGGAGTTTGCACGCAGACTTTACGAAACGCTTTACGGCATTAAAAATGTTGAAATTAAGGAACACAAAATCTATATAATCGAACTGCTCACGGAAGAACCAGTTGATGTGGGAACAGATGACAAGGGTGTGTATGAGCAGGTCATTGAAGTTAAATTTTATTACGAAAGGAAGTAATTTTATGGCAAAAGTTGAATCGGGAGTATTCCCGTGCTATGAAAATCAGTTTGCGGTTGGCAAGGCAGGAACAGAATCCGCCACGACAAATATTGCTAACTGCGAAGAATTTTCCGTTGCATTTGACAACGGTGTCGAGGAATGGACAGCCTTTGAAAACGAGGGCTGGAAGTCAAGGCTTATGACAGCAAAGTCAATCACAATTTCGGTAAAGGGCAAGCGTACAATCGGTGACGCAGGCAATGACCAGATTGCCGCCCTTGCATTTGAAAACGGCAGAAAGGCAGAAGTTTCGTTTATGTGGACCTTCCCCAACGGTGCAACCGTCCTCTTTAAAAATGCAGTTGTATCCGTTACATCAAACGGTGCAGGCGCAAGTACGGGTGTTGCTCCGCTTGAATTTGAAGTTATGTCAAACGGTAAACCCGTATATACAGCAGCCGCTTAAAAAACGAAAGGAATGAACGATTATGTCAAAGTTAATTGATATTACAGACAAACTTAATTTTGAGGAAAAGCCGAGTGTCAGAGTTAAAAATGTTGACCTTGCAATCAACAATGACGCAGTTTCAATGCTCAAAGTTGCGGCACTTTTTGAGGACGGCAACGGTAAAAGTAAAGATGTTATCGAAATGTATCATCTTCTTTTTGATGAATCCGAGAGAGAAAAGATTGAAAAGTTAAAGCTGAATATGCACGATTTCAACGCCCTTATCAGCGAATCTGCCAAAATTGCAACAGGCGATTTGACTGACGAGGGGGAAGCTCAGACCCCGGCTACGACCTGATTGATGACTTTGATTTAATCGTGTCGAGCTTTCGCTCGGAGTACGGGGTCAGCATTTATTCAAAGGATTTTGCAAAAATGAGTTGGAATGAGTTCTGCTCACTTCTGCAAGGCTTAGGACCCGAGACACCGCTTGCAAGAACGGTTCAAATTCGCCTTGAAACCGACAAAGAGGTCTTGAAAAACTTTACTTCGTCACAACATAAAATCCGCAACAAATGGCGGTCAAGGAATATAAAGCACTATTCAGACGAAGATATGAACACCGTTCTTGCAGAATTTCAAAACTTCTTCGCTAATCTGTAAATTTGTACATAATTTTCGCTGTATCTACAAAATTCTTGACAATGCTAATATATAGTGATAAAATGTAACATACACTAACAAATTTATTAAGGAGAGTGTATGCTTATGAAATGTCCACATTGCGGAAACGAATTAAAGGACGATGCAAAATTTTGCGACAAGTGCGGTGCAGGCTTTGGCGGAAACGATTCAACCTCGGCAACCGTAAATCCTGCAAATGCAAAGAAGAAAATTTACAAGCGTTGGTATTTTTGGGTTATTATCGTTGTTGCTATTATGATTGTTGGCGGTGTAAACGGTGCAATTAACGGTAACAGCAGCTCAAACAAATCAAAGCAGGAAACTACTGTTGCAAATCAGAGTTCAGAAAAAGCAACTGAAAAAGCGACTGAAAAAGCGACAGAAGCACCGACCACAAAAGAAGTTGCAACAGAAAAGCCTACTAAAGACCCGAAGAAGGTTGAAAAAGAATTTAAAGACGGTTGCAAAACAATCGACTTTAAAACTCTTTCAAGAAACCCTGACAAGTACAAAGGTAATGACTACAAGTTTGAAGGTCAGATTATTCAGGTTCAGGAAGGCTGGGGCGATTCGGTTGACCTGAGAATCAATATAACCAAAGAAGAAAATGAGTATCTTGATGAACCATTGTGGACTGATACAATCTACGCAACTGTAGAAATTCCTGACGGTGCGGACAAACTCCTTGAAGATGATGTAATCACATTCTGGGGAACTTGTGACGGCGACTATACATATGAAACCGTAATGGGCAACAATGTGTCACTTCCGAAAATCGACATCAAATACTACGAACTCAACAAATAAAACAAAAAGCCACTCCAAACGGGGTGGCTATTCTTCTGCAATTTTTTTAAGCGTACATCATAACGGTGTGCGCTGTTTTTATGCCTGTTTTTAAAGAATCTAAAATGAAAGGAAGTGGTGAATATGGCGACAAAGGCGGGTGAAATTGAGCTTGATGTCAGGCTTACGGGTGATGATATTTCAAAAACATTGCATAAGATTTCCGATTCAATTACAAAAAAGTTTGATTCGGCATTTTCAAGTCTTTCAAAAGATTTTGAAAATGTAAGCACGGATATGAAACAGTCCTTTTCAAAGGTTTCGGAGGGCGTTTCTCAGAAAACCGAGAAAGAGTTTTCAAACATCAAAGGCAGCGGTGAGCAGTTAAGCAATTCGGTTTCATCTTCGTTTAAAAAAATCGGTACAGCTGTGGTTGCCGCCTTTTCCGTTGCCAAAATCAAGGAGTTCGGTCAGCAGTGCATTGAATCGGCTGCGGAAGTCAATGCGGCAAATTCGCAGTTTGAACAGACATTCGGCACAATGCAGTCGCAGGCAGAATCAGCCATTCAGAGCGTTGCCGATCAAAGCGGTATTCTTGAAACCCGATTACAGGGTGTCGGCACAAGCATTTATGCCTTTGCCAAAACTACGGGTATGGACAGTTCAAGTGCTTTGGGAATGATGCAGGAGGCTTTACAGGTAACAGCCGACAGCGCTGCATATTACGACCGTTCGCTTGAAGACACCGCAGAAAGCCTGAAATCGTTCTTGAAAGGCAACTTTGAAAATGACGCCGCACTCGGTTTGTCCTGTACTGAAACCACACGAAATGCGGCGGCTAATAAGCTGTATGGCAAGTCATTTACGGATTTGTCGGAATCGCAGAAACAGCTCACGCTTTTGCAAATGGTTAAGGACGCTAATCAGCTTTCGGGTGCTATGGGACAGGCAAGCCGTGAAGCAGACGGTTGGGAGAATGTAACGGGCAACCTCAGAGAAAGTTGGAAACAGCTCCTTGCCGTAGTCGGTCAGCCTATTCTTCAGGTGGCAACTCAGGTTGTAAAGCGGTTGAGTTCCGCACTTGCAACTTTAACAGAATATGCCAAAGGTGCGGTTGAATCGCTTTCAAAGGTCTTCGGCTGGGATACAGGCAACAACACCGCAAGCAATATCAAATCTGCGTCCGATTCTGCCAAAAGCCTTACGGATACGGCAGATGACAGTTCAAAGTCACTTGATAATGTTCAGAAAAGTTCCGAAAAAGCAAAGAGAAGTGTTGCGGGCTTTGATAAGCTGAATGTGCTTTCAAGCTCTGACGGCTCATCTTCAAAGTCAGATACCTCCTCATCAAAAAGCTCATCGGGCGGAGCTGTTGCAAAGAATGTTGTCAAGGACACAGGCAAAAACCTTTCGGGGGCATTCAAAAATCTATACGAAAAAAGCGGATTCAAAGGCTTTGTCGAGAATGTACAGAAAGGTATTAACAAGGTTGATTGGTCAGCTATAGGCAAGAACTGCAAGACCGTTTTTGATAATGCTGTTCCCATAGTTCAAAAGGCATTCGGCACAATGCAAAAGGTCGGTTCTGCAAAACTCGGGGCAATCGGCTCTGCATTCGGAGCGGTTGCGACAATCGGCGGAAAGTCGTTTCAGACCATTTCAGGCGGTGTTGCAAAGTGGATTTCAAAAGACAGGGAAAAGATTATCGGCTTTATCGACACCATAGGCAACAATCTTACAAACGGTTATAACAACCTTTCAATCTTTTTTGATAATTTCGGTACACTTGCAGGCAATGCAATTGACAATGTTCGCCCTCAAATGGAAGAATCAATTTCCAATCTTTTAAGCGGTCTTACAACCTTTGCGGGTTCAGTCGGCGAAGTTGTTTCGGGTGCGTTTTCAATCGCAACCGAAAGCCTTGTTGAATGGACTGAAAATGACGGTGCAACAATCACAGAATTTCTTGAAAATTTACAATTGCAGTTTGCAGATGTGTTTAACTTTATCGGTCAAATTTTCGGAGATATCGGAACAATTATCAGTAATTGGTGGAACGGCAACGGACAGCAGATTTTTCAGAATATCTGCAATATGTTTACCAACATCGGCACAACCCTGATGAATGTTTACAATCAATGGATTAAGCCTGCGTGGGATTTTATCGTAGCAATCGTAAAGTCAGCTTGGGAAAACTGGCTGAAGCCTGTTTTTGAGGGTGCAATAAACTTCTTCGGCAAGGTTGCAGATTGTGTTTCAACCGTGTGGAATAACTTCCTGTCACCGTTTGTAAACTGGCTTGTCAGCTTTTGGGGACCTATATTTCAGAATGTTTTCAATGCCGTAAAAAGAGTGTTTGATAATGTGTTTACATTTATCGGTGAGTTGGTTACCTCTATACAGAAAACATTCGGCGGTCTTCTTGACTTCATCACAGGTGTTTTCTCAGGCGATTGGAACAAAGCGTGGCAGGGCATCTATGACTTCTTCAAAGGTATTTGGGACGGCATTTGTGCCGTGTTTAAGTTCATTATAAACGCAATCATTGACGGCATAAATGCGTTGTGGACGGGTATTTATAACTTTGTTTCGGGCGTTGTTAATTCAATCGGCGGATTAGCAGGTATTATCGGAGCGGCATTTGGACAGGATTGGAGCTTTTCAATGCCTGAAAATCCGCCTCTCATTCCGAGATTTGAAGAACCCACGGAATCACCGGCACGAAAATTTGCAAAAGGCGGTATTGTTAAAGCTCCGACACTTGCGGTTGTCGGCGATAACGCAGGCGCTAACAGCGGTAACCCTGAGGTTATTTCCCCTCTTAACAAGTTACAGGGTATGCTCGACAATTCGGGCGGTCAGGATACCGTGATTCTTACGCAAATTCTTGACCTGCTTAAACGCATTTATGAAATGTTCATTATCTTCCGCAATAACGGCGGCAACACTTATTTGTTTACGGCAGAACTTGAGGGTTCAACGCTTTTTGAAGAAATGATAAGGCAGGATGAGCTTTACAGACGCAGACACAACGGTAAATCCGCATTTGCATAAAAGGGGGAATGATATGTCAAATTATAACGGTTATTTGCTTAAATTCGGCAACAACATCATGCCGAATAAGTACATTACCGCATTTTCGTCAACTCCGAATCAGCGACTTGAAACTTCTGCGGAACGAGATCAGATAGGTACACTTCAAAGGGCAACGTTGCCAAATTACAAAACCAAAATTTCGTTTTCAACTCACATTCTTCATCTTAACGAAAAGATTGATTTTCAGTCGATTATCAACCTCTCAATGACGAATAAGTTACAGAGGAAATGCGGGGTAACTTATTGGAACGATGAAACGAACAGCTATTACACCTCTTGTTTTTATATTCCCGATATTGAATATACCGTAATGAATGCCGAAAAAAGTGATATAACCTATCAGCCGATTACGGTTGAGCTGATTGAGTATTAAGGGGTGATTTTTAAAAATGCTTGTATCTAAAGAAATTGCTGATAAGCTGAAAACAAACACACTTTACAACACCGTTGCCCTGCATTCTCCTGACGGCGGTTTTGAGGATATAACCGGCGAAAGTATCGTGCTTGACAGTTTTTCGCTTGAAAATGAAATCGTTGAAAAAGAATTGAAATTCGGCGGTTGCATAGCTTCTGAAATGAGCGTGAAACTCATTGATTATGATTGCTCGGCTTTGATAGGAAAGACGGTACAGGTCATCATAACGGCAACATATCTTGAATCGGAGCTGTATCCGTCAGATGATTTGTACCCGTCAAATACTCTTATTTGTCCTGCCGAAACAGGAACGGTTGAATGTCCTGTTTTCTACGGTAAAATTCAGTCGGCTCAAAGAGATAAAAAACAGCGTAACATCGTCAAAATCACAGCCTATGACGCTTTTTATGATATGTCAAAGGTGGATGTGTCTTTGTGGTTTGCAGGCAAAGAGAACGAGGACGGCAGTTTTGGTTATGGTTATGCTCACTATGCAAAAGACGAAACTTTTATGCATCTATACAGCGCCCTTTATGATAAGTGGGAAGATTACGGTGTGGAGGCTGTTTCATACTTGCCGGAACTTGATATTTTAAATTTGCCTCTTAATTTTGATGATGCCTGCGTGGAAAAGGTTATAAAGAATATTACCCTATTGGATTTAATTCAGGCTTATGCGGAATTATCCTTGTGTTTTGCGATGATTGACCCTAAATACGGGTATCTTAAATTTTTATCGCTCTACGGCAAACAGTCGGCAGATACCGTTGATTCATACAAGGACCTGTCTTTTGAGGATTACGAACTTGAACCTATCCGTATGTACAGTGCTAAGTTTGCCGATAAAAAAACATATTTGTATGGCAGCAGTAACGATTTTTCGTGGTATGTTTCCGATAATATTTTGATGAGGTGCAGAACAACAGCAAGTGATATCGGTGCTAAATATAATTCTGCTAATTTTTTTGGCAGTGTATATAAATACCGCCCGACAAAAATTAAGCTGTTTTCGTATTGGTGGCTTGAGGCAGGCGATAAGTACACAATTAAAACTCCGTTTAAGGATTTGCCGACAATCGAAACATTTGTGTTCAATAAGAAAATGGACGGATTTATAACTACCCTCACATCAAAGGGTGAAAAGCGATTAGGAAAGGAAATAAAAGAGAATGAACAAATACAATAAAATCGGCTTTGTGAACGGCTCTGCTCCTGCTCTCAATGCCGACAACCTCAACCATATGGACGAGGGGATTGAACGGGCAACAGACGGAGCAATTGCACTTGAAACCGAAATAACCACAGCAAGAGGTGATTCTGCCGACCTGAACACACGCTTCACCGCTGATGAAGCGAGCCTTGAAGCCGTGAAGTCCGAAATAGCCACGGCAAGAGGCGGTCAAAATTCACTTGGAGCAAGGCTTGATACAGTTGACACAAATCTTGCAAAAAAAGCAAATAAAGCCAATACTCTTGCAGGTTATGGCATTATGGACGGAATTAAAGATGCAGCAGGCACGGTCAGAGTTGTCAACTTGGCATATGATGTCAAAAGTAAATTTGATGAAAAAGTAAACAGTAGT
>OLOG01000566.1_pt1 | contig 32214 bp, 27 predicted proteins | sample 1672351 | NCBI WGS metagenome assembly OLOG01 (sample SAMEA3136674, study PRJEB25190) | human gut metagenome | biome: human gut; feature: human-associated habitat; material: faeces | place: Austria | collected 2013 | reverse complement strand
TAAGTATTTTATCATTTGTTTTGGCAGTTATATCAGTAGTTACAGTTGTAATTACATTAAGGCAAAATAACAAAATGATTGAAGATTCTACTAGACCAGTTGTCTCTATTTATAATGATCAAATTAACACAGGGAATATACTTTTTTATTTGGTTGTTAAAAATTTTGGACAATCGCCAGCGTATATAACAAAATTTGAGTCTGATTTTGATTTTAAAGGTAAATATGGAATTAGAAATGATAAGGATTATTTGAAGGAATTGAATCATTCTGTTTTAGCACCTGGACAATCAAGAATTTGTACATTAGATTATAAGAAAATTGATAAGGATGTAACCTTCACAATAGAATATCATTCTGGAGCGGGAAAAGTATATACAGATAGATTTACGGTGGATTTAAAGGCAGGAGTTAATATGCCAGTCGGCAAAAATGCAACAGAAAACAAGGAACTTCGTACTATTTCATATACATTACAAGAAATGCTACAAAAAAATCTTTAATAATAAAAAATAATAGAAAGAGGCAAAACTTTGCGCCACCGTGGCGCAAAGTTGCCTCTTTTTGATTTACCAGTATTTTTTAATATAAGCAAGAGCTGTTTCCTGTGACAAAGAAAATTTATCCATGATAAGCTTAAGGGCAGCATCTTGATCAGGATTAAATAATTTACAAGTTTGAATAATTCCTTTAACTTCGCCTTTTTGTAAACCTTCTTGTAAACCTTTTTGCAGACCTTCCTGCACGCCCTCTTTTTTTAGTTCTTCTAAAGCGGTACACATATTAATCGCCCCTTTCTTCTCATTCTCTAAAGCGTGATCAATAAGTTCCTGAGATTCTGTAATTGCTCCAACTACCAGTGCAAGTTCTGGAGAAATTGGTTGATTTTTGTATAAGTTGTTGATCTTTTCATAATCACGATTATAAATAGAACTGCTAAGATCAAATACAGTATTTATATCGTAGTTATGAAAATGTAAATTGTTACAAGATCGCATTTGGATAAGATTAAACTTATAATCAGAAAAAATAAATTTTAACTTATCAGGAATATCTAACATATCAACTAATGAAAGTGGACCATCCCACTCCTTTTCGCCATAGTATATGCAAAGTGTTACCATTCCATGCAGACGATCTGTTTTTCTGAATTTTGATAAAAATTCATCCGTAGAGGCAAAGTTTCCTTCTTTTTTATTCTTAGCTACAATTTCATTATACTCTTTTTGATAAGAAAATGCATCCCCTATCATATGACGTAATGGCATTGCATAATGAATATGAGATTGATTTTCAAGACCTAGAATCATAAAGTCGATTCCATAAGCTGTCTTTTTTACTACATCTAATATTTTTTGGACAGTTTCAGCATGACCATTGAATTTTAACATGGAAGAAATATCAGTATCTACTTCCGTTAGATCATCAGGTTTTAATATTTCTTTGCCATTAAATAAGAAAGTATTAAAAAGATCAGCAAATCGGTCATTGTTTTTCCAAAAATTTTTCAATATGGTATCTTGTTTGATTTTATTTAACTTAGCCGTAGTCAACACCTCGCTTTCGAACATCTGTTTACAGTATATAGCCAATATAACACAGATAAAGAGAAAAATAAAATAAAAAATGGAAGAATTAATTTCTTTAAAAAATACGTTGAAAAACCGAACATTTAGGTAAATCAGATCGAGATATATATAGAAGGGAAAAAATTCTCTTAATGGTACATTGATAACTAAATATAATCCTACAAGACGTGTAAGGCAACAAAGCCCTTCAATGGATACGCCATGATGAATCATTTATTTGATCAACTTTGCGCCACGGTGGCGCAAAGTTGAAGAAGATGAATCGGAGCGAATGAATATCTGATTGTAAAAAGAAAATGGAAAATCTTTGGCGAAGATGTTGCCTTTTAATAATGATACTTCTGATACAGACAGTCCATAGAGATGGTGAAATTCCAATGCGGTCCTGATTCCAGGGATGCTTGTAGGATTAATATTCTATTTAATAGAAAGGAACTGATTTATGGAAGATGATGAAATATTAAAATATAGCATGCAAATAGCAATGAAATATGTCAGAATGTTAAAAGAAATGAACGTGGCAGTTTATTTTGAAGTTGAAAAAATTAATACGTTAAAAGACGGCGAATTTTTGACAACAATTTTAAGTTCTGTAGCACAACAAGAAGTAGAAAATACTTCTGCATATGTGAAAAAAGGACTTAAGATGAAAATGAAAAGAGGTGAAATGGTAGGATCCCATCGTTGTTTTGGATATGAGGTTGATAAAGAAACAAGGCAACTAAAAATTGTAGAAGAAGAAGCAACAGCGGTAAGGTATATTTTCAATAGATATTTAGAAGGGGCAGGAGGAAGAGTGATCGCTAATGAACTAAATAAAAAAGGAATTTTTACGATAAACAATGTTGAATGGTCAGCACCAACCGTTCTAGGTATTATAAAAAATGAGAAATATAAAGGGGACATGTTGCAAGGGAAGACTTTTACGATTGATCCTATTTCAAAACGAAGAATACATAATAATGGAGAGGAAGATAAATATTATGTAATAGACCATCATGAACCGATTGTTTCAAAAGAAATTTTTGATAAAGCACAGAAATTACGTAAGGCTAAAAGTACAAAGAAACTTGCTAATGGAACAGATCAAGTTGTAATCAAATAGAAGATATGCATTTAGTTCCATGCTAAAATGTGGTTATTGCGGAAAAAATTTAGTAAGAAAGCAATGGCACAGTAATTCAAAATATTCTAAAGCAGTATGGTATTGTTCAGAACCATGTAGGAAGGGAGTGAAATATTGTCCAAATGCAAAAGCAATTTCTGAAAGTGTTTTAGAAGAAGCTTTTGTAGAATCTTATAATAGGTTATGTGATAATAAGCAAGATGTCTTAGAAGATTTATTAGCAAAAATAAAAACAATTTTAAAAAAAGAAAAAATAGAAGAGGCAATTAAACAGACAGATGAATCAATTCAAAAGATTAAGGTGCGAAGAAATAAATTATTAAATGAATATTTGAATGGAACAATACCCCAAGATATTTATGAAGAAAATGAAAGATTATTAAAAACTACTTTATTAAATAAAAAGAATGAGTTAAAATATCTTAAGAAACAATTAGATGAAAAAGATAATATTTCTAACAGAATTAGTGAATTTAGAAAGAATATAATGAACAATCCGATTCTGGAAGAATTTGATAGAGTTGTTTTTGAAAGTATAGTTGAAAAAGCCATTGTAGGTGGTTTTGATGAAAATGGTAATAAAGATCCATATAAGATTACTTTTATATATAAAACAGGAATACAGGATGAAATAAAAGAAGCTAAAAAAAAATTTGTAGCTAAAGCATATGAACAAAAGGAAAAAGATACAGAAATGTATTCTTTTAGTAGTAACGACCAGAACAATATGTGTACAAATGATAATGGCAACATCAATTGGAACATCTATGGGAACCATTGCAGCAATGGCACCAATCGCGATCAATGCGGCACAGGGAGCACACTTAAATGTTGCGATCGTTGGTGCAGCAGTGATCGGAGGTACTGGAAGTGGAACAATCAAGGCAGGAAGTTACAATATCATTGAAGTTCTTCCATATCTTATCGTTCTTGGAGCAGCATTGATGGGGATTAACGTTGCAGTTGTACTTTTTGTAGGAATCCTTTCTGCAGGTATTATCGGACTTTGCGTTGGAAGCTGCGGATTCTTTGACTGGATTTAGGCAATTGGAAATGGTATGAGTGATATGTTTAGTATCAGTATGGTTGCGATCTTGGTATCTGGAATCATTGGTATTGTTCGCGAATATGGCGGAGTTGAATGGCTGGTAGGAGCGATCAGTGACAAGATCAAGAGCAGACGCGGTGCAGAATATGGAATCGGGCTGATGTCAGGAATTCTTTCTGCGGCAATGGTAAATAACACGATCGCTATTATTGTTACTTGTCCGATCGCAAAAGAAATCGGTGAAAAATACAAGATTGCACCAAAGAGACTTGCCAGTCTGGTAGATATTTTTGCCTGTGCATTTATCTCATTGATGCCACATGATGGAGGTATGTTAATGATCACGGCACTCGCAGATGTGTCACCACTTAATGTGTTAAAATATTCATTTTATATGTTTGGATTGATCATTGCTACTTGTGTGACAATACAGTTTGGATTGATGGATGAGAAAAATTAGATTGTAATACAGAAGTGTATTGAATATTCATAAAAATAGAAATAGAGATTGAAGTATGAAAAATGAATGCCATTGATGGTATTTTGTACTCCAATCTCTATTTTTGTTTTTATAAATATTTGAAGATAGTATCAATTAATTGCAAGAATTGTTAAAAATTATATTGACAATGAATTAGAAATAGAATAATATGTAAATACAAATTTTTACAGAAAAGTCTTTTCAAAATAACATTTCTATGAATACTGATAAGTAATTATCAGTGCACATCGGCTAAAGGAGAGGTATATTACATGAGCACTCAGAATAATGTGAAACCAGATATAATCCTAAAAAATTTTTGGAAGAATAATGAACGTTTTGCGGACATATTTAATGCGTATTTGTTTCAGGGAGAACAGATAATTAAATCGGAAGATTTGACAGAAGCGGATACCGATATTTCATCATTAATAAAATTTAATGGACATGCAGAAACACTAGGTAAGGTCTTTGATGTTGTAAAAAAATCTGCAAATGGTGTTGATTATGTGATTTTGGGACTTGAAAATCAATCTAAGATACATTACGCGATGCCGTTAAGGCATATGATAGGAGATGCTTTCAGTTATTTGAAGGAATATAAGGAACTGGAAGCTAAGAATAAAAAATATAAGAATTACAAGACAAAACATGAATTCTTATCAAAATTTCAAAAGACAGATCGGTTGCATCCGATTGTTACGATTTGTATATATTATGGGGAGGATGAATGGGATGGCCCTCGTTCTTTGATTGATATGTTGGATATTCCAGAGGAATTTGAGTCATTGATTTCGGATTATAAATTTAATTTGATTGAGTTAAGGAAAAGTGAATTATTAAAGTTTCAAAATGAGGATGTCAAGACAATATTTGATATCAGTAGGTTTATTTATAATAGAGAATATGATAAGATTAATAATATCTATAAAGAAAAAACAATATCGCCAGAACTTGGAATGGTAATTGGTTTGATTACTGAAACACAGAAATTGATTGATGATTCATTGAGATTGGAGCAAGAAGGAGTTGAGTTTAATATGTGCAAAGCATTAGAAGAATTAGAAGAAAGAGGAAGAATAGAAGGTGCAATTAGAATTTCTAAAAGGGTAAATGCATCAAAAGAAGATACAATAAAAAATATCATGGAAGAATTTTCTTTAGATAAGGAAACTGCTAGTAAATATGTAGAAGAATATTATTAAATTATATAAAATTTAAGTATAAAAATGGAGTTATTGCTGTTTGTGATCATCATGAATGCAGTATTCTGGGGAATGAAGAAATAAAAAATAGGTTGTTTTCCTTGGACCACATAAGCTTGTCTAAGGAGAACAACCTATTTTTATATATTTTTACAAAGCTTATTTATTAGGGATCAATACAATATCTTCCCCAGCTTTTCTTCTCTGATATAACTCAGCAGTAGCTGTAAGTAATACATCAGAAGAAGAGTTTAAGCAAGTTTCAACAGAATCCTGTACAACTCCGATGATGAATCCAACACCAACAACCTGCATGGCAACATCATTTGAGATACCAAATAAAGAACATGCAAGAGGGATCAACAGCAGGGATCCACCAGCAACACCAGAAGCACCACATGCAGAAACAGCAGCTAAGACACTTAAGATGATTGCTGTAGGAATATCAACAGAGATACCCATTGTATGAGCAGCTGCAAGAGTCATAACTGTGATCGTGATCGCAGCACCATCCATGTTGATCGTAGAACCAAGAGGGATAGATACAGAATAGTTATCTTCATTTAATCCAAGTTTCTCACAAAGAGCCATGTTCATAGGAATGTTTGCAGCAGAACTTCTTGTAAAGAATGCTGTTAAACCACTTTCTTTTAAACATTTTAAGATCAATGGATATGGATTTCTGCGAAGCATACTAAATACGATGATTGGGTTTGTTACAAATACAGTAAATAACATACATCCAACTAATAGGGCAAGCAGTTTACCATAATCAGTAAAGATGCTTAAACCGTTTGTAGATACAGTGTTATATACAAGTCCAAGAATACCAAATGGAGCACAGTTGATGATCCAGTGTACAGCTTTTGTAACTGCAGCAGAGATATCATGAAGAGCTTTTTTAGTTCCAGGAGTTGCAGCTTTTAATGCAAGCCCAAAAATAACAGCCCATGCAAGGATACCGATGTAGTTTGCATTTACAAGGGAATCAACAGGGTTTGATACGATATTCATTAATAAGTTCTTTAATACTTCTAACACACCTGTTGGAGGAGCGGCTTCAGATGTAGCGGCTTTTCCAAGACGTAATGTGATCGGGAAGAGAAAACTTCCACATACTGCGACAACAGCACCAATAAATGTTGTTAACATATAAAGGATGATGACGATACGCATATTTTTTGCACCGTTGCTCTTAGAATTTGCTAAAGAAGCAATGACAAGTACAAATACAAGGATTGGGGCTACGGCACGAAGAGCACCAACAAATAAATCTCCAAGCAGAGCAAGCCCTGTTGCTTTTGGAGCAGCTACACCAAGAATAGCACCGATGATCAGACCGATTAAGATTCTTACGATCAGACTTAAGCTATTCCATTTTTGTAATAGATTTTTCATTTTAAAAATTCCTTCTTTCATTATTTTTCTATTTTCAAGTAGTTTTTTGTCGTATTTTCTTGAAAATAAAGAATCAATCTTGTCTATTATATTTGCTTTTGTTTCCTAAGTCAATACAAAATGTCTTTTTTACAAAAATAAATGTCTTTGTGATACGGACACACCAAGAATCTTTTCTAAGAAATATTGACACTTTGAGCATTTAATTTTAGAATAGAAAACAAGAGTATAGATATAAGTAGGAAATATACAAAATCTATACAGAAATCGGAAAAGGAGAAAACCAATGAAACAGGTAATATTAACAGGAGACAGACCAACCGGACGACTGCACGTTGGACATTATGTAGGGTCTTTAAAAGAACGTGTGAGACTGCAGAATTCCGGCAAATTTGATGAAATCTATATTATGATCGCCGATGCTCAGGCATTAACAGATAACGCAGAACATCCAGAGAAAGTAAGACAGAATATTATGCAGGTAGCACTTGATTATCTTGCATGCGGACTAGATCCAGAGAAAGTCAATATCTTTATCCAGTCCATGGTGCCAGAACTTACAGAACTGTCTTTCTACTATATGAATTTAGTAACAGTTGCACGTGTACAGAGAAACCCAACGGTTAAGACAGAGATCAAACAGAAGAACTTTGAAGCAAGCATCCCGGTTGGATTCTTCACATATCCAATCAGCCAGGCTGCAGATATCACTGCATTTAGAGCAACCGTTGTACCAGCAGGTGAAGATCAGATGCCTATGGTAGAACAGTGCAAAGAGATCGTACACAAGTTTAACTCTGTATATGGAGAGACATTAACAGATCCACAGATCGTACTTCCAGACAATCAGGCATGTTTAAGACTGCCAGGAATTGATGGAAAAGCGAAGATGAGTAAATCTCTTGGAAACTGTATTTATTTATCTGATGAACCACAGGACATCAAGAAGAAAGTAATGTCTATGTTCACAGATCCGAACCACTTAAGAGTCGAAGATCCAGGAAAGGTAGAAGGCAATCCAGTATTTATCTACTTAGATGCATTCTGCAAACCAGAATACTTTGAAGAATTCTGGCCAGAATACAGCAGCTTAGATGAGTTAAAAGCCCACTACCAGCGTGGAGGACTTGGAGATGTCAAAGTGAAGAAGTTCTTAAATAAAGTACTTCAGGCAGAATTAGAACCAATCCGTGAGAGAAGAAAGATGTGGGAAGCAAAACTTCCAGAGGTTGCAGAGATCCTTCAGGAAGGAACGAAAGTTGCAAGAGCAAAAGCACAGGAAACGATGAAAGATGTGCGTCATGCAATGAGAATTGATTACTTTAATGAAGAAGGATTATTCTAAGAATCAGATCAAATATTAAATAAAGTATGGCAAAAGGGTCTGTATGTTATAGAGACATGCAGGCTCTTTTTTTCTATTATGGGCTTTAGCCTGCTGAGTGGAATGGAGTTTTTCGCAGCTTCGAAAAATGAAATTTTGACAGCTGTGATTTTATATGCTGGAATCGGATGATTCTTTTTTGGAATGTCACTATAGATTTCCGCGATTATCATTCGAAGAAATTTCCAGATATAATAAAAGAGGAAAGATAGAAAAGTAACAGATCAATTAATGAGAAAAGTATTTTGAGGTATGAAGGATATGAAAAACGATTTTAAACTGCCGCATGTCGGGCAGAGGATCATACGTTCTGTCTGTGCGGTCTGTCTTTGTTTTATTGTATATTTCCTGAGAGGATGTCAGGGAATTCCGTTTTATTCAGCGCTTGCGGTACTTCAGTGCATGCAGCCGTACCGTTCAAGCAGCTTTAAAATGGCAAAAAAGCGAAGCATTGGAACATTTATTGGAGCATTTTGGGGATTTCTTGTGATCATGATCCAGATTTATGTACTGGATGGACAGATCATTGGAACATTTTTGAATTACATGCTGATCTCAGTATTTACCGGAGTTGTTATCTATTCAACGGTTGTACTGAATTGCAAAAATAATTCTTATTTTTCCTGTGTTGTATTTTTAAGTATCGTAGTGATGCATATTGAAGATGCACACCCGTTTATTTTTGTATTAAACAGGGTTGTTGATACACTGATCGGTGTATTTCTTGCATTGATCGTCAATACAGTTCACTTGCCAAGAGGGAAAAATACAGATGTTTTGTATGTTTCAGGAATTGAAGATGTCTTGTTGACAGGCAGGGAGCCGTTGACTGATTACAGCAAAGTAGAATTAAACAGGATCATTGATACCGGAGCTAATTTTACAGTTGCAACGATCAAGACACCGGCATCTGTTATGGAATCGCTGTCAGATATTCATTTGAAACTACCGATCGTAGCAATGGACGGTGCGGTACTGTATGATCTTAACGAAAATCGTTATTTAAAAACATATCCGATGTCGTACAAGCAGGCAGAAAAGATCATGGACATCTTAAGAAAAGAAGATGTAAACTTTTTTATCAATGTCGTTGTGGAAGATGTATTGATCATTTATTATCATCATCTGGAAAATGAAGCAGAAACCCAGATCTATAAACAGATGAGAAGATCACCACACCGCAATTATGTAAGAAGAAATCTTCCAGAAGGGGAAGAGGTTGTCTATTTTATGATGATCGATCAGACAGAGAAGATCAGAGGAATCTATGAACGCTTAAAGACAAAGATACGGCCGGATGAATATAAAATGATTTCTTATGAATCCAGTCATTATCCGGGATATTCTTACATAAAAATTTATGAGAAAGAGATAACAAGAGAACGCATGACCAGATATCTTGCAAATGATATGGGAATCCATAAGATCACCACATTTGGAAGTATTCCGGGAAAGAGTGATGTTCTCGTGGAAGATTCAAATAAAAATACAATGGTCAAAGAACTAAAGAAATTATTTGAACCAGTCAGATTACCGTGGAAAAAAGAAGATACGAAAGGATAAGAAAAGGAGGCTTTTTATGGAAAATAAATCAAAAGGAAAAGCAGTTGAGAGAATTTATACATTACTGGATGAAGGCAGTTTTGTAGAAATCGGACAGGCAGTGACAGCCAGAAGCACAGATTTTCAATTGGAAGAGATCAAGACTCCATCTGATGGTGTTGTAACAGGTTATGGCTTGATCGATGGATGTCCAGTTTATGTATACAGTCAGGATGCATCCGTACTTGGTGGTTCCATTGGAGAAATGCATGCCAGAAAAATCGCAAACTTATATGATCTGGCAATGAAAACAGGTGTTGCAGTGATCGGTATGATCGATTGCGCAGGAATCCGCCTGCAGGAATCAACCGATGCACTTCATGCATTTGGAGAGATTTACAAGAAACAGGCACAGGCATCCGGAGTGATCTTACAGATCAGTGCAATCTTTGGAAACTGTGGAGGAGGTCTTGCAGTCTTTCCAACACTGACAGATTTTACATTGATGGAAGAAAGTGGACAGCTGTTTATAAATGCCCCGAACGCAATCACTGGAAACAGAAAAGAAGTATTAAACAGTGCAAGCGCTGCATTCCAGAGCAAAGAAGCCGGAATCGTTGATTTTGTTGGAAATGAAGCAGAAGTTTTTGCTCAGATTAAGAAGTTAACAGGACTATTCCCATCAAATTACAAAGATCAGAGTAAGATCAAAGATTGTCTGGATGACTTAAATCGTCTTTGTGGAAATATTCAAACAGCAGATGCTGTAGAAATTCTTACACAGGTTGCAGATGAGAATGAGTTTATAGAACTAAAGAGTGATTATGGAACTGACATGGCAATCGGATTTATCCGTTTGGATGGAGAAACTGTTGGATGTGTTGCAAATAAAGAAGAAAAGATCAGCACACAGGGAGCAAAAAAGGCTGCATCTTTTATAAAATTATGCGATGCATTTGGTGTTGGAATTTTAACTTTTACGGATGTGACAGGATATGCTGCAGATCTTGAACAGGAAAAAGAACTGGCACAGGCGGTTGGAACAATGACAGGTGCATTTGTACAGGCAAGTGTTCCAAAAGTAAATGTGATCACAAAGAAAGCCTTTGGAAGTGCTTATGTATCCATGAATAGTAAAGCAGTTGGAGCAGATCTTGTATATGCATGGGAAGATGCCAAGATCGGAATGATGGAAGCAGATATGGCAGCCAAGATCATGAATCCAGGGGCAGATGCAGATGTATTAAAAGAAAAAGCACAGGAATATGAAAAATTACAGTCAGATGTAGACAGCGCAGCAAGACGTGGATATGTTGATACAGTGATCGATCCACAGGATACAAGAAAATATGTGATCGGTGCTTTTGAAATGTTATATACGAAAAGAGAAATGCAGATACCAAAAAAACATAATGCATTTTAAGGAAGGAGGAAACATATGGGTGCAGCAGTAAGTAACACGATCATGGGTGTTTCCATCGTATTTTTTGTACTGGTCTCATTAAGTTTTCTCATTTATTTATTTCGTTTTATTTCAGTAATTGAAGATAAACTTACAAAAAAGAAGACACAAGAGCCGGTAAAAGAAGAAAAAGTACAAGAAACGTTACCAGTAGAAGAAGAAACGAATCTAGTCGATGATCTAGAATTAATCGCAGTGATCACAGCAGCGATCGCTGCTTCAGAAGGCGGAGATCCAGGGCAGTATATTGTCCGTTCAATTAAAAAAGTACACAGAAATCAATGGTAGATCAGGAGGAGATACAATGAAAAGTTATAGAATTACAGTGAATGGAAATGTATATGACGTTACAGTTGAAGAAACAGCAGGAAATGGTGCAGCACCAGTACAGCAAAGCGCAGCACCTGCACCACAGCCAGTAAAAACACCGCAGGCAGTCACACCACAGCCAGCAGGAAATGCAGGAAGTGTTGAGATCAAATCTTCTGTACCAGGTAAAGTTATCGCAGTAGAAGCATCACAGGGACAGACAGTGAAAGCTGGAGATACTGTTATCATCTTAGAATCCATGAAAATGGAAATTCCAGTGGTTGCACCTCAGGATGGAATAATCGCTAGTATTGCAGTTTCTCAGGGAAATGAAGTTGAAAATGGAGCTGTCTTAGCTACAATGAATTAGAATGGAGGGATTTGATGGCTAATATAACAAATACATTATCGAATCTGATCCACTCTACGGCATTTTTTAATCTGACATGGGGAAACTATGTCATGATCTTAGTGGCACTGGTATTTTTATATCTTGCGATCCGACATGGATTTGAACCATTGTTATTAGTACCAATCGCATTTGGAATGTTACTTGTCAATATTTATCCAGATATCATGGCAGATCCAGCAAGTACATCCAACGGTGTAGGTGGATTATTACATTACTTTTATATTTTAGATGAATGGAGCATTCTTCCATCCCTGATCTTCCTTGGTGTTGGAGCAATGACAGATTTTGGACCACTGATCGCCAATCCTAAGAGCTTCCTTTTAGGTGCAGCAGCACAGCTAGGAATTTACAGTGCATATTTCTTAGCTATTTTCTTAGGATTTAATGGAAAAGCGGCAGCAGCAATTTCAATTATCGGTGGAGCAGACGGACCAACATCTATCTTCCTTGCCGGAAAATTACATCAGACAGGGCTTATGGGACCGATTGCGGTAGCGGCATATTCTTATATGTCACTGGTACCGATCATTCAGCCGCCAATTATGAAATTATTAACAACAGAAGAAGAACGAAAGATCAAAATGGAACAGTTACGTCCAGTATCAAAGACAGAAAAAATCCTGTTCCCAATCATTATCACGATCGTTGTCTGCCTGATCCTTCCAACAACTGCTCCTTTAGTTGGTATGCTGATGCTCGGAAACTTGTTCCGTGAATGTGGTGTTGTCAAACAGTTATCAGAGACAGCATCCAATGCATTGATGTACATTGTTGTTATCTTACTTGGAACATCCGTTGGAGCATCTACAAGTGCAGAAAACTTCTTAAATATTGCAACACTTAAGATCGTAGTATTGGGACTTGTTGCATTTGCAGTAGGAACCGCAGGAGGAGTCTTATTTGGAAAATTAATGTGCAAACTATCTGGTGGAAAGATCAATCCACTGATCGGTTCTGCAGGAGTATCCGCAGTACCAATGGCAGCCAGAGTATCACAAAAAGTCGGAGCTGAAGCAGATCCAACCAATTTCTTATTAATGCATGCAATGGGACCAAACGTAGCCGGAGTTATCGGAACAGCGGTTGCAGCAGGTACATTTATGGCGATCTTTGGTGTGTAAGGAGGAAAATATTATGGCAAAACCAATTAAAATTACAGAAACAATTTTAAGAGATGCGCATCAGTCTCTGATCGCCACAAGAATGACGACAGAGCAGATGTTGCCGATTATCGATAAAATGGATCAGGTCGGATACCATTCCGTAGAATGCTGGGGTGGAGCAACCTTCGATGCATCCCTGCGTTTCTTAAAAGAAGATCCATGGGACAGATTAAGAAAATTCAGAGATGGATTTAAAAACACAAAATTACAGATGTTATTCAGAGGACAGAATATCTTAGGATACCGTCCATACGCAGATGACGTCGTAGAATATTTTGTACAGAAATCCATTGCAAATGGAATTAATATTATTCGTATTTTTGACTGCATGAACGACCTTCGAAATTTACAGACAGCCGTTGATGCAGCAAATAAAGAAAAAGGACATGCACAGGTTGCGATGGCATACACATTAGGAGATGCTTATACCTTAGATTACTGGAAAGACCTTGCAAAACGAATCGAAGATATGGGAGCAAACTCTATCTGTATCAAAGATATGGCAGGTTTATTATTACCATACAAAGCAGAAGAATTAGTAAAAGAACTGAAAGCAACCGTTGATATTCCAATCCAGTTACATACACATTATACATCTGGTGTGGCATCCATGACTTACATGAAAGCTGTAGAAGCAGGTGTTGACGTGATCGACACAGCCATCTCCCCATTCTCTATGGGAACATCACAGCCAGCAACAGAAGTTATGGTAGAAACATTCAAAAACACACCATACGACACAGGATTAGACCAGAAATTATTAGCCGAGATTGCAGACTACTTCCGTCCGATCAGAGACGAAGCTTTAGATTCTGGATTATTAAATCCAAAGAACTTAGGAGTAAACATCAAAACATTACTTTACCAGGTACCAGGAGGAATGCTTTCAAACCTAACATCCCAGTTAGAAAGCCAGCATGCCGCCGACAAATATTACGAAGTATTAGAAGAAGTACCAAAAGTAAGAAAAGACCTCGGAGAATGCCCACTGGTTACACCATCCTCCCAGATCGTTGGAACACAGGCTGTATTTAATGTCGTTACCGGAGAACGTTACAAGATGGTAACAAAAGAGACAAAAGAAATCCTCGAAGGTAAATACGGAGCAACAGCCAAACCATTCAATCCTGAAGTACAGAAAAAATGCATCGGAGACAAACAACCAATCACATGCCGCTACGCCGACATGATCGAAGACGAACTTCCTGGATTTGAAAAAGAAGTGGAAGCTTATAAAGAACAGGACGAAGATGTATTAAGTTATGCTTTATTCCCTCAGGTTGCTACGGAGTATTTTAAGTACCGTGATGCACAGGAGAAGAAAGTTGACGTAACCGAAGGAAATGAAGAAGCATATCCAGTATAAAATGATATAATTTTTAGCATATCCAGAAAAAATAAAATGAGAACAGTTATTTGCCAATTTTAAATTAGGTAGACAGCTGTTTTTATTTTTTCTGCCATTCTTTTTAGGAATGGTATCATGGATAGAAGCAATTTTACGATAGCCACCCGTACTACTTATAATAAAACTATCAAAGAAAACGAGAATTTTTGTCGGGAGGTTCACCCTATGGGAAAATCATTAACTAAGAAAATTTTAGAGTCACATTTTGTGAAAGGAAGCATGGTTCCTGGAGAAGAAGTGTTTATCAAAGTTGATCAGACACTTACCCATGATATCAATGCGGTTATGACTTATCTTGCATTTGAAGCGATCGGACTGGATCGTATTCGTACAGAATGCAGTGTAAGTTACTTAGACCACAACTTACTGTATGTAAACAACATGACACCAGATGACCACATTTATCTGCAGTCAGCAGCAAAGAAATTTGGAGTTCATGTATCTCGTCCAGGAAATGGAATCTGCCATACAGTTCATGTATCAAGATTTGGAAAACCAGGAAAGATCAGCATGGGTGGTGACAGCCATACACCACACGGTGGTTCCATTGGTATGTTATGTATCGGTGTTGGAGGAATGGACGTTGCAACAGCAATGACAGGAGTTCCAATGAGACTTAAGATGCCTCGCATCGTCAACGTAAGATTAACAGGAGAATTAAAACCTGGATGCAACACAAAAGAAGTCATTCTTGAAATGCTCCGCCGTGTATCTATCAAAGGTGGACTTGGAAATGTATATGAATATACAGGACCAGCAGTGAAAGACCTTGAGATCCCAGCAAGAGCAACCATCTCTAACATGGGAGCAGAACTTGGTGCTACAACATCCATCTTCCCTGCAGATGAACAGGTTCACAGATTCTTAAAAGCACAGGGAAGAGAAGAAGATTATGTAGAACTTCTTCCAGATGAAGATGCAGAATATGATGAAGTGATCGAGATTAACTTAAGCGAATTAGTTCCAATGATGTCTTGTCCTCATCAGCCAGATAATGTAAAACCATTAAAAGAAGTGGAAAAACGCAAAGTGCAGCAGGTATTTATCGGAAGCTGTACAAATGCAAGTTATTCTGATATTGCAAAAGCAGCCATGGTATTTAAAGGACGTCATGTCAATGATGATGTCAGCTGTACATGCGGAATCGCATCTAAACAGACTTACAGAGAATTATTAAGAGATGGGTACATCGATATCATGCTTCAGGCCGGTGTTCGTATGTTAGAAATCTCTTGTGGACCTTGCTGTGCGATCGGACAGACACCACCTACAAATGGAGTTGCAGTTCGTACATCAAACCGTAACTTTAAGGGACGTGCAGGAAATCCAACTGCAGATATCTATCTGGTAAGTCCAGAAAGTGCAGCAGCAACAGCAATCATGGGAACATTTGCAACAGCGGAAGATGTGATGGGAGAAGATGTCAAAGAACTTGCTAAAGTTCATGAACCAGAAGAATATCTGATCGATGACAGTATGATCATCAAACCATTACCATTAGAAGAAGCAAAAGAAGTAGAGATCGTCAAAGGACCAAATATCAAATTCCTGCCAATCCCTGAAAAACCACAGCAGAATTTCTGTGTACCAGTCAGCTTAAAAGGTGGAGACAATATTTCTACAGACGATATCACACCAGCGAGTGCAGAATTCTCAAGTATGAGATCTAATATTCCATTAATGTCTCAGTACTGCTATCACAGATATGCCCCAGACTTTGCAGCAAGAGCCAAAGAAATGGGAAGAAGCGTGATCATCGGTGGAGAAAACTATGGACAGGGATCTTCAAGAGAACATGCAGCGATCAACCCAATGTATCTTGGAGTGAAAGCAGTGATCGCAAAGAGTATTGCACGTATCCATAAAGGAAACCTTGTAAATCATGGAATCATTCCAATGTTATTTGCTGATCCAGCAGACTATGACAGAATCGATCAGGAAGATGAGATCGAATTTGAAAACCTGTTAGACCAGATTCCAACAAGAAAAGTTACAGTTAAAGATAAAACAAAAGATTTTTCATTTGAAGTTACACTTGATTTGAGCGATAATGAAGTAGAAGTAGTTTTAAGTGGAGGACAGCTTTCTTACTTAAAAGAACAGCTCGAAAAAGAAGAAACAAAATAATACACAACATAAGAAAAGGGTGATTTCATGAAAGATTCTGATTGGGAAATTTTATATGCGCTTTATAAGAAGCCAAATATTACGAAGGTTGCAAATATGCTGTATATGACGCAGCCATCCCTGACCAAACGACTGCAGCAGATGGAAAAAGAATTTGATGTGACGATCGTTGATCGAACACCCAAAGGTTTGGTTTTTACAAAGGAAGGTACATATCTTGCCAAACAGGCAGGATATTACCTGGAATTTTTAAAGGAAACAAAAGAACACATTGAAGAAATGAAAGACACGGAAGAAAATAAGATCATCATCGGGGCGTCTTATACATACAGCAAGTATTCTCTTGCTGACGTGCTTTCCAGTTATTCTGAAGTCTGTCCAAACACCAGCTTTGAGATCGTCAATGAACAAAGTGATGTGCTGTTTCGCAAGATGTTAGAAGGTTCGATTGATGTGGGATTTATCAGAGGAGACTATGAAGGGCCGGTACACAAAGTACTGATCGCCCAGAATCAGGGATATCTGGTAACAAAAGAACCGATGGATATCAATGAACTTCCAAACTATCACAGAATTCAGTATAAGACCAATGACAGAACGTCAGAGATCTTACAGGGCTGGTGGGATGAACGATTCAAAGAAAAAGGCAAATCAGGTATATTTGCGGGATACATTGATTTTGCCTGGCAGATGATCGATAGTGGTTTGGGATATGCATGTTGTTTTCTGCCTTATAACTTTAAGAACGAATACAATCTGTGCCTGACACCACTGACTTATCAGGATGGAAGTCCGGTCATGAGAAACACATGGTTTTTATATTCAAAGAACAAGAGAAGAAGTGCCGCACTGGAACAATTTATCGATTATATCGAGAAAGAATTGAAACTGGAACAGTAATAGAAGTTTGAGAGCATTAGAAGAAGGGATAACATGAGAGATTCAGATTGGAAAATTTTAGAGGTTCTCTATGAGAAGCGCAGCATCACGCAGACAGCAGAGCTTCTATACATGACCCAGCCATCTGTGACAAAACGTATCAAGGCAATGGAGGAAGAATGGCAGATTGAGATTGTAAAGAGAAGCAACCGAGGTGTCATTTTTACGGAAGAAGGCCGTTATCTTGTACAGAAATCTTATATCATACAAGATTTTATGAAAGAGATCAAAGACCATTTTGCACATAAATATGTGGCAAAAGAGCTCCTTCGCATTGGAGTGCCGAATTCCTTTGCCAAATTACATATGCCATCTCTCTTAAAAGGCTATACAGATGCCCTAAATGCACTTCAAATTAAAACTGTAGCGAATTCTAGTGATGTCATCGTAAGACATTTGATGGATGGAACAATAGATATTGGGATTGTTTGCGGGGACTATCCTTATCTTGGGAAGAAGATCCATCTATTTACAGAAGACTTATATATAGCAGCACCACAAGGTGTAAGTATTGATGAGATCGAAGATATGCCACTTATCAAATCTTTCCTAAATCCAATGGTGGAGATGATTGTAGACCAGTGGTGGAAGAACCAGTTTGGAACAAGAGCGCATGAATCGCAGTATGTTCCGTTTATTGATATTGCCATCGAGATGGTAGAAAAGGACCTTGGAGTTGCATTTTTATTCGGAAACGACTGGAAGATCAATGAAGAGAAAGTCCAATTAATTCCGGCATACGATCTGCAGGGAGAGCCTGTCAAGAGAGAGGTCTGGATGATGCTTTCTGACAAATGCTATCAGTCGCAGACAATCGTAGATTTTATTGATTTTGTAGAGAAATTCTATCAGGAAGAAAAATAACAAAAGAAGGATCAGCACGTTAAAAATGTTGGTTCTTTTTTTATTTGTAGATTGATAGAAAATCGAAGAAATATCAATATTGTATACAATATCCGATAATTATTGCGAAAAATATATATTCCATTTCGGAATGACTTAGATAGTCCAAATATGAATTTTTTATTGACATGTAAAATGAACTATAATGGATTCATAGGAAATGAAACGGATGAAAAAAGCCAAAAAAGAAAAAGGAGTTAAAATTATGGGATATGTGTATGTAGGATGCAGAACAACAAAAGAAAGAAACGCCAGAGGGGAAGGATTAAAGGTTTATGAAGTATCAGAAGCAGATGGAAGATGGACAGAGATTCAGTGTTTAAAGACAGAGGAGAATCCAAGTTTCCAGTGTTTTGATAACACAAAAGAATATCTTTACAGCGTTCATGGAGATTTCACACTGGTATCTTCTTACAAAATTTTGGAAGATGGAACATTAGAACACATCAATACGATTGATATCGGAGGTAAAAACCCAGTCGATGTGACAGTTGATGCCGAAAATCAACATGTGATCGTTGCAACACTTCAAGGTGGAACACTCTATACAATCAAACGAAATAAAGATGGAAGTTTAGGAGATGTCGTTGCAACTTTTACTTACGAAGGAAAAGAAGAGGGAAAAGTATCCACGATCCATCAGTGTCTGTGGGATCAGAAAAAGAATTATCTGTTTGCATGTGCACAAGGACGTGTCAATGGATTTGGACAGATGAGAGTACTAAAATACAACCATGAGACAGGGGAATTTACAGAGACAGATAAGTTTTTATCAAGAACATGGGATGAGCCAAGACATGCAGCCATGCATCCAAATAACAGATGGCTTTACATGTGTGAAGAGAAAGGAAACAAAGTCCTTTACTTCCAATTTGATGAAGAAACAGGAAAGATGAAGGCATTACAGGAGCTGACAACGGTACCAGAGACCGTGACAGGATATTCCGATGCGAGTGAAGTTATGATTGATCCAAGCGGACAATACGTCATTGTATCAAATCGCTATACAGACAGCATGGCAGTTTACCGCATCGATCCATTTACAGGATATATGAAAAATACAGGATTCTTCCCATGTCTTGGAAAGACACCAAGATTTTTCTGCTTCGGACCAAATGGAAAATGTTACGTGGCAAATGAAGACAGTGATACAATCATCGAATTTACATTTGATGAAAACACAGGATGGCTGGTTCCAACAATGAATATCATTGAGACAGGAAGTCCAGTTTGTATCACATTTAGATAAGGGGAGGAAAAACTTATGAATTTAGGATTAGTATCATTAATCGTTTTACTACTGGCAATTATTATCGGATTTGCCAGAAATGCAAATGTCGGAATTTTATGTGTCGGATTTTCTATGATCTTAAGTATCGTGTATAAAGTCGATATCAAAACAGTGATCGCAGGACTTAGTTCCTCACTATTTATTCAGATGGTAGGAATTACATATTTATTTGCAATTATTCAGAGAAATGGAACACTCGAACTTTTAGCTAGAAAAATGGTAAGACTGGTTGGAACAAAAACACATCTGATTCCATTTGTTATGTATATCTTAGGATTTATCGTCTGTGCGATTGGACCAGGAGCGATTCCATCTTTAGCGATCATCCCGGTCATTGCAATCCCAGTTGCAGTATCCGCAGGAGTGAATCCGATTATGACAGCAATCATCGGAGATCTTGGCGTTATGTCAGGAAGAATGAGTCCATTAACACCAGAAAGTGCGGTTGTAAGAGAATTAATGAAACAACAGGGATTAGAAGCAAACACAATTCCGATCATGATCTGTCTGACATTTACAGCACTGATCTGTGTAGTATTAGTATATATCTACTATAAAGGATGGAAAGTAGAGAAAGTTGAGGCAACAACAAAAGAAAAGCTGCCAAGCTTTGAACCTAAACAGTGGTTATCTATTCTTGGACTTGTGGTACTTGCAGTTGGAGCATTATTCTTCTCATGGAATGTTGGATTTACAGGATTCCTTGTAGGATCTATTCTAATCGTATTAGGATGTGCCGATGAGAAAAAAGCAATTTCCGCAATTCCATGGAATGTTATCTTAATGGTACTTGGTGTTGGAATCTTAATGAATGTTATTACAATTTCAGGCGGAATCGATATCATGGTAGCAGCCCTTGAAAAAGTCATGAACAAAACGATCGCAGCAATGGTCATGGGTGTTGTCGCAGGAATCATGTCCTTCTTCAGTTCAGGACTTGGAGTCGTATTTCCAACACTGATCCCAACGGCAGCAGGATTATCAGGAGGCCTTGGAGTCAGCGCGATCGAACTGGTATCCGTGATCGTCATTGGAGGAACTGTTGCAGGATTTACACCAGTATCAACAACCGGAGCGTTGATCATGGCTGGAGTATCACAGCAGAAAGATGCAGAAGAAAAGTTTCCACAGAATCGTATGTTTATTGAATTATTTTCAGTGTCATTTATTGCACTTGGAGTATTAGCGATCGTAGCATTTTCTGGAGTGTATAATCTATTTATTTAGATTAAAGTAAATACAATAAAAAGACCGCTCACAAATCTTGTGGGCGGTTACTTTTCTGAAAAGAGAGGATTAAAAAATATATATGAAAAACTATGTCTTAAGTATAGCAGAATCCCATCTTCATTCAATATATAAACTATGAACAATTCTAAAGAAAGTATAAACAGTTCTAAAATGTTTGGGAGTAAGCTTCTAATTTTATTACTTTATTTTTTGTGATATAATATCTTTCGTACAAACAAAAAGGAAAAACGAGGGAGCCAGGATGAGAATAAACATTGCAATATGTGATGATGAACAGGAATCTTTACATATGATTCAGAAAGAATTATATAATGCAGCTAACAAGTTAAAGATTGAAATTGAAACTTACGCTTATAATGATGGAAAGAAAGTATTAGACTCCATTTATAATGAGAACGAAGATTTTGATATTTTATTTCTAGATATTGATATGCCAGATATTTCAGGACTTGAAATTGCAAGAAAATTAAGACAGAAAAATTTAGATATCATATTAATTTTCATTTCGGCACATGAACAATATGTGTTTGAATCGATAGAATATAATCCATTTCGATATATTAGAAAAAACAGAATAGAAAAAGAATTAATGCCGGCTTTGAAAGCAGCATACCAAAGACTTGAAGAAATGAAGGATTCTTATATGATTGTAAAAACAGAAGAAGCGGAAGTTCGAGTGAAGCATTCAGATATTATGTATTTTGAAACAACTGCAAGAAAGGTTGGAATTCATTTAAAGAATGGAGAAGTATTACTTGTGCGGAAAACAATCAAGGAATTATACAAAGAATTAAATGATGAACATTTTATCAAAATCCATAGTGGTTGTGTTGCAAATGCTAAATATATTGGTAAATATTCGAATCATGATATTACATTGGATAATGGCGAGCAGTTGATCGTAAGCAGAACCAGAATAAAAAATGTGAAAATGACATTAATGAATTATTGGGGAAATCAGATATGACAGTATTTTTTTGGATGATAGAATATATCGCAAGTTTTATTGAAATTTTCATGTGTTGTGTTTTTTGTGGAATTTTCCTGACAAAAGAAGAATTCAGTGATCGAAAATATTTAGCATTTGTCGGTTCAGCACTTAGTGCATTATTGATCGCAGGATTAAATAAAATAGAGATATTTTCATTTGTTAATTCCATATTTGTTTTATTTGTAATTATTTTGTTTCAGCGGTTTTTATATAAAGCGAAAATAGGATTATGTATTGTACTTCCATTGATATATGCGGTAATTTTAGCTGCAATTGATTTTGCAGTTTCATACTTTACAGCATTGATCTTACACGTAGATGCAAACTATCTATTGAATCATCAAAATTTTTCAAGAGTTTTGTGTATCTTGCTGTCAAAATTCTTGTTGATATTAATCGTAGTTACGCTGCGTAGGTTATTGGGAAAATCAATAACATTTATAAAAAAGTATATCGTCATTATGTGTATTTACTCTGCTTTTCTATTAGTTTCACTTTTTATTATGGTGGGATTAAATATAAAGAATAGAAGTCCTGAAACAGAATTGTTTCTTGTGACATTTTTTATTATTTCTATAATGATTGAACTTGTGGTGTTTTACTTTATTATGAAAGCAGGAGAAAGTTATGAGCAGCAGCAGAAAAATGAATTGATTGACATGAAAAATACCATGCTTCAAAAATCATTAGAGGAAACAGAGCAGACATTTCAATTATGGCGAAGAAGTGTTCACGATTATAAAAATCATGTCATAGCATTACGACAACTTGCAGAAGATGAAAATATGGAAGGCATAAAAGAATACCTGAATTGTGAAAATGAATTAATTCAAAAGAAGATGTTTTACATAAAAACAGGGAATTCCGTTGTGGATGCAATTGTTAATACAAAACAAAGATTGGCAGAGGAAAAAGGCATCACATTTATAGTAAATGCAACAATTCCAAAGAAGTGTTGTGTAAGTGAAATAGATATGTCAAATATATTAGGAAATCTTATCGATAATGCAATGGAAGCAAGCAAAGGAGAAGAAGAACCCTATATTGATCTAACGATCAGGCAGGAGAAAGCATTTCTTGTAATTAAGATCATCAATCAATATAGCAGAGATTTTCCTGAAAAATTAAAGACAACAAAGAAGAATCAGGAGTTTCATGGAATAGGTATCGGAAGTGTAAAAAGCATTGTTAAAAAATATGAGGGAGAGTTTTCAATTGCTAAAAAAGAGACTGAAGTTGTTGCTCAAATATTGATTCCAAATTAAATAAAGGATATGAGGAAAATGTCGGTTAGATACCGGCATTTTTTGTTGCCATAAAAGGGATTTTTTTAGTGAAGCATACAAAATAAACACAAAAACATACAAAATAAACAACATTTCATTTTTGATATCGTTTGTATGATAGGATTCATAAGAAAGTGATTTCTAAGTTGAAAGGAGTATATTGTATGAAACGAATCATGTATATGTTATTGATTTTAATGATCATGCTGACAGGTTGTGGAACAGACAATAAAAATAAGAATGATAAAGCAACTGTAGAAAATAAATTTGAGAAAAAGGATGAAAACAACGAAGCTGCCATAAAAGAATCCAGCGGGCAGATTTCGTATGGATATCTTGATGAGAAGAAAGATGTCTATGAGTACGATGGAAAGGATGTAGAAATACCATTTTATCTGGAAAATCAGGGAAACAAAAATGAAAGTACAGCAACAATAGGATTGTTATTGTTTGTCGATGGAAATGTACAGGATTATAAAATAGAAGCTAATGGAAAAATACAAACAATGCAAAAAATTACCTTAAAACCAAAGGAAAGAAAAGAGTTTAAACTGATATTTAATCCAGTATCTGGTAAAAAAGGAGAGAAAGTGGGAGTGATTGCGGCAACTATATGGAATCCAGATGCATTGCCAAAAGAAAAGAATCCAATATGGGGAAACATTCAACAGATAGGTGTAAGCATTCCATTAGAAATTAAAATGAAATGTAATGGAACGAATCAATTAAAGGCAACAAAGAAACATGTAAAAATAAGTGATATACCAGAAGAAATTTTAAACGATTGGAAAAACACATATGTAAGTGATGAATATGATTCTTTAGATTCATCTGTAAATTTTGAGATGGAAGCAAGTGTCAAGGATCAACAGATTTTATATGGAAAAGATGGAAAGGTTCCAATCACTTTGAAATTGTATGGTGGAGCAAGTGTGAATGAGAAGATTACAATTTTTATTAACAATAGCCCTGTAAAAATTGATAAAAAAGATTATATAAAAGTCAAAACCCAAAAAGGAAAAATGATCAAAGTTACTACGAATTTAGATCTTTCAGGATATGATCGCATCAATTCAATTTATGCAATTGTCATGACGAGTGGAGGAGATTATAAAATACAGGATATTTATAAAACAGACAGTTTACTGTTGATCAATAAGTAAATAGGATAAGTAGAGGTAGGAATCAATGAAGAAAATAATTGTTTGCATGCTCTGCATTTGTATCGCACTGGCAGGGTGCGGGAAAGAAAAAAATGTAGTGAAAGAAAAGAAACAAAAAGAAGTTTTACACTTAATAACAAAAGGAAAAGACCTGATTTTGAAAAATCTGATCAGTCAGAAAATTGTGAACAAATATAAATTAGGTAAAAAACAGTGTGCAGGTTCTATCATAGAGCTTGATAAAGGATATTGTGTACAAATTTACGAAGCCAACAGGGAGTTGAAAAATCAAGTAATACAAGGCGCTGTGGTAGAAGATACACCAGATGAAAGTGAAATTGTAAAGGCGTCTATAAAATTTTTTGATAAAAAGCTGAGGGAAACAGATACCGTTGATGTTACTAAATTGGCAAAAGAAAGAAAAAACGAAGAGCTTTTAATGACCAGTTATACGGTAAGTCCAGATGGTACGAAGATTGCATGGGATACTGGAGAGAAAATCCTGTGTTATAACAAAGAAACAAAGAAATTTACAAAATATAACCAGATTACAAAGAAAGATATTACAGCAGAAAATATTATCTTTGCAGGAAATAATAAGTTAGCATTTTATGGAACAAAAGGAGAAAGTGAAGAAGATACTTGTTATGGATATTTCGATTTAAAGAACAGAAAAATATATACATTTATCGAGAAAAAATATGAAGCTTTTTCTTTGAATGCAGATGCGAGATATGTGTGGATCAATGATGGAGAAAATCCGAACACAAAAACAGCAAGTGGGAAAGTTCCAGTCGTGGATACTAAGACAGGGAAAAACCATCTGGTCCATCTTGATGGTATTGAGAGTGCGAAAGCAAGGATCTCAGAAGATGGGAAATATATGATCGCAGTTAGTCAGACAGATGAAAAAAGTTTCCGTGTAAGACAATACGACATCAAAAATGAAAAGATGTTGAAGGAAAAGAAATATGATTTTCATAAATCTGTTCATGTCAGTGATATGATTTCTATCAATAACGGAAAATCATATGGAATTATTTACAGTACGGATCAAGGAGATAAATTAGAAGAGTTTAAATTGCGATAATCATTGGAGAACATTATGAAATTATTGTTAGATCATGTAAGTAAAAAATACGGGAACAAATACGCACTAAAAGATTTGAATATAGAATTTAGCGATGGTGTTTATGGCATTTTAGGAGCAAATGGTGCAGGAAAAACGACCTTGATCAGCATCATTACAGGAATATTGCAGCAAACATCTGGGCAGATAAAATTAGATGGCAGCGATATAAGAGATATGGGAACAAAATATCTGGATAAAATAGGATATCTTCCACAGTACCCACAGTTTTATCCAAACTTTAGGGTAAAAGAATTTCTCATGTATATGTGCAGTATCAAAGACATTCCCAAGAAGAAAGCAAAAGAAATCTTGCCAGAAATTATGGAAGAAGTAAATCTTTGTGATCATATGAATAAGAAAATTAAAGAACTATCTGGAGGAATGAGACAAAGACTTGGGATTGCTCAGGCAATCTTAAATGACCCGAAAATTCTGATATTAGATGAGCCAACCGCAGGACTTGATCCAGGGGAGCGAATCAGATTCCGAAATATTATTTCTAATATAGCTAAAAACAGAATGGTACTTATTTCCACGCATATCGTATCGGATATAGAATATATTGCAAATCAGGTCGTGATTCTACAAGAGGGGAAACTTAACAGAATGGGTACTGTAGAAGGATTGTGCAATGATATTCAGGGAAGTGTCTGGCAAGTCAATGTAGATGAAATGACAGCAGAACGATTCATGAAAAATTATTTAACATCCAATATAAAAAGAATTGATAAAAATGTGCTTATGCGGATCATTAGCAAGAAGAAACCGATGGAAAATGCCAGAATGTTAAAACCACAGTTAGAAGATGTGTTTTTAACAGTGTTTCGAGAACAGGCAGGGATCTAATATGAAAATTGTATTATTTGAATTTCGAAAGAATATTTTAAGGAAAACAGTCATTATACCAATGATCATTTTACTGATCGTAAATGTAATCGTAATTTATGCACAGTATCGCTTTCAAAATGATCCATTTTCTAGTGAGGTCAATCGGTATCATTCATCTGCTAGAGAATGGAAGTATTATAAAGAATTACATACACAATTTGACGGTGAAATAACGGAAGAAAAACAGGATAAGATCATCAAACTTTATAATAACTTAAAAGAAAAAGTAGACGATGGTGATTATGAAAAAGGATATACAAAGAGTGCAGGAACGGGATATATTTTTGGCGATTATTCTCTGATCGAAACGAATTTTTATCAGCCAATCAAAAATCTAGTTTCTTATGTCGAGAAAAATGGGGAACTGGTAGATCAGGCAAAAGAAAATATAAAGTATTATAAAAAAGCAGATAATCGATATGAACTTAAGAAGAATCAATATATTGTAAAGAAATATCAAGACAGAGTGATCTATGATTTTTATGATACAACAGGCTTTCAGAAACTGTTTGATTATAATTTTTCAGATGTAATTCTAATAATTTTTTTGTTTTTATGTGCATTGCCATTATTTTATCAGGAGCGGATATGTGGAATGGAAGATATGATTCTGGCGACAAAAAAAGGCAGAAAAACGTATGTTATGGGAAAGTATATTTCAGTCATAGCAGCAATTATAATATGTACGATAGTTATTGCATGCGTGAATTATGTTGTATTTCATATAACTTACGGACTGAAAGGATTTCAAATGCCCATATATGCATTAGAAGAATTCCAATATTCACCATATAATTTGACATTACTACAGGCATATTTGGCGATACAGGGACTAAAATGTATGGCTCTCATTGTTGTAAGCACATTGATGTGTCTTATATCCAATATGACAAAAAACACAATGATGTCTTTTATCATATTTATTGGAGTGACTGTATTGGGATTATATTGCAGCGGATATATTTGCAGTGATAATGTACAAAAAGTAATGGTTGCAATTGCCAGTCCATTTTCATTATTCAAAGGTTCTAATATTTTCAAATCGCTGTATGAATTAGATTTGTTTGGTAACTTTGAATTAAGGATCAATGTTTGCATTGTAATACAGGTGATTTTTGAAATGTTACTGATTTGGATTTCTTATTACAAATATAAACATTCTAGCAGCAGAAAGGAAAGCTTCAGGTAGAAAATATGTTGATGCAAGAAAGTTATAAATTGTTTATAAAACAGAAAATATGGATATTTATTATGATTTTGCTGGCAGTAAGAATGGTATCCGTTGGTGTAACTGGATATGATTCTCATTATATGATCGATGAAAATGAAAAGTATTATAATGCCTATCTGAAAAAATACGAAGGAAAGATCACAGATGCGAAACAAAAACAGATAGAGAAAGAATATAAAAGGATAAACTCGTCTGGTAATGAATTATTAGCATCTGAACAGAAAAATAAAGCATTTCAGGTGATTTATGATCAGTATACATATGAGAGAGAAAAAGGAAGTGGATATATTTTAGAGACAAGAGGATGGCAAAGTATTTTAGAACACGACAATTTAGATTTTTCCTTGATCATCTGTATTATCATTCTTATGACAGCACTTTGGGGAAATGAATATGAAACACAGATGGATATGATGCTAAGGTCGTGTAAAAAAGGAAAATATCAGACTCCTTTTGCAAAAGTAATGTTAGGAGGAATTATTTCAATTGCATTATCTGCAATATTTCAACTGATTCAGATCATATATTTGGCAGGAAGCGTAGGACTTTCCCATGGAAATTATCCAATACAGAGTTTAAAGTTTTTTCAACATTTTTCCTATCATATAACACTCAGTTCTGCCGTAGTCATGGTATTTATCATAAGGTTGATTGGAGCTGTTCTTCTTGCATTTATGACAATGCTTATAAATATATGGATTAAAAGAAAAACAGTCAGCATGATCATAAGTATGGCAGGAATTGTATTGACAACGATCATCTTTCGAAGTGGTTCCATGATTTATAAACTGCCATTACCACTGGGATCATTAAAAGCAGCAGGATATTTATGGCCACCTCAATTTGACAGTCAGTATGTTGGAAGCAAGTTAGTCAAGGTTTGTACATTTAAAGAAATATCTCATAGAATGTTTATGGCAGTGAATGCTATGTTTATGACTGAAATGATGATACTTGGTGTTTTATGTGTTATCTTTTTTTCAAAATGGAGAATAAAGAAAATTCATATTTATAAAAAGACGATAAGACTCATGACGATATGCTTCATTGCATCAACTTTATTTGCTACAGGATGCAGCCAAAATACAAATCATAGTAAAGTTGAAGTATCTATCAGCAAAGAAGATACGCAGGAAAAGGCAGTATGGAATGGAAAGACGATTGAAATAGATTATGATAATAACAATATAATATATACAGATAAAAGTGGAAAAAAAGAAATGCTGATCAGGGATGTATTTCCTTCAAAATTAATCATCCAAAAAATATTTATATATCAGAATGATTGTTACTATCTTTCGGAAAATGATGAGAGCAATGGGATATGTATCAGGAAGATTGATCTTAAAAATTTTGATAATACATTAATTTATGATTCTACGGATGAGAATATAGAAAACTATTTTGGAATCATACAGAGACAAAAAACGTATGATGAAGAGTTCAATGATACGGAGGAAACAAAATGGTTTTTTGTAACAGATGGATATATTTATTGGAAAAAGAAGTTTTATATTGCTCAGGTAGATATAAAAAGTGGAAAGAAAAAGATGATTGCAGAGGGAGTGTCAGACGATAAGATTACATATGCAAATGGAATATTAAGGTATGTCAATGCTGAGGGCAATACAGAAACGTGTAAGTGTGAATAAGCGAGATTGCATGAAAATAAAAAAAGAGAATACCAACATATAAAATCAATATTTTCAACAGATCCATCCGGCATTTTATAATAAAAATAAAAACGGAAGGGATGGTATGGATCAATGTTAGTCTATGATTTTGCAGATCGAAAGGATAAAACACTCTATGAATTTCTCTACAGTTCTTTAAAGAGAGATATCTTAAATGGCCGCCTTGCACAAGGCTCAAAGCTTCCTTCCAAACGTGCGTTGGCAAAGGATAACCAGATCAGTGTACGGACGGTTATGAATGCTTATGAGCAGCTTTTGGCAGAAGGATTTATCGTTTCGGAAGAAAAAAGAGGATATTTTGTTGCGAAGGTTTACGAAGATGATATAAGATCGATCAAAAGAATGAAGAAAGCAAAAGAAGAGAAGCAAAAGGATTATGTGGTAGATTTTACGGCACATAAGCTGGTATGTGACAAATTCCCAGTTTCCATGTGGAAGAAGATTATGAGAGAAGTATTAACCGATTACGATACAGAACTGATTCAAAAAGCAGATTACCGAGGAATTAGGAAACTTCGAAGGGCGATTGCAGATTATCTTTATCGAAGCAGAGGAATGAATGTCGATGAAGAATGTGTCGTGATCGGAGCTGGAATTGAATATTTATTCGGAAGATTATATAAGATTTTTCCAAAAGATTCGATATATGCCATGGAAAATCCAGGATATCAAAGAATCCGGCACATTTATGAAGATTATTCTTTAAAATGGAAATGCATTGCGATGGATGAGGAAGGAATTAAGATCAGAGATTTAGAAGAAAGTAATGCAAAGATCATCCATACATCGCCAGAACATCATTTTCCATTGGGGATTACTATGTCGAAAAAGCGTAGAGAAGAGTTACTAAAATGGTCAAACGAAGAATCAGACCGTTATATTATAGAGGACGATTACGACTGTGAATACCGCTATGATGCCAGATTAGCCCCTGCAATTCAATGTGGTGATGAGACAGGAAGAGTGATTTATATCAATTCATTCAGCAAAAGCCTTGCACCATCCATTCGAATCAGTTATATGGTACTTCCGAAAGAATTAATGGAAAAATACAAAAAGATCGCAAGTGTTTACTCTAATTCCGTATGCAGCTGCGAACAGTATGCATTGGCAAAATTTTTAGATGCAGGATATTTTGAACGGCATATGCGCAGGATGAAAAAATATTGTCAGGAACAGGGAAACCGTTTGTTAAAAGCCCTAAAACAATCAGAGATTTTCTCAAAAGCAGAAATCTATGGAGGAAAAAGCGGAACACATTTTCTGATAAAAGTAGATACCAGAATCAGTGATAAGCAGTTGGTAAAAGAGGCAAAGAAACAAAAAGTTAAGATCCGGTGTCTGTCTAAATATTGCAGAGAAGACAAGGAATCTTACAGGCATACACTGGTTTTCCGTTATACAGATGCAAGTGATGAAGAAATCAAAGAAGCCATCTATCGTTTAGAAAAGATCCTTAAGAAAAATTCATCTGATACCCAGATTTAAAATTGTTTTGGTCATTTGATGAAAGGAGATATGTTGTTAAGATAAGACCATCAAATGAAACAGCAAAAGAAAACAAGAAACGAAAGGATGGAAAAAACAATGGCAACAACATACTACTTTTTACCAACAAGAAACTTATTTGGAGAAGATTCCGTACAGGAAGCAGGAACATTATTACAAAGCTTAGGCGGCAAAAAAGCAATGATCGTTACAGATTCATTTCTTGCAACAAGCGGAATGGCAGAAGATATTCAGAAGATTTTAACAGATGCAGGCGTTGAAAGCGTAATCTTCGGCGGTGCAGAGCCAAACCCAAAAGATACAAACGTTGAAGATGGATTAAAAGTATTCAACGAAAATGAATGCGATTCCATCATTTCATTAGGTGGTGGTTCATCTCATGACTGTGCAAAAGCAATTGCATTAGTCGCATCCAACGGTGGAAACATCAGAGACTACGAAGGAGTTGATAAATCCACAAATCCTTTATGTCCAATGATCGCGATCAACACAACAGCAGGTACAGCATCAGAGATCACACGTTTCTGTATCATCACAGACACAAGCCGCCATGTAAAAATGGCAATCGTAGACTGGAGAGTTACACCACAGATCGCGATCAACGATCCAAAATTAATGGTAGGAATGCCACCATCATTAACAGCAGCAACAGGAATGGATGCTTTAACACATGCAATTGAAGCTTATGTATCCACAGATGCCAACCCACTGACAGACGCAGCTGCACAGATGGCGATCACAATGATCACACAGTACCTTCCAAAAGCAGTGGCCAACGGAACATACATGAAAGCCCGTGACAAGATGGCATACGGACAGTACTTAGCAGGAATCGCATTCAACAACGCATCCTTAGGATATGTACACGCAATGGCCCATCAGTTAGGAGGATTTTACAACCTTCCACATGGTGTATGCAACGCGATCTTATTACCACACGTAGAAGAATTTAACTTAATCGGAAATGCAAACCGATTCAGAGATATCGCCAAAGCCATGGGAGAAAACATCGACGGACTTTCCACAATGGAAGCCGCAAGAAAAGCCATCGCAGCCATCAGACAGCTAAGCAGCCAGGTAGGAATCCCACAGAATTTAAGAAGCTTAGGAGTGAAGGAAGAAGACTTCGAGATCATGGCAGAAAACGCAATGAAAGATGTTTGCCAGGTTACTAATCCACGTAAGGCTACGAAAGAACAGATTGTGGAGATTTTTAGAGCAGCGTTCTAAATTGTAATTTGGATAGTCGTTCATTGTATATGAGAAAAACGAAATAATAGCA
>OLOG01000564.1_pt1 | contig 32284 bp, 30 predicted proteins | sample 1672351 | NCBI WGS metagenome assembly OLOG01 (sample SAMEA3136674, study PRJEB25190) | human gut metagenome | biome: human gut; feature: human-associated habitat; material: faeces | place: Austria | collected 2013 | reverse complement strand
AAGCGTGACACTGCTTAGCAGAAACTAGAAACAAGAGAAAAGAGTAAATGTACAGGAATGTTATGAAGTGATCGGCGGAAATTACGAAGACGTATTAAAGCGTCTGAGAAGTGAAGTGCTGATCAGGAAATTCACATTAAAATTCCTTGAAGACAAGAGTTATTCACAGCTGAAGCAGGCTTTGGAGGATAAGAACTTTGAAGATGCGTTCCGCGGGGCACATACACTGAAGGGTGTCTGCCAGAATCTTTCGCTTGACCGTCTGTATGAGGTGAGCAGGGATCTGACAGAGCTTTTGAGAGACAGAACCGGAGAACAGCCGGGAATTCCGGAAGCGATGGAAAAAGTAACGGAAGTATATGAAGAGACAATTGAAGGAATTAAGAAGCTGCAGGAGTAATCCGGTAGCTTTTTTCATAGTCAGATTCTTTTGTTGTGTTTCAGGAGAGAAAGAATTATAATAAATATATTAGGTCTGGATGTACAGGCTTTACATGATTACAATTTTACATGATTATAAAAGGAAACGGAAGAAAAACAAAGGAGAGATAAATGAGGGGAAAGAAACGTATTCCGGCGATTCTTATGGCGGCGATCCTCGGGATGTCCCTAGGGGTTGCACCGGCAATGACGTATGCGGAACCAGAGACGGATGTGGGAGCAGCTGCGGCAGATGAGAACCAGGCAGCTGCGGAGAAAGAAAAGGAACTTACACCGGAAGAGTTAGAGAAAAAAGCAGAAGAGGATGCTTACAATATGGAGATCCAGTCGAATGGCTGGAAGAACTGGCCGCAGGGACCGGGCACATACGGGGAAGCGGCGATCGTGATGGATGCGGGGACCGGCAGTATCTTGTATGAGAAGAATATAGATGCACATGAATATCCGGCAAGTATTACGAAAGTGCTGACGACACTGATCGCATTAAAGTATGGAAAGCTGTCGGATCCGGTTACATTTACGAATGACTGTGTATCCTTCATGCAGCCGGGGGATTCTTCGGTTGGTTTAAAAGAAGGCAATGTGATCACGCTGGAACAGGCCTTGTATGCGACGCTTCTGGCATCCGCGAATGAAGCAGCTTACGCAGTTGCGGAAAATGTAGGAAAGAATACGGGACAGGATTATAACTGGTTCATTAAGCAGATGAATCAGGAATGCCAGGAACTGGGTGGAAAGAATTCTAATTTTGTCAATGCGAATGGTCTTCATGATGAGAATCATTATACATGTGCGAGAGATATGGCACTGATCGGCAGGGAGATTTGGAGATATCCGGAATTCCTGAAGATATGCCAGGAACAGAGTTATACGATCCCGGCATCGGATACGACAGAGGAGCATGTATTTGCCCAGCATCATAAGATGCTGATCGATGTGAATAAGAACTACTACGAATATGCCGTGGCAGGAAAGACGGGGTATACGTCCAATGCCCTGTCTACACTGATCACCATGGCAGATAATGGGAATATGAAGCTGGTCTGCGTTGTACTGCGGACACATGGTGCGAATATTTACCCGGATACGAGGAATCTGTTCGAGTATGCATTTCATAATTTCCAGAAGATCAGTGTGGCGGATGAGAAGAAACCATCTGAAGTGAGTAAATTCATTCAGGCTTCCGAAAGGCAGGAGACAGAAAATGCAGATCAGAGTGTCTCATCAGGGGGTAATGAATATCAGGCACTGGAAGACGGCTATGTACTGCTTCCTGGTGGCGTGACATTTGATGATGTGAAGTATAAGATTGAGGACGTGGATGAAAGCACAGGAGAAGGAACAGTCAGGTATACCTATGACGGCCATCAGGTGGGAAGTGCAACAGCCAGATTAAGTGAAGCATACTTGCAGAAATTAAGTAATAAGAAAAATGTGGACAGCAAACAGGATAATGTGGATAATTCCGGGAAAATGAAGACGGAAAGTGGAAAAAACGGTACAACGATTCTGGAGAAGATCAAACAGATCCCGGCAATCCTGAGTCAAAAATTTTCAAAGAAATCCGACATAGAAAAGTATGTGATCACAGGCGGAGCTGCGGTACTGCTGGTCTTATTCTTAAGCCTGATCTTTGTGATAATCCGCAGACAGATCCACAGACGGATCCACAGACGCAGATAACAATAACGTCTGCCGGAGATAAAAATGTAAGAGAAATCCCATTAAAAAAGGTAAAACCCCTTGACGGATTTTAGGATTGTTGCATATAATAAAGGATGTGAAAAACGCTGACGAAGACAGTAGGATATAACAGAACGCAGCAGCGAGCCGGGGATGGTGGAAGTCCGGTGCAAGTAAGATATATCTGAATATCACTTCTGAGTTGCAGATTTTGAAAGGTTTCGGTAAGTGACCGAGTAAAAACTGACGGCATTCCTCCGTTACAGGGAAGACATATGATGGTATGTTAGGTGGTTTATAAACGTAAGTACAGCTTTCGTCCTATACAGGGCGGAAGCTTTTTTAATTCTATGTTTTAATTTTATGGAGGTAAATATGTATAAGAAAGTTTCTACGGATCTTAATTTTGTAGACAGAGAAAAACAGACAGAGAAATTCTGGGAAGACAATGACATCTTCAGAAAAAGTATGCGTGACCGTGAAGGCAACGAGATCTATATGTTCTACGACGGCCCTCCGACAGCCAACGGAAAACCGCACATCGGACACGTTCTGACACGTGTTATCAAGGATATGATCCCGAGATACCGTACAATGAAGGGATACGAAGTTCCAAGAAAGGCCGGATGGGACACACACGGACTTCCGGTAGAGCTGGAAGTTGAGAAGCTTCTCGGACTGGACGGAAAAGACCAGATCGAAAAATACGGTATGGAACCATTCATCAAGAAATGTAAAGAAAGCGTATGGAAATACAAAGGTATGTGGGAAGACTTCTCTAATACCGTAGGTTTCTGGGCTGATATGGATGATCCATATGTAACATATGATAATAACTTTATCGAGTCTGAGTGGTGGGCACTCAAGAGAATCTGGGACAAGAAGCTCCTGTATAAAGGATTCAAGATCGTGCCATACTGTCCTCGCTGCGGAACTCCACTTTCTGCACAGGAAGTAGCACAGGGCTATAAAGATGTAAAAGAATGTTCTGCGATCGTTCGTTTCAAGGTAGTAGGAGAGGATGCATATTTCCTCGCATGGACAACAACACCATGGACACTTCCGTCTAACATCGCACTCTGTGTGAACCCGGAAGAAGACTATGCGAAAGTAAAAGCTGCCGACGGCTATACTTATTACATGGCTGTTGCACTTCTCGATACCGTACTTGGCAGACTTGCCGATGAAGAAAACGGAACAAAGGCTTACGAGATCCTTGAGACATACAAAGGAAAAGATCTCGAATACAAAGAGTATGAGCCATTATACCAGTGTGCTTACGACTGCGCTTCTAAGCAGAACAAGAAAGCATTCTTCGTTACATGCGATACCTATGTAACACTGACAGACGGTACCGGTGTGGTTCATATCGCTCCTGCGTTTGGTGAAGACGATGCCAAGGTCGGACGTAGATATGATATGCCGTTCGTTCAGTTGGTAGACGAAAAAGGTAATATGGGAGAGACGACTCCGTTTGCCGGATTATTCGTTAAGAAGGCTGATCCGGAAGTATTAAAAGACCTCGACGGACGCGGACTTCTCTACGATGCACCGAAGTTCGAGCACAGCTATCCACACTGCTGGAGATGTGATACACCACTTATTTACTACGCTCGTGAATCATGGTTCATCAAGATGACAGAAGTAAAAGATGACCTGATCGCCAACAACAATACAATCAACTGGATTCCGGAAAGCATCGGTAAAGGACGTTTCGGCGACTGGCTTGAGAACGTTCAGGACTGGGGTATCAGCCGTAACCGTTACTGGGGAACTCCACTGAATATCTGGGAGTGTGAATGCGGACACCAGCATTCGATCGGAAGTATCGAAGAGCTGAAAGAAATGTCCGACAACTGCCCGGATGAGATCGAACTTCACCGCCCATACATCGACGAAGTAACGATCAAGTGCCCATGCTGCGGAAAGCAGATGCACAGAGTACCGGAAGTTATCGACTGCTGGTTCGACAGTGGATCTATGCCATTTGCACAGCATCACTATCCATTTGAGAATAAAGAGTTATTTGAAAAGCAGTTCCCTGCAGACTTCATCTCCGAGGCTGTTGACCAGACACGTGGATGGTTCTACTCACTGCTTGCAATCTCTACACTGATCTTCAACAAAGCACCATACAAGAACGTTATCGTACTTGGACACGTGCAGGATGAGAATGGTCAGAAGATGAGTAAGTCCAAGGGAAATGCAGTTGATCCGTTCGACGCACTGGAGAAATACGGAGCAGATGCGATCCGCTGGTACTTCTATGTCAACAGTGCACCATGGCTTCCGAACCGTTTCCACGGAAAAGCCGTTGTAGAAGGACAGAGAAAGTTCATGGGAACACTGTGGAACACCTATGCGTTCTTCGTACTGTATGCGAATATCGATGATTTCGATGCAACAAAATATACACTGGAATACGACAAGCTGTCCGTTATGGATAAATGGCTTCTGTCTAAGCTCAATTCCGCAATCAAGGCAGTAGACTATGACCTGTCCAACTACAAGATCCCGGAGGCTGCAAAGGCACTTCAGAGCTTCGTAGACGATATGAGTAACTGGTATGTAAGACGAAGCCGTGAACGTTTCTGGGCTAAGGGAATGGAACAGGATAAGATCAATGCTTACATGACTCTGTACACAGCACTGGTTGAGATCTGTAAGACGGCAGCGCCGATGATCCCGTTCATGACAGAAGAGATCTATCAGAACCTGGTAAGAAGCGTGGACGAGAGCGCTCCGGAAAGTATCCATCTGTGTGACTTCCCGGTTGTAAATGAAGCACATATCGATACAGAACTGGAAGCTAATATGGACAATGTTCTGAAGCTGGTTGTTATGGGACGTGCATGCAGAAATACTGCAAATATCAAGAACCGTCAGCCGATCGGACAGATGTATGTAAAAGCTGATTTTGAAGTACCGGAATTTTACAAAGACATCGTAAAAGATGAATTAAATGTAAAGAATGTAACATTTACACAAGATGTTCGTGACTTTACTTCATATACTTTTAAACCTCAGTTAAAGACAGTGGGACCAAAATATGGTAAAATGTTAGGAGGTATTAAAGCAGCACTCGATAACCTCGAAGGAAATGCAGCAATGGATGAGTTAAATGCTACAGATGCCCTGAAGCTTGATATCAATGGACAGGAAGTGACTCTGTTCCGCGAAGATCTGTTGATCGAATCTGCACAGATGCCGGGATATGTATCTGAGAATGACAACGGAATAACAGTTGTTATGGATACAAACCTTTCCGAAGAACTTCTGGAAGAAGGATTTGTACGTGAGATCATCAGTAAAGTACAGACCATGCGTAAGGAAGCCGGATTCGAAGTTATGGATAAGATCGCAGTATCTTATGAAGGTACAGAAAAAGCAGAGAAAGTATTTGCAGACAATGCATCTACGATCGCAGATGAAACACTTGCACTGGAAGTTACAAAAGCAGTACCTGCAGGCTACACGAAAGAGTGGAAGATCAATGGAGAAGCTGTAACGATCGGTGTGGAAAAGAGATAATCAAAGCCCAGTTTGTTAGAAGGGAAGTAGAAAATGTATAATCCAAGATTTGAAAAAGACGTATTTAAAAGGGATGTACGGAACAATGTAAAGACATTGTTCCGTAAGGAAGTAGAAGAGGCAACTCCGCAGCAGTTGTTCCAGGCAGTTTCTTATGCTGTAAAGGAAGCCATCATCGATGACTGGCTTGCAACACAGAAACAGTATGAGAAAGACGATCCGAAGACCGTATATTACATGTCCATGGAATTCCTGCTCGGAAGAGCTCTCGGAAACAACCTGATCAACATGACGGCATATAAGGAAGTAAAAGAAGCTCTGGAAGAGATGGGAATCGACCTGAACGTGATCGAGGACCAGGAGCCGGATCCGGCACTTGGTAACGGTGGACTCGGACGTCTGGCAGCATGTTTCCTGGATTCTCTTGCAACACTGGGATATGCATCTTATGGATGCGGTATCCGTTACCGTTATGGTATGTTCAAGCAGAAGATCAGAGACGGCTATCAGGTAGAAGCACCGGATAACTGGTTAAAAGACGGCAACCCGTTCGAGCTCCGCAGACCGGAATACGCGAAAGAAGTACGTTTTGGCGGAAATATCCGTGTGGAATACGATGAGACAGGAAAGACACACTTCGTTCAGGAGAACTATGAATCTGTAATGGCGATCCCTTATGATTATCCGATCGTAGGATACGGCAACCATATCGTGAATACACTCCGTATCTGGGATGCAGAAGCGATCGTAGACTTCCAGTTAGATTCCTTTGACCGTGGAGATTATCACAAAGCCGTTGAGCAGGAGAACCTTGCGAAGAATATCGTAGAAGTGCTTTATCCAAATGATAACCACATCGCAGGAAAAGAACTGAGACTGAAACAGCAGTATTTCTTCGTATCAGCAAGTATCCAGGCTGCAATTACAAAGTTTAAAAAGAAACATGGTGATATCAGCAAACTGCCGGAGAAAGTAACATTCCAGATGAACGATACACATCCGACAGTAGCAGTAGCAGAGCTGATGCGTATTCTTCTTGATGAGGAGAATCTCGGATGGAATGAAGCATGGGATATCACAACAAAATGCTGTGCATATACGAACCATACGATCATGGCAGAAGCACTTGAGAAATGGCCGATCGATCTGTTCTCAAGACTCCTTCCACGTATTTATCAGATCATCCAGGAGATCGACCGCCGCTTTGTCGAGCAGGTAAGAGCACAGTATCCTGGTAATGAAGAGAAAGTAAAGAAGATGGCGATCCTGATGGACGGTCAGGTTAAGATGGCACATCTTGCGATCGTTGCAGGCTATTCTGTCAACGGTGTTGCAAAGCTGCATACAGAGATCCTGAAGAACCAGGAACTGAAAGATTTCTATCAGATGATGCCGGAGAAGTTCAACAACAAGACCAATGGTATCACACAGAGACGTTTCCTTATGCATGCGAACCCACTGCTTGCCGACTGGGTAACAGAGAAGCTCGGCACAAAAGAGTGGATTACAGACTTGTCCAAGATGAGCGGACTGAAGGAATGGCTGGATGACGAAGAGGCTCTGAAAGAATTCATGACGATCAAGTTCAAGAACAAAGAACGTCTTGCAGCTTACATCAAAGAGCACAACGGTGTAGAAGTAGATCCAAGATCAATCTTCGATGTACAGGTAAAACGTCTGCACGAATACAAACGTCAGCTGCTGAATATCCTGCATGTAATGTATCTGTATAACCAGATCAAAGAGCATCCGGAGATCTCCTTCTATCCTAAGACATACGTCTTCGGTGCAAAGGCTTCCGCAGGATATATCCGTGCAAAAGAGATCATCAAACTGATCAACTCAGTTGCAGATGTGATCAACAATGACCGCAGCATCAACGGCAAACTGAAAGTTGTATTTATCGAAGATTACCGCGTATCGAACGCAGAGCTGATCTTCGCGGCAGCAGATATCAGTGAGCAGATTTCTACTGCTTCCAAAGAAGCTTCCGGAACAGGTAACATGAAGTTCATGATGAACGGTGCACCGACACTCGGAACGATGGACGGAGCGAACGTAGAGATCGTAGACGAAGTTGGAATCGACAATGCATTTATCTTCGGACTGAGTGCAGACGAAGTAATCAACTACGAGCAGAACGGTGGATATAATCCATACGATATCTACAACAACGATCCGGATATCAGAAGAGTGGTAGACCAGCTGGTAGACGGAACTTATGCAAACGGTGATAAAGAGATGTATCGTGACCTTTACAACAGCCTTCTGAACAATCAGGGTGGTGCAAGAGCAGATATGTATTTTATCTTAAAAGACTTCCGTTCTTATGCAGATGCACAGGCCCGTGCAATGGAAGCTTACAAAGACACAGACAAATGGGCTAAGATGGCTCTTAAGAATACCGCTTGCTGCGGTAAGTTCTCGGCAGACAGAACGATCCAGGAATATGTAGATGATATCTGGCATCTGGATCATGTTGTGATCAATGAGGATGAACTGGAATATTAAAAAAAACCCTCTCATACCATAAGGTATGGGAGGGCTTTTTTGTGCTAATGGGGACGGGGAAAGTGGCTCTGCCGTTGGGGAGGTGTGCAAATATATGAGACGATACAAGGGAATAGGTGGAAAAGTGAAACAGGCCGGCTGCTGGCTGCTTATCATAGTCTTGCTTCCGTATATCATAACCGTATTTATAAATGGACCGAAGATCATCACTGCTTCCAAAGCAGATGAAACGATGGTGAAAATAGAGAAAAATGGAAAGATGCCTGTGGAAGAGTATTGTATCGGAGTACTGGCCAGGGATATGCCGGCAGATTATGAGAAAGAAGCGCTGAACGCACAGGCAGTGCTCATCCGGACAGAAGTATATCGCATGATTCAGGAAGCCGGTGGAGACGGTACACTGCCGGAAGAAGCGGCAGACGAATTCTGGACAGAAAAACAGATGAAATCTGCATGGGGCATGCGGTATGCGGAAAATTACCGGAAGTTAAAAAGCGCACTGGAATCTACTGCGGGACAAGTGCTGTTTTATGGAAATGGTCTGGCAATGACACCATTTTTTAATCTGAGTAACGGATATACAAGGGATGCAAAAGAGGTGCTTGGAAAGGAAGAGTATCCTTATCTGAAAATCGTGGAATGCCCCGGGGATGTAAATGCTGAAAATGAGATACAGACGGTGATACTGGAAGTGAAGAGTGAACAAAAAGGCGAAAATGAGGGAACTACAGGTATCGAAACGCTGGATGTGGAGATACAAAAGACAGATTCCGTGGGATATGTATTGAAGATCCGCGTGGGAGACAAGGTAATGAGCGGGGAAGAGTTCAGAAATAAATATCATCTGGCTTCCAGTTGTTTTACGCTGCAACCTTATAATGGAAAGTTAAGAGTAACCACAAGAGGAGCTGGTCACGGAATCGGTATGAGTCAGTACACGGCAAATGAGATGGCAAAAAAGAAACAAGGATATAGAAAAATATTAAAATATTTTTTTAAAGGAACGGATATAAAAGAAGTGACAGAAATTATAAAAAATGTATAACTACATCACGATCTGGCAAAAATATGGTCAGAGGTGGTGATGAAATGAAGAAAAACGAAAAAACGTCTATGTCCAAACGGCGTGCTACCGTGGCAGCAGTGTTATGTTTTGTGGCAGCAATTGCAATAGCAGGAACATATACATTTAACGATTACAGGAAAACGCAGAAAAATGAGCTGGCGAAGGCGGAAGAAAAAAGCAGGCAGGAAGAGACAAAGAAAGACAACAAAGAGAACAGCGATCTGACAAGAGAAACCGGAACATCAAAAGTAAAAAGTGAGAATACCGGAAGCAGTACAAAGAAAAGTGCAGCAGATGAGAGTACAGTTGATGAGAAAAACGAATCAGACGGAACCGGAATGACAGATCAGTCCGAACAGAATGGAACGGGAACCCAGGCAACAGCAGGAAAGAGTCATAATATTAATTTTACAGAAGATAGCTACATTCTATGGCCGGTGAACGGGGCTGTGATCATGAGCTACAGCATGGATAAGACGGTATATTTCCAGACGCTGGATCAGTATAAGTATAATCCGGCCGTGATCATCGAAGGCGCAGAAGGAGACCAGGTGCTCTGCGGCGCACCCGGGATCATCAAGTCGATCGATGTCAGTGCACAGACGGGAACAACGGTCAATGTAGACATCGGAAACGGATACGAGCTGTTATACGGACAGCTGAAAGAAGTACCTGTGAAGGTTGGGGATTATGTAGAAGCGAAGAGTGTGCTTGGCTATGTGAGCCAGCCGACGAAGTATTACAGCAAAGAAGGCTGTAATGTATATTTTGAGATGCGCAAAAATGGACAGCCGGTGAACCCGGTGGAGTATACGGCGGATCAGGATTAAAAGAAACGGACAGGGATTCCCAGAAATCTCTGTCCTTTTCTTGTGCGGTCCTTCTTTTTGAGGGGTGGATAAAATTGACTTTCCGCAGGATAACGGATAAAATAAAGTGGATTATTACAGGAAAAATCAGACCGATTGTGGATAAGTGGGGACAACTACATGAATTATACCTATATCATAAAATGTGCAGACAGTACGTTATACACAGGATGGACAAATGATCTGGATAAGAGGATAAAAGCACACAACAGTGGAAAAGGTGCGAAATACACAAAGACCAGAAGACCGGTGAAGCTTGTGTATTACGAAGAACATGAGACGAAGAATGAGGCAATGAGCCGGGAATATGCGATCAAACAGTTGACACGGAGAGAAAAGGAACTGCTGATCCAAGGAAACGGAAACTTATGTGAAAAAGAGTGTGGATAAGCAGATCGAGATCGGAGAGAAGATCCCGAATGAATTCGAACTCGCAGAATAAGTAAAAATAAATGATATTAAGTGAAAAAAGCTGCCACCGGCAGCTTTTTTCATATGGATTTTATTAAAGTACAAAAGCATACATCACCACAAAGTGGCAGGCGCTTCCGGCCATCACAAACAGATGAAAGATCTCATGGCTTCCGAAATATTTGTGCTTACTGTTAAAGATCGGAAGCTTCAACGCATAGATTACGCCGCCAACGGTGTAGATGATACCACCGGCCAGCAGCCATACGAAAGCCGCCGGACTTAAAGAATTCAGCAATTGTGTAAATGCCAGTACGCAGGTCCAGCCCATGCCGATATAAAGCACGGAGGAAACCCATTTCGGACAGTATACCCAGAATGCTTTGATCAGGATTCCGGCGATGGCAAATGACCATACGATCGCAAGAAGGATGATCCCGGTCCTGCCGCCAAGTACTAACAGGCAGATCGGAGTGTAGCTTCCGGCGATGAGAACGCTGATCATCATGTGATCGATCTTTTTAAGAATGGTATTTACTTTTTTTGATTTATCGAATGTATGGTAAGTTGTGCTTGCCGCATACAGTAAGATCAGACTTGCCGCATACACAGCAATTGCGATAATGTAAATCTTACTTGGTTCGCGCGCTGCTTTTAAAAGCAATGGGATTGCTGCGAATATTGCCATCAGCATTCCGATAAAATGTGTGATCGCACTTCCCGGATCTTTAATGTGTTCTTTTAACTGCTCTGCCATAGTCATGCACCTCCTGAATGTCGAAAATATGACATGTAGTTTTTAATACTATGTTTGCTATATGTGTATATTATACCAGAAAAAGAAAAAAATCAAGCAGAAAAGGAAAATATTTTTAAAATCAAAATAATCCTTTTCCGCTTGATTTTTTACATATCAGGTTCTAATTTATTTTCATTGCGCCAGCTTCTTGGAGAAGTTCCATAGGTATTCTTGAATGCTCTTGAAAAATGTAACTGATTCGGATATCCGACGGCATTTCCGATATCTGCAATGGATAAAGAGGTCAGTTTCAGAAGTTCTGCAGCCTTCGTCATGCGGTAACTGATCAGGAATTCCTGAGGAGATTTTCCGATGGAATCGTGAAAAATCTTTCCGAAATAACTCCGGTTCAGACCACAGAAAGAAGCAATGTCTTCAATGGTAATATTGTTCTGAAAATTTTGCTCAATATAAGATAATGCTTCTTTGATGTAAAAATCGCTGATCTTTCCACTCTGCTTCATGCGCACTGTAGCAGCAGAACGCATGAAATAATCCAAAAAGAGATACAAATGTCCGATTATATGGAACGGTGAATCGGAGGAGGAACCGGAATGTCTGGTAATATATAACATTTCGTTCATCATTTCATTGCGGAGATCTTTCGAACCGGCATGATAGACCGGATGATCCGGACTGAGTCCGGCAGTAGAGACAATCTCTTTGGCACGGAGTCCGTCAAATTCAATCCAGGTATATTCCCATGGGAGATCCTGATCTGCGATGTAAGTATTGATCTGATTAGGAAATAGCATAAAACCCTGTCCGCTTTTCACCTGATATTTTATTGTATTGCCGGAAGAATCGTCGGCCATTAAAGTTCCGGTTCCGGATATCACATAGTGAAAGATATAATGGTTTCTGGCGGCAGGTCCAAAAGAATGGGAAGGTTCACATTGTTCCCAGCCATACTGATAAAGTCCGATATCAACAAAATTTTCATTTGGGAAAACGGAAAATAAAAGATTACTCATAGGAATCCTCCTTTTTAAAACAGTATATACCAAAATGCTAGATGACTTCAATATATAACGGGAAAAATCGCATTTTGCAATAAAACATATAATATAATGATATTTATAGACGCATAAGGGTATGTTACAATTCAATTGTAAATAAAAAATAAAAAAACCTGACGATGAAAACAAGAAAATATCCCGGGAAAGGTTCAAAATCAGGAAGGAACGGAACAAAAGGAGTTTGAAAAACATGCATAGGAAGTACAGGAAACTGGTAAGTGCCGGACTGGTTCTTACGATGGCTGGGGCTATGACGCTGCAGGGATGCGGGCAGAAGGAGAAGACAGGAAAGACAGAAATAGAACTTGTGCAGTATAAGCCGGAAGCAGTAAAAACATTTGAGAAAATAGAAGAAGAATTCAACCGTACACATGATGATATTCATCTTACAATTGAATCTCCGAATGATGCAATGACTGTTTTGAAGACGAGATTTATCCGGGAGGATAATCCGGATATTATTGGAATCGGAGGAGACGTGAACTATTCAAACTTTATCGATTCTGACATGTTGATGGATATTTCCGACTATAAGGGTCTGGAAGATATTAAAGAGGCATACAAAGAAATTGATAAAAATCTGGAATTTGTTCCGGAAAAAGGAACTTATGCGGTACCATACGTTGCAAATGCAGCAGGAATTCTTTACAACAAGGAAATGTTCGAAGAACATGGATGGAAAATACCAACTACATGGGATGAACTCATGAGCCTGTGTCAGGAGATACAGAATGCAGGAATCCAGCCATTTTATTTTGGATTTAAAGATACATGGACTTGTCTTGCACCGTGGAATGCGGTTGCGGTAGATCTTGCACCCGCAGATGTGTGTGCACAGGTGAACCGCGGAAAGACAACATTTTCGAAGGAATATAAAGAAGTGGCAGAACGTATGCTGGAGCTGCTTCCATATGGACCGGATGACCCGTTTGCATATGATTACAATGGGGCATGTACGGCATTTGCAAAAGGTGAATCCGCAATGTATACGATCGGAAGTTATGCAATTCCACAGATCCAGACGGTGAATCCGGATATGGAGATTGATTCATTTGTAATGCCGGCAAGTAATAACAAGGAAGAAAATAAGTTGAACTCAGGAATAGATCTTCAGTTCTGCGTAATGCAAGACTGCAAAAATAAAGAGGCAGCATATGAAGTGTTAGATTTTCTCCTGGAAGATGAGAATGTACAGGCATATCTGGATGCGCAGAAGGCAGTTCCTTGTAAAGAGGGAGATTTTGAACTGCCATCAACCCTTGAAGGAATGAAAGAATATATAAAAGAAGGAAAAATGTCTGACTATCAGGATCATTATTATCCATCGGAAATGGCGGTAGACGCACAGATCCAGACATTCCTGATGAAAAAAGACAGCGAGGCATTTCTTAAGAAATTTGATACAGACTGGGTAAGATATAATCGTGATATTATCCGTAAAGTGGAAGATTACGAGAAATCGCATAATGACTAAGAGAGATAAGTTACCGGTAATACGGAAGTTCAAGGAGTTAGTATGATGAAAAAGAATAAATTAAATGATAGAAAGCGGACATTTCTTCTGATCACGATTCCGATTGTTGCATTATTTTTCTGCTTCAATACGCTGCCGCTGATCAAAGGTGTAATCTATAGTTTTACCAATTTTAAAGGATACGGAAGTTACGACTGGGTAGGTCTTCGTAATTATAAAGACCTGTTTACCGATTCCAGGGTCGGAGGCTCATATATCTTTACATTTAAGTTAGCAATTGCGGCGACAATTTTGACAAATGTGTTGAGTCTTTTGCTGGCACTCGGACTAAATAGCAAGATTAAGTTCAAAAGCGCACTCAGAGGTGCATATTTTATCCCGAATGTACTGGGAGCACTGGTAGTAGGATATATTTTCAACTATTTCTTTACGTATATCCTCCCTGTATTTGGAAAAATGATCGGAAGTAAGACATTTGGTTCCAGTATGCTTTCTAATACCAATCTTGCGTGGATCGCGATTGTGATCGTGTGTGCATGGCAGTCGATAGCAATGAACACAATCATTTATATTTCGGGACTTCAGACGGTTCCGGAGGATGTATATGAAGCAGGTGCCATTGATGGTGCTACAGGATGGAAGAAGTTCAGGAACCTGACATTTCCACTGATCATTCCATTTTTCTCTATCAATATGGTTCTGAGCGTGAAAAACTTCCTGATGGTATTTGATCAGATCATGGCATTGACAAAAGGAGGTCCTGCCCAGAGTACAGAATCCATCTCATATCTGATCTATAATAACGGAATGAGTGGCGGACAGTTTGGATTCCAAAGCGCAAATGCAGTTATTTTCTTTATTGTGATTGTAGTGATTTCGGTAATGCAGTTGACTATCACCGGTAAGAAGGAGGAACAGTTGTAATGAAAAAAGTTGGGAAAGAAAGAATAAACTGGCCTGTAACGATTCTTTTGATCGCAGGGCTGATCACTGTAGTATTTCCATTATATATGACTGTTGTCATTGCGCTGAAGAAACCTTCGGAAATGACGAATGATGTCGCAGGAATCTTATCGCTTCCAAAGCATTTCAGTCTGAGTAATTTTACAGAGGCGATGAAAGTGACAGATTTCTGGAACTCATTGGGAAACAGTCTGCTGATCACAGTTGTGACGGTAGTGCTTGCAATGCTGATCCATTCACTGCTTGGATATGCAATTGCAAGAAATAAGGCACATAGTAAATTTTATAAGTTTATTTATTTTTATGTTGTCAGTGGTATGTTCGTACCTTTTGCAATCCTGATGATGCCGGTCGTAAAACAGACGGCGCAGATGGGACTTGCGAACAGAGCCGGAGTGATCATCTTATATCTGGTATTTTATATGCCGATGAATGTGCTGCTGTATTCCGGATATCTGACAAACATTCCGAGAGCGCTGGAAGAGGCAGCATGCGTGGATGGAGCAAGTACATGGACAACTTATTGGAAGATCATCTTTCCGATCATGAAACCAATGCATGCAACGGTTGCGGTTCTGACAGCACTTGGAACATGGAATGACGTTATGACACCGTTGGTTATTATGTCAGGCACAGGAAAGAATACACTGCCGCTGGCACAGCTTAATTTCCAGACACAGTTTGGAACGAACTATAACCTGGCATTTGCCTCTTACCTGTTGGCACTTCTGCCGATCCTGATCTTCTATCTGATCTGTCAGAAGCATATCTTGAACGGTGTGGTAAATGGAGCTGTAAAATAAGAAAATACAAATCGGATAAAAGACACAAAAAGGAGACTGGAAAATGGGAATTGTTTACAGTAAATCAGACAGGACATTTACAATACAGACAAAGAATACAACGTATCAGATGCAGGTGGACCCTTATGGGTTCCTCCTGCACCTGTATTATGGAAAGAAAACAGATGGAAGCTGCATGGATTATCTGCTGACGTATTATGACAGGGGATTCTCTGGAAATCCGTTTGATGCAGGGGATGACAGAACATATTCTATGGATGCACTTCCGCAGGAGTATCCTTCCTATGGAACCGGAGATTACAGAAGCACGGCACTGATCGTTGAAAATGCAGATGGAAGTACAGCGTGTGATCTGCGTTACCGTTCGCATCACATTTTCAATGGAAAATATAAGATTCCGGGTCTTCCGGCAGTCTATGCGGATGAGACGGAGAGCCAGACACTGGAGATCGTAATGGAAGATGCGGTTACAGGCGTAGAAGTCACATTGCAGTATGGTGTGCTTCCTGATTATGATGTGATCACAAGAAGCGAGAAGATCGTTTATCGTGGCGAAGGAAAGATATGTATCAGGAAAGCGCAGTCTGCATGTCTGGATTTTGTTCAGGGGAAATATGATCTTCTGACATTTTACGGAAGACATGCAATGGAGAGAACGATGCAGAGAGAGCCGGTCACACATGGAAGTCATGTGATCGGAAGTGTGAGAGGAACTTCGAGCCATCAGTATAATCCGATGATGATTCTTGCGGATGAGAATACGACGGATCAATATGGAAATTGTTATGCAATGTCTTTCGTATATAGTGGAAATTTTAAAGGTGAGACACTGAAAGATCAGTTTGGACAGACACGTGCGCTTATGGGGCTGCAGGATGAGATGTTCTCGTATCCGCTGGCAGAAGGAGAAACATTCTATACACCGGAGGTACTTCTTACTTTTTCCGGAAGTGGAATGAACCTTCTTTCACAGAATCTGCACAGATGTATCAGACAGCATATCTGCAGAGGAAAGTACAAAGAAAGTGTCCGTCCGGTTCTGGTGAACAGTTGGGAAGCATCTTACTTTGATTTTGATGGTGATACCTTATACGAACTGGCAAAAGAGGCAAAGTATGCAGGCATTGATATGCTGGTGCTGGATGACGGCTGGTTTGGAAAACGTGATGATGATAACAGCGGTCTCGGGGACTGGTTTGTCAATGAGAAAAAGCTTGGGGGGACACTGGGAGATCTGATAAAGAAGATCAATGATCTGGGTGTAAAATTCGGAATCTGGGTGGAGCCGGAGATGATCTCGGAAGACAGTGATCTGTACAGAGAACATCCGGACTGGGCACTTACTATTCCGGGAAGGAATCCGGTTCATGCAAGAAATCAACTGGTGTTGGATTTCTCGAGAAAAGAGGTTGTAGATCATATATTTGATCAGATCTGTAAAGTCCTGGATCAGGGAAATATTGAGTATGTGAAATGGGATATGAACCGGAGCCTTATGGATGTGTTCTCGAGAGGAACCGAAGATCAGGGAAGGGTTATGTATGATTACGTTCTTGGATTATATGATTTTCTGGAAAGGATCGTGACAAGATATCCGGATCTGCTGATCGAAGGATGCAGCGGCGGCGGTGGAAGATTTGATGCCGGAATGATGTATTATACACCGCAGATCTGGTGCAGTGATAATACAGATGCATTGGACAGATTGCAGATCCAATATGGTACTTCATTCGGTTATCCGGTATCCGCTGTAGGGTCACACGTATCGGCAGTGCCGAATCATCAGACAGGAAGGATCACATCTCTGCATACCAGAGGTGTAGTGGCAATGGCCGGAACATTCGGATATGAATTGAATCTTGGAAAACTTTCCGAAGAAGAGAAGCAGGAGATCCGGTTACAGGTGGAAGAATATCGGAAGTTCGCACCACTGATCCAGACGGGACTGTACTACCGGCTGTCTGATCCTGCGAGGGAGGAATATGCAGCATGGGCATTTGTATCCGAAGATCAGAAAGAAGTTCTTCTGAACGTCGTACTGCAGGAAATTCATGGAAATATGACTGTGAATTATGTAAAGCTTCAAGGATTGAAATGTAGTGCGATCTATCGTGACACGGAAACAGGAAAAATATATAATGGTGCAGCACTTATGGAAGCAGGAATTCCGATGCCTGTGGAAATGGGAGAATTCAAGGCATACCAGATGCATCTGGCAGCAGAAGAGTAGAGTATAAAAATGGGAAAAAGAGTAGAAAAAAATAACAGTATTTTTCAATATAGGTTAGAGAAACATCATGATGAGCTCAGGTGGCTTTACATGGAACTTTATCAGAACGATGATATGTTCGCGGAATTGTGTTCCAAGATGTATGAGTATTACAGACACCGGAGTAGCAAACTGAAAGAAAGAGATGCAAAAAGAGAGCAGGAAGCCGGCTGGTATCACAGGAAAGATATGCTTGGCATGATGCTTTATATAGATAATTTTGCGGGAAATATGCAAGGTGTAAAAGAAAAGATTCCGTATCTGAAAGAATGCAACATTAATTGTCTTCATCTTATGCCTTTCCTGGATACGCCAAAGGGCAGATCTGACGGCGGTTATGCGGTGGCAGATTTTCGTAAGGTGCGCCCGGATCTCGGTACGATGAAGGATCTTGCAGAACTGACAGAAAAGTGTCATGAGGAAGATATCAATGTGTGTATGGATTTTGTTATGAATCATACGTCAGAAGATCATGAATGGGCGAAACGGGCAAGGGATGGCGAAGGAGAGTATATGAGCCGGTATTTCTTCTATGATAATGATGAGATGCCGAAGAAATACGAGGAGACAGTGCCGCAGGTATTTCCGACAACAGCCCCTGGAAACTTTACATATCTTCCGGAGAACGGCCATTATGTAATGACGACATTTTATCCGTATCAGTGGGATCTGAATTACCGCAATCCGAGAGTGTTTAATGAGATGATGTATAACTTCCTGTATCTGACAAATCAGGGAATAGATATTGTGAGAATTGATGCGGTGCCATATATCTGGAAAGAACTAGGAACTACCTGCAGAAATCTCAAACAGGTACACACAATCGTCCGTATGATGCGTATGATTGCAGAAATTGTATGTCCGAGCGTATTACTTCTTGGTGAAGTTGTAATGGAACCGGAAAAAGTAGTGCCGTATTTTGGGACGATAGAAAAACCGGAATGTCACATGCTTTATAATGTGACTACCATGGCAACGACCTGGAACAGCATAGCGGCACGAGATATCCGATTGTTGAAAAAACAGATGGATATTCTGAATCATCTGCCGAAACAGTATGTATTTTTAAACTATCTGCGCTGTCATGATGATATCGGATGGGGACTGGATTATGAGACCCTGAAACAGTGGGGAATGGAAGAAATCCCACATAAGCGTTACCTGAATGATTATTTTACAGGGAAAATAGCGGGAAGTATAAGCCGCGGAGAATTGTATAATGATGATCCGGTAACGCAGGATGCACGTTTCTGTGGGACAACGGCATCGATGTGTGGAATTGAAAAAGCCGGATTTGAACAAAACAAAGAAGCAATGGAAGCTGCGGTCAGGGAAGATCTTATGCTGCATGCATATATGTTGACACAGTCGGGTATCCCGATGTTATACAGTGGCGATGAACTGGGGCAGGTGAACGACTATAGTTATAAAGAAGATCCTGCTAAGTGTGCAGATTCAAGATACATCCATCGTGGTAAGCTGCAGTGGGAGCTTGCAGAGAATAAGAATGATCCCACAACTGTTCAGGGAAGTATCTTCCAGACTCTTGACCGGATGGAAAAGATCCGCAGACAGGAAATAACATTTGATAAAGATGCAGATGTGTATACATACGATGTGCATGATGACAGTGTCCTTTGCATATTACGTGAATATAAGGGAAGAAGATTTTTTGGAATATTCAACTTCAGTGATCAGGAGAAGACAGCGTGGATGCAGGAAGATGGAGTATATCGTAATCTGCTGACGAGTGAAAAGATGGAATTAAAAGATATAAGATTAAGAGGGTACGACTTCCTTTGGTGTGAAAAATAAACTGGCCTGTATGGAAATGTTACAACTGGCTGTTTGGACGAATCCACTATCGTGCTAATATATTCAGCAGAATTTGTTTTTCATTACATATTACAACAGGAAGGAAGAGTACAATGAGTACAAATACAGCAGCAGGAAAGACCATTCATAATGATAAGGTGAAGAATCTGGTGATCACGGCATTCTTTACAGCAATTACATTTCTTGGAATCCAGTCGTTCAGGATTCCGCTTCCGGCAGCAGTCGGAACACCATTTCTTCATTTCGGACATATATTTGTCGTAATGGGATTGTTACTTCAGGGAGGAAAAAGAGGAGCCGTATCCGGAACGCTGGGACTTACCATCTTTGATATGTTAAATGGATATATGCAGGATGCGCCAAAGACGTTTGTTGAGACGGCGCTGAAGTGTCTGATCGTCGGAGCACTCTTTGTGATGCTGAAGAAAAAGACGGCCGGTGATAAAAAGAAAGAATACGGAGCAGCGATGATCTGTGCCGTGGTTTACGGGTGCATCAACGTGATCATGGAATTTATTATGGGAACCATATCTATGATGATCATGGGAAGTGGATTCGCAGCGGCTGCGGTGGGAGCATTTACATCTCTTCCGGCTGCGGTGATCAATGCAGTCTTTATGGTGATCGCAATTGCGGTTCTGTACCAGCCGGTGAAAAAGATCTATGTGCGCATGGCATAGAGCAGGATAGTGGAAAAAATAATGAATGAACAAAAAAGAGCGGATACTCCTTAAGTGGTGTATCCGCTCTTCTTCTGATATCAGAATCCGCTATTCTTATTCGAAATATCTCTTGAGAAGTCCTTCGAAAGCTCTTCCGTGACGGGCCTCATCTTTAGCCATCTCATGAACAGTGTCATGGATTGCATCCAGATCAGCAGCTTTTGCACGTTTTGCAAGATCGAACTTACCGGCTGTAGCTCCGTTCTCGGCATCTACACGCATCTCAAGGTTCTTCTTTGTGCTGTCTGTAACAACTTCGCCAAGAAGCTCTGCGAATTTAGCAGCGTGCTCAGCTTCTTCCCAGGCAGCTTTTTCGTAGTATAATCCTACTTCAGGATAACCTTCTCTGTGGGCAACTCTTGCCATTGCAAGATACATACCAACTTCTGAACATTCTCCTTCGAAGTTCGCTCTTAAATCAGCTAAGATATCTTCGCTGACACCTTTTGCAACACCTACAACGTGCTCTGCAGCCCATTCTCTTTCACCTGTCTGTTCTTTGAACTTATCAGCCGGTGCGTGGCAGATTGGACATTCAGCCGGTGCAGCCTCTCCTTCGTAAACATATCCGCATACTGTACATACAAATTTTTTCATAATGTTGTTCTCCTTTTCTTTAAAATGTTTTTTGATTTATTGAAATTAATATTAGTAATTGTTACTGATATTAATTTAGCACGATATCATTGTTTTGTCAATTAGTTTTTGATGAATTTTATTATTTATTCTCGTTTTTTTTCTTTATGCATTCGGCACAAAGACCATGGAAAAGTGTAGTGTGAGATTCGATGATTCCATCAAAACATGCGTTAGCATCTTCGTTGATCTTTTGAATATAAGAATCATCCATTTCCAGATCGAATACTTTTCCGCAATTCGTGCATACTACATGGTAATGAGGTTCGCAGCGCCCATCAAAACGATCGCCACCGGCAGGTGTCGGAATCCGGAGTGCTTCACCGATGTCGGCAAGCAGATTCAGGTTGCGGTAGACGGTTCCGAGGCTGATATTCGGAAATTCTTCTTTTATATGAAGATATACGGTATCAGCCGTAGGATGTGCGGTTGTGTGTAATAAATACTCTTTGATAGAGGCTCGCTGTTTACTGTATTTTAAAGCAGCCATAACATCCTCCTTTCGATAACGATAATAATTACTATGATTGATATCTTTAGTATAGTGCTGTTGATATCATTTGTCAATAAGGATAAATAAATGTAACAAAATGTAACAAAATAAAAGAAAAAGACGAATGGGAAACAGGGGAGTGACATATGATATGCTTGAAAATAAAAGAAATACTTGACAAAGCGTATGGGGATGATATAATAACAAACGTAACATATGTAACAATTCTGTAACAATTACAAAAGACGAGAAAACATAAAGGAGGGAGTTTATGGATTCGATTCTTAAAAAAGGAGTGCTCCTGGTTAGTGTGACCGGGATCATGACAGCATTTCCAATGGTGGTGCATGCTGCAGACATAGATGATACGCAGAATATACCGGCGGCGGGAAGCACACAGATACTGGAAGATTGTTACACATCAGATAAGACAATATCGGTAAAAGATCATCTTGTACCGGAACAAAAGGGTGAGTATTCAGATATGGCATTCGCAAATGTACAATCGTTTCTTTATATAAGAAGTGAACCAACAACAGACAGCGAATGGGTTGGAAAACTATATCCGGATTATGCGGCAAAGATCACCGGTCCTGTGGGAGAATGGACGAAGGTTGAGTCGGGAAATGTGACCGGGTATGTGTATTCCAGATATATAACGGTAGGAAATGAGGCACAGAAGAAAGCAGAAGAGTTAGTGCAGAACAATGACACGGGAAATGCAGAAGATGCATTTACGTATGCCGAATCGAGAGAAGAAGAGGCGGCAAGACTTCAAAAGGAGCAGGAGGAGCAGAAGGCGCAGGCTGCGGGAAACGGGCAGGCAATTGTAGATTATGCGTGTCAGTTTATCGGAAATCCGTATGTATGGGGAGGTACGAGCCTCACAAACGGAGCGGACTGTTCCGGATTCGTACAGTCGGTATTTGCACATTTTGGAATCGCACTTCCGCGTACGACATGGGATATGGAGAATGCGGGAACGGCGGTAAGTTACGATCAGGCAGTTGCGGGAGACATTATCTTATATAATGGCCATGTAGGAATCTATATGGGAAATGGGCAGATCGTAAATGCGATCAACAGTGCAAAAGGAATCGGGATCCTGCCGGCAACCTATACGAATATTGTGACCGTAAGACGGCTGATATAAGAGCTGATATAAGAAAAGAGACCGGAGAAATTCTGAAAAATTCTCCGGTTCTTTTTTTATCCACACTATCCACATGAATTGAAAGTTATCCACAATATACAAAATCCACAAAAATCGATATATTTCTGCAAAAAATAAAAAATGCAAAAAAGTTCATGAAAAAAGTTATCCACATCAAAAAATGCAAAAAATGTAGAAAAATGGGGATTTTCACAAAGTTATCCACGTTATCCACACCCAAATCGGGAAAAACGGGGGATTATTCGGGGATAGAAAAAGAACGCACGTTTTGTAGAGTTGTTATAAAAATGAAGAAATGTCGAAAAAAAGAGTTATCCATATTGACATTTGAGTAGTCAAATATTAAGAATAAATTTGCGGAAAATGTTTACACAATGGTAAAAAGCTACTATAATGGAAACACTGAAATAAAAAGGAGGCGATAAGATGGCACAGATTACAAAAGACATGACATTTGGTGAACTGCTTTCCAAATATTATTCTACATGTCCAAAGCTTGTTGACGATCTGATGGAAGCAGGAATGGGATGCATCGGATGCCCACATTCTCAGATGGAATCTATCGAAGAAGGCGCTATGGGACACGGAATTGATCCAGACCTCTTAGTTGCAAAACTGAATGCAACACTGGAAGCAAGCCAGGCATAATATAAAAATAACTACAAAAAACTCTACAGGATTCCTGTAGAGTTTTTTTGCAGTTATTTGTAAAGAACTGCTGATAGCAGATCTTTATGACAATTCCGGATCATAATTCCGGCTAAATATTGGCGAGCTGCTGAACCGCATCTCCGGAAAGAAATGTTTTGCAGTGTTCTTCCAGGAACGCGAAAGTTGCGCCGGACGCTCTTTCTAAAGCGCCGTATTCAGACAACATATTGCAGATCCGATTGAAATCTGCGGCGGAGTGATCGGACCGGGCAAGTGCCAGCAGATACATCTCCTCTTGTTCGTCCTTGTATAAAGTATTGGAACCGTGGTACATCGGAGCCAGAAGTTTGGCGGCTTTTAGTACATTCTCCATCACAGGGAAAGAAAAGAGCCGGATATTGTTACCGGAATCCTTTTTTTCTGTATCATCACCGGAAGCGGATGTGGTATCCGGGGCAGACTTCACTGCCTGTGCTTCAAATGATTCCTGAACCTTTCCGAGCAGATCGAGTAAACCTTCTGCTCCTTCCAGCTTGCCCGGAGTATTCTTTTTCCTGGCATCAGCAATGGAAGAAGGTGCAAATTTTGAAAATCTGGTATCGAGTTCCTCAGGATCCTCGACTTTTGTAATTATCAGCACGATCGAATCGGCGGAAGGGATTGCCTCTATCATGAGAGGAATGTCTTCTGCTTCGAATCCGAATTCGAAGGCTGCCTGTTGCATCATATCGCGGAAAAGTGATTTTGCTTTTTCGGTTCCGTATGCCAGTTCACTGAGCTGTAATTGACGGTCAGCCAGATCGGCGCGTGTCAAAGTACAACGGATCTGGTTGTCACTGATTTTTTCAATCTTCATAATCATCACTTCCTTCTAAAATAGTATATCATAGAAAATGTTTGATGTTCAATAAATTTAGTATAAACAAAACGGAATAATAAAATAAAAAAAGACTTGATTCTTCAAATTTTATCAGATATAATGACGCTACTGGAAGATAGTTTTCCCTGATAACTATGTTGTTAGAACCAATAAGGGAGAATTTTTTGAATTTTAATTTTGGGGACGGAACAGAACGCCGTACCAGGCATTTATATTTCAATTCCACGTTCCGGGTGGGATGGATCTATCAAAAGCAAATCAGATTACACAGCCGTTTCAGGCAGATATTTCACAGTATAATTTTGACATAATATGAAAAATATTTAATTGCCGGGGACTATTTCCAGTTGAAACATAATTTGTTGCTGCGTAAAAACAGTATTGTATCACGGGCATCTCCTTCGCTGCAGATATGCGCAACATCCATAGTTATCATCCGGTAAAAAGGAGGAAGGAACATGGGGGACAATGACGAATGGAAGAATATGTTCCAGGAACTGACAGGCTATGAAAAGAAAAATATAAGCCTCAGGATCAATGGAATACCAGCCAGCCCCATGCAGATTGTACAGGCACATACGATGTGTGAAAATCAGGCATATATGAGAGATTATGTGCTCAATGACAAAGGTGATGTAAAAGAGTTGTGGTTTCAGAATATAGCAATTTAATCAGGAACAATATGTAAATACCCCGCAGATTAAGACGAAAGTTTTAAGGAAAATGTCGAAATATAATGACGTGTATCTTACGTTTTGTTATAATGTGACCTGTAGGAGGTGCAGCATGGAAGACAGAGGAAGAAGTAGCCGCACATATGAAAACCGAAGAACATATGGAAAATCACAGGGAAGAAGACCGTCAGACAACCATCCGTCAAGAAGACAAAGAACTCCGGCGGAGCGGACGCGTATGCGGCGGAGAAGAAAAAGACAACGCATGATACGATTTGTCCTGTTGATCATATTAATCATTGCAGCAATTGCAGGAATCATTTTGTGGAAACGTTACAGCCCATCAAAAGAACAATATGATATGAAGAAATATTATGGGATAGAAAAGGATGGACAGGTTGGTATCACGGTGGATAATAAAGTCGTGGAGGCAGAAGGAAAACTGGCAGGTGGAAAAGTATATGTTGCATATAATATTGTAAGAGATTATATCAACAGCCGGTTCTACTGGGATCCGAATGAAAATGTTCTGTTATATATGCTCCCGGAAGATATGATATCGGTAGATGTCGGCAGTAAGGATTACTCTATATCCAGAAAAAAGAAAAGCGAAGATTACGTTATTTTAAAAACAGAAGGAAACACAGCATATATTGCATTGGATTTTGTCCAGCAGTACACGAATATTGATTATGAAGTGTCAAATAATCCGGATCATGTTATGATCAGGACAAAATGGGGAAAAACGGATGTTGCAACTGTGAAAAAGAATACACAGGTGCGTTATCAGGGCGGAGTAAAGAGCCCGGTGCTGGCAGAACTTAAGAAAAAAGATGAAGTAACAGTCGTTGAGAGTGAACAGAACTGGAAAAAAGTACGCACAGCAGATGGTGTGATCGGCTATGTAAAGAACAAAGCTCTGAAGAACGAAGAAAAGAAGAATATTACCAGAAAGTTTGAAGAGCAGGATTATTCCAATATCAGCAAAGATTATACGATCAATATGGCATGGCATAATGTGACGAACCAGGATGCGAACAATGCGGTGGCGCAGAGGATCGCCCAGACGAAAGGGCTTACGACACTGGCTCCGACATGGATCCATGTGGCAGATACGAACGGTAACATCAGCTCTATCGCATCGGCAGATTATGTAAGTTACGCACATAAGCAGAATGTGGAAGTGTGGATGACCGTCAGGGATTTTGACGGAGGCATCAGTTCGGAGAAGGAATCTTACGAACTGCTCAGCTATACATCCAGACGTGAGACATTGATCACGCAGCTGATCGCAGAGGCACTCCGTGTCGGCATTGATGGTATCAATGTAGACTTTGAAAAGATTTCCGATAAGTGCGGAGAACATTATATTGAATTTATCCGTGAATTATCGGTAAAATGCAGACAAAACGGACTGGTGTTGTCGGTGGACAACTATGTTCCAAAGAGTTTTAACACACAGTATGACCGTAAAGAGCAGGGAATTGTAGCAGATTATGTAGTGATCATGGGATATGATGAGTATTATGCAGGTTCGCCTGAAGCAGGTCCGGTATCTTCTTACAATTATGTAAAAGAAGGAATCACAGAGACGTTAAAAGAGGTTCCGGCAGAGAAGGTTATCAGCGGTATTCCGTTCTTTACACGTCTGTGGAAAGAGACTCCGAAGACGGAAGAAGAACTGAAGAGTGATAAAGGAACGGATGCGGAACAGTATTCTGCAACCGTAGAGAGTGATGCATATGGTATGGATAATGCACAGGCCATCGTCAAACAGGCCGGAGTCGATACGACCTGGGATAAGAAGGCCGGACAGAACTATGCCACATGGGAAGCAGACGGATCCAAATATGAGATCTGGCTGGAAGACAGCAAATCAATCGAAGCAAAGCTCAAACTCATGAAGAAATATAAGCTTGCAGGTACAGCTGAGTGGTCTCTTGGACAGGAGAGTTCGGATATCTGGAATCTGATCCAGAAATATGTCAATTAATCAAACAGAATAACAGATAAAATATCTCTTGCAGTCATATAGTAGAATATATGAATTGCAGGAGGTATTTTTATTTGTGGAAAAAAATAGAATTTGCAATAGTATTGCTGTTGCTGGCGGTACTTATCATGATGAGTAATCATCTGGAGGAAATGGTATCAAGCGGAAGGGTTACAGGAAGGAATCCATGTATTGTCCTGGACAGCGGACACGGCGGAGAGGATCCCGGAAAGATCGGTGTGAATCAGGCAAAAGAAAAGGATGTAAATCTGAAAATTGCAAAAAAGACAAAAGAGAGACTGGAGAAAAAGGGATGGAAGGTCGTCATGACAAGAGAAAAGGATGTAATGCTTGGAGATCCGGCTGCAGGAAATAAAAAAATCCATGATATGAAAGCGAGAGTGGAACGGATCAATAAGACGATGCCGCAGGCTGCGGTCAGTATCCACCAGAACAGCTATCAGGATGCGCAGATCCACGGGGCGCAGGTCTTCTATTATTCACATTCGGAAGAGGGAAAGCGAATGGCCGAAGTGATGCAGAAAGCACTGCTGAAGGCAGATGAAGAGAATACCAGACAGGCAAAAGCGAATGATACCTATTATCTTCTGAAACGGACAGAAGTACCGACGATCATAGTGGAGTGCGGATTCTTAAGTAACCCGGAAGAAGCCGCAAAGCTGGTCAGTTCAAAGTATCAGGAGAAGCTTGCGGAAGCGATCGCAGAAGGAATCCTTGCTTGTATGGAAAACTAGAGTGTAGTATAATAACAATCATGAAAACAATATTAGAAAAAATTGATAAAAATCAAAATAATACAGATATTATAAGAGAAGCAGGACGGATCTTAAAAGAAGGAGGTCTGGTTGCATTTCCCACAGAGACCGTATATGGTCTGGGAGCAGATGCATTGAATGAAGATGCGGCCAAGAAGATATATGCCGCAAAAGGAAGACCGTCTGACAACCCTTTGATCATTCATATCACGAATATGAAAGCACTGGAAAAAATTGTTTCCGAAGTCCCGGAAAAGGCTGTAAAGGTTGCTGAAAAATACTGGCCGGGGCCGCTTACAATGATATTTAACAAAAGTGATATTGTGCCGTACGGAACCACCGGAGGGCTGGATACGGTAGCTGTCCGGATGCCGGTAGATGAGATCGCAAGAGAAGTGATTGATGCGGGCGGCGGATACATTGCGGCACCGAGCGCGAATACTTCCGGACGGCCGAGTCCGACAACCGCACAGCATGTAGCAGAGGATCTTACCGGAAGGGTAGACATGATCGTAGACGGCGGGGCAGTAGAGATCGGGGTAGAATCTACAATACTGGATGTGACGGTAGAACCACCGATGATCTTAAGACCGGGAGCCATTACAAAAGAGATGTTCGAGGAAGTGATCGGAGAAGTCACGATCGACAGGACGCTGATCAGACCGGACAGCAAGCAGGTTCCGAAAGCACCGGGAATGAAGTATCGTCATTATGCACCGAAAGCGGATCTGACCATTATAGAAGGTCCACTGGAGAAGGTAACGGCAGAGATCAATAAGCGTGCAAAAGAAAAGTCCCGTGCGGGCTATAAAGTCGGCATTATCGGAACGGAAGAGACTGTGGCAGAATATAAGGCCGGTGACGTAAAATGCATCGGAACCAGAGCGGATGAATCAACCATCGCCGCAAATCTGTTCGGGATCTTAAGAGAGTTTGATGACGATCAGGTAGATTATATCTATAGTGAGTCGTTTGATACTGCAGGAATCGGAAGCGCAATTATGAACCGTCTTCTGAAAGCTGCAGGACATCATATAGAAAAATTGGTATAGAATCATTTCACAACAAGGAGGAGAAACATGTCAAAAGTACAGGTTATGGATCACCCGTTGATTCAGCACAAGATCAGCTACATCAGAAGCGAAGAGGTAGGGTCAAAAGAATTCAGAGAGATCGTTGGGGAGATCGCATCATTAATGTGTTATGAAGCAACAAGAGATCTGAAACTGGAGGATGTCAGGATAAAGACACCAATCTGCGAGATGGTGGGAAAACAATTAAGCGGTAAAAAGTTAGCAGTAGTGCCGATCTTAAGAGCCGGACTTGGAATGGTTGATGGAATGCTGAATATGATCCCGTCTGCTAAGGTCGGACATATCGGTCTTTACAGAGATCCGGAGACATATGAACCGGTAGAATATTACTGCAAACTTCCGTCAGACTGTGATGAAAGAGAAGTATTTGTCGTAGATCCGATGCTTGCAACAGGCGGGTCCTGTGTGGCAGCACTTCAGATGCTGAAAGATAAAGGTGTAAAACATATGCGTTTTATGTGTATCATTGCAGCTCCGGAAGGTGTAAAACGTCTGCAGGAAGCACATCCGGATGTAGATATCTATATCGGTGCACTCGATGATCATCTGAATGAACATAAATATATTGTTCCGGGATTGGGAGATGCAGGAGACCGTATTTTTGGGACAAAATAGTGGCGAGGTGACGTATATGGGAGATAAAAGAACAGATTATATCAGCTGGGATGAGTATTTTATGGGCGTTGCAAAGCTTTCCGGAATGCGTTCCAAAGATCCGAATACACAGGTAGGATGCTGTATCGTCAGTCAGGATAACAAGATTCTGTCAATGGGATATAACGGACTTCCGACAGGGTGCTCGGATGATGTATTTCCATGGGCGCGGGAAGGAGACGATCCTTTAGAGACAAAATATGTATACACGGTTCACAGTGAGCTGAATGCGATCTTGAATTACCGTGGAGGAAGTCTGGAAGGGGCAAAGTTGTATGTCTCTCTGTTCCCGTGTAACGAATGTGCGAAAGCGATCATACAAAGCGGGATCAAAGAGGTTATCTATGACAGCAACAAGTATGAAGGTACAGCAGCTGTAATAGCTTCCATGAAGATGTTCGATTCTGCCGGCGTGAATTATCATAAATACCATCGGACAGAACGGGAAATCAAGATTTCGTTATAAAATAAAAAGCAGATTAGAGATCATGAGACAGGTTTGAAAAAAGAAAAAGTTTTCAAGCCTGTTTTTTTAGATGCTTTTTGATAATTATGAAAGGTATAAGACAGATACAGATCATCATATAATAAAAAAACAGAGTAATAAAAAAGAGAAAAATATGAAAAAAAAGGGAACAAAAATCATTGTAAATTTTCTGATTCGTGGAATTATTGGGTTCGCGATCATATTTTTTGTAAACGAATTTCTTGACGGACAGGGAATTCCTGCCTGTGTCGGGATGAATCCGATCACTTTTTTGACATCCGGATCCTTTGGATTTCCTGGAGTTGCTCTACTTTACGGTATAACTTTTTATCAAATTATGTAAACATTGCACAAAGATTGAAAACTTTTAAAAAGGGCATAGACAAATACAAATCATCCAGTATATAATCAGCCTACAAGTTACGAAGTAGCTTGCATCTGATTTGTAGTTCTAATTGTTAGATTCAAAAAATTCAAGAAGTATTCAATGCCGTATCGGCAAACGTTTCAGATTTTGTGTAAACGTGTTGAAGGAGGGATAGTATGTGGTAAGCAGAAATCTGGTGATTTGTGACCAGGAAGTGAGATACGCCGCAGCCCTTGCGGAAGTCTTTATGAAAGCGAAGGAGCTGGCACTTGGCGTACAGGTATGTAACAGTGTTGAGCAGACCGTAAAACTGCAGGAGGAATCACCGGTTGATATCCTGTTGATCGGAAGCAGTTATCCGGTAGAAGACAGGAAGAAGATAAAGGCCGGGAATGTATTTGTTCTGGCACAGTCGGAAAATGCAGCACATGAGACAAATGAGAAACTTATCAATAAGTACCAGTCCGGAGAGGCCATTATGGGAGCGGTGATCGAACAGTGTACGCAGTCCGGGGAACCGGAAAGATTTTTCCTTAGGACAGCGAAAAAGCAGAATGTCAGGATCATCGGAATCTTTTCCCCGGTGCACCGGAGTAAGAAGACCGGGTATGCATTAAAGCTGGGAAAAGAACTGGCAAGGACGTACAATGTATTGTACCTGAATCTTGAAGTATATGGAGGGATCGGGGGACATTTTCCGGATGCCGGACAGACGGTAGCGGATGCACTTTATTATTCCAGACAGGAGAAGAAACACTTAAGAGCAGCTCTGGCAGGTATGGTAAAACATATGGGACCGCTTGACTATCTTCTGCCTATGCGGATGTCGGAAGATCTGAAGGCAGTGGAGATCGAAGAGTGGACAGGGTTTGTGGAACAGATTGCAGAACAGAGCATATATGAAGTCCTGATACTGGATATCGATGAAGGGATCCGTGGAGTATATGAGCTCTTGAGGATGTGTACGGAGATACATGTGGCAGTCATAAAAGAGGAGGTGGCGCAGGCAAAATTATTCCAGTTTGAAGAAGAATTACATCTGATGGGTTATGACGATGTAAAGCAGAAGATGGTAAAGAAAGAGCTGGAAGGATGAGGAAAATGATAGAAGCAGAGCAGCTCCATGCAAGGATATTATCCAGACTGGATATGACAAGGGACATGGAGGACGAAGAACTGACAGAGTTGATCTATGAAGTACTTCAGGAAGCTTCGCAGGAAGAATATCTGCCGTTGGATCAGAAAACAATGCTTGGAAAGGAACTTTTCAATGCATTCCGGAAACTGGATCTGCTGCAGGAATTTCTGGAAGACGAACAGATCACAGAGATCATGATCAACGGGACGCAGAATATATTTATTGAAAAAGCAGGAAGGATCATCCAGTCAGACAAAAGATTCTTATCCAGAGACAAACTGGAGGATGTGATCCAGCAGATCGTGGCAGGATCCAACAGACTGGTAAATGAGGCATCGCCGATTGCAGATGCCAGACTGGCAGATGGATCGAGAGTCAATGTCGTACTTCAGCCGGTCGCATTAAATGGGCCGATCGTTACAATTCGAAAATTTGCAAAAGAAGCAATTACAATGAAAAAACTGATGGAATGGCAGTCAATCAATTCAGAAGTATCGGGTTTTCTGGCTTTATTAGTAGCCGCCGGATACAATATATTCATCAGTGGTGGAACCGGATCCGGGAAAACCACTTTCTTGAATGCACTATCGCAATATATACCCAAAAATGAACGCATCATAACGATCGAAGACAACGCAGAACTTCAGATTCAAAATGTAAAGAATCTGGTAAGACTGGAAGCAAGAAATGCAAATGTAGAAGGAACAGGAGAAGTTACCATCAGGGATCTGATCAAGTCGGCACTTCGTATGAGACCGGACAGGATCATCGTGGGGGAAGTGCGCTCGGCGGAAGCAATTGATATGCTTCAGGCACTTATATGTACTATATAATAATTATATATATAACGTATATAAGGATGGAAAATAT
>OLOG01000556.1_pt1 | contig 32664 bp, 27 predicted proteins | sample 1672351 | NCBI WGS metagenome assembly OLOG01 (sample SAMEA3136674, study PRJEB25190) | human gut metagenome | biome: human gut; feature: human-associated habitat; material: faeces | place: Austria | collected 2013 | reverse complement strand
TAAAGATTGGAGATTATTTTACTACCATCGATAACCTTATCACTCTTCACCAGCGTTAATATCTTAACATTCCAAAAGTGACCATCACAAAGCAGCAATGGTCACAGATATTTTTATTATTTATAAGTTTATTTTTTCGTCAAAAAATCATAAATTTGTTCCTTCGTATTCTCTGGATAATCTTTTACTGCATTATAAATTTTTTCAATCCCACCGATATCTTCTAGCAAATCATCTGCTATTTTCTCTACAGAATCACCTTTTTCAGTCTTTTTCTTTACCTGCATTATTAATTTTAAAACCTCTCCTTGCTGTCTTCCTTCTTCTCTTCCTTCTTCTCTCCCCTCTCGTCTTCCACGATTTTCCGCACTTCGCAACTGGCTTGCCTTATCCCTGATTGCCATTTGTTCTCTCAGATATAAATATCTTTCACTCTCATCTCGACTCATCTTAATCATTTCATCCCTCACCTTTTCCATGTAATGATTTCCTTCAGATTCTTCTCTAACTTCTTCCCAAGTACTGGCCGAAATTAATTTTGCCCATCGATATAATTCTTGCTTCCTTGCCTTTCCTTTTGTACTTTTTATTTTACTTAATTCTATCACATGAAATTGAAATTTACTACTATACAATTCACCTGTTTTATCGTCTTGCAGTAAAATTCTATGATAAAATCCGGGACTCTTCAGATAATTAAAATCAAGAATTCCTACATGAATGCATGGTGGAAGTTCATAATATGACTCTCCTTTTTTCAATCCTTCTGTAAACATTCTGCAATTATAAAATAAACTTCGCTCTGCCCAATCTTCCTGATATGTATTTTGCATTTCTATATTAATTTTTTTGCCGCCATTCAATACCATCTTTACATCTAAGATTCCTTCTTTTTCCTCTTTAACTTCTCCTTCTACAAATGGATCTGCAACTTCTAATGTTTCAATGTCTGTTTCTTTTAAATGCAACAATGCCATTAAAAATCCTTTTACAATTTCTTCATTTTTAAATATTTTTTGAAAGGCATAATTATTTGTTAAGCGTATATTTAATTCCTCATTACTCGCTGCTCTTTTTCTTAGCTCTTCATCATTAAAACTTCCTGTGTTATTATTCATATATTCTCCTTATATTACAATTTATGTAAATATTTTATCAAATCTTCCTTGATTGTCAATTACTTTTTGTAAAAAATTGTAATATTGAACTTATGACAAATTCATCAACAACACAAAAAAAGACAGAAGCCAAATAAACTCCTGTCCTAAACCACATATCATTATAACCAATAACCTTCTCCACACATATCGTATCTTCCAAATACTGAAAATATTCTTCAACAACCTTTATTTTTCCAATTCTTCCGTCTCAATAATAAATTTCACACTACCAGTAGCACCTTTCGCTTTCTTAGTAAATGTCTGATAGTTTTCTCCTTCATCCATCACTGCGTCAGCTCTGTCTAAGATCTCTTTTGCATCATCATTGATCATATTAACTAATTTTTCAATACCGTCTTTTCTATAAGTCAGCATTCCTTTATTTAATGTAACCGCCCCATTTTTCAATGTTGCGATTCCTGTGGACATCTGTCCCATTCCGTTGTCGAGTGTTGCAGCTCCTTTGCTTAATTTCTTAGCTCCGCTTGCTGCTGTCTTTGTTCCGTTGTTTAATGTCTTAGCTCCTGCATCTAACTTCTTCACAGAAGATGCCAGTGTCTTTGAGGATTTCTTTAACTGACCTGTTCCTGCTGCGATCTGGTTTAATGCTGCTTCTAATTTTGCTGTGGATGTCTTTGTTGTTGTCAGCAGATTCTGGATCTGGTTTAGGCATCCTGCAATGATCTGAAGATCTGTCTGTGTTTCCTTAAGACTTGATCCAATAGATGTTGCATATTCTCCTAAGTTTGATGCCTGACCTCCTACAGACTGTGCGTATGTTCCAAGATTCTGTGCATCTGTTTTAAGTGCACCTGCGATGCTTGCCAACTCCTGCTGCTGTTCGGCTGTCAGGGTATTTTGATTATTCTGAATGAAACTTCCAATGCTTGATGCTTGAGTTCCGATATCACTTGCTGAACTTCCGATAGACTGTGCCAGTCCTCCTAATGTCTGTGCAGAGGCTCCAACATTTTCTGTCTGTGTCTTGATATTGGTCAGTTCTTTTGTAATCCCTGCCTGTGCTGTCTTTAAATTAGACTGTAATTTTGCCTGACTGCTTTCACTTGGTGTACTATTTTTCAGTTCTTTGATGATCTGTCTGACTCCACTATCTAATTTGGCTGTGGATGATGGTAATGCACTTGTACCTTTTGCTAATTTTCCAGTACCCACTTTTAATTCAGAAGAACCATTTACAAGTTTATCTAATCCACTTGCTAATTGTTTTGTACTTGTTGCCAGCTGTTTGCTTCCTGATTTTAATTTTCCTGAGGCTGTGACTAATTTTTCAATTCCTTTAACTAAGTCTCCTGATCCATCACACAGTTTGTCTGTGGCATTTTCAAGATCTTTTAAAGAATCAGTAAGTTCACTTAAATCTGCTGCATCATCCAAACCGAATTCTGATAATGTATCGGAATTTGCTACAGTTGCTGTGACTGTCATCTGGAAATCTTCAACATCTGCTGTGATTTCAAAGTCTTCTGGAATGTCGAAATTAGAACCAATGCTTGTATTCTTAAGATTTAGGCTGTCTGCTAGTCCTGGCATTGCAACTCCGATCACGATATGTTTGCTTCCATCTGAAATAACTTTCCCATTCTTTGCTTTTACGTTAGAGAAGTTATCTGTATTTAAAATGGCCGCTGTGATCATCGTAAATGGTGTATAGATCGTTGTCTGCTTTCCATTGATCGTCTTTGTTACTTCTGAATGATTTTCATATTCATAATGAATCTTTACTTTTCCAGATTTACCGATCAATTTCTTTGGCTCGATCTTCTTGCCATCCAGATAATATGTAACCTTCATAGACACTGGAAGGTTCTTATCACTGCTTCCCTGATAGTAAATGTCATTTCCATTGGCATTCCATGTAATGTCATGTTTTTTTCCTCTTGTAAATGTTTCATTGCCTTTGACATTTTCAACATCTGTAAGGTCTGTGGCATCTTTAATTTCTTCTTCTCCAGCAAAGTTTTTTAACCAGTCACTGACAATGACTGTTTTTTCTTCTCCACTCGCATCCGTTTTTACATATACGGTTTCTTCTTTATCTGCAACCGACTCACTTGCTGCCACAGGTACCGCTGCTGGAATCGTAAGAGCTGCGGTAAGCAACATTGCCAATGCTTTTGATAATCTTCTTTTTCTCATAACAATCGCTCTCCTATTCTAAATGCCCCATCTTCAGGGTTGTTTTACAAATTAATTTATCGAATACCATAAACATTGCCGGCAAGATAAAAATAACGGCAATGGTACTGATCACGGCTCCTCTTGCAAGTAATGTACAGATCGCACTGATCATATCAATGTTTGAATAGATTGCAATACCGATCGTTGCTGCAAAGAAACTTAATCCACTTGTAATAATAGACTGCATGGACGTTTCATGTGCAATTCGGATCGCTTCCATTTTCTTCTTGCCATTCATGCGTTCCTTCTGATAACGGCTTGTCATAAGGATCGCATAGTCAACTGTTGCTCCTAACTGAATCGTTCCGATTACAATACTTGCAACGAACGGCAATGACAAACCAGTGTAGTATGGAACTGCCATATTAACACAAATTGCAAATTCAATCACGGCAACTAAGATCACTGGTAAGGAAATGGATTTAAATACGATCAGAATGATCACAAAGATTGCCGCGATTGAAGCAATATTTACATTTCTAAGGTCAACATTTGTAACTGTCTCTAAGTCATTCATCAATGGTGCTTCCCCGATCACCATGGATCCTGGACTGTATTTCTTCACGATCTGATTGATCTGATCAATCTGTTTATTAACCTGTTCGGTTGCTGATTTGTAATTGGAACAGATAAACTGCATCTCATATTCATCACTTTGTAACATCTCTTTCATGGAAGAAGGAATCATATCGGATGGAATACTGGAACCGATCACGGAGTTCATTCCGAGACACCATTCAACTCCATCAACCTTGTCGATCTCTTTCTGCATGTTGCTTAATTCCTTCTGGCTCATACCATTCTTGATCATAACCATATGAATGTTACTCATACCAAATTCATCACTCAGCTTCTTATTCGCCACGTTGCTTGGCAGACTCTGTGGTAATGATTTATCAATATTGTAGTAGATCTGTGTATGATTATTTCCGTAGATTGCTGGGAAAAGCATAATCAAAAATACGACGATCGTTGCTTTATAATGCTTTGTAATAAAGTGTGATGCATTTGTCAAATCCGGCATCAAAGAACGATGATGTGTCTTCTCGATCAATTTATCACAGAGCAAGATCAAAGATGGCAGTACGGTTACACAACAGATAACTCCGATGATAACACCTTTCGCCATAACGATACCTAAGTTGGCACCTAATGCAAATGTCATAAAGCACAGTGCGAAGAATCCGGCTACGGTTGTAACGGAACTTCCTGTGATAGACTTAAATGTATTGGAAATCGCATGTGCCATGGCACGTTCTTTGTCATTCTCAAATCTGATTTTATTGCTTTCATAACTGTGCAGCAGGAAGATTGAGTAATCCATCGTAACTCCTAACTGCAAGATCGCGGTCAGTGCCATTGTAAGATAAGACACGTCGCTTAAGAAAATGTTAGTTCCAAGGTTATAAAGAATCGCCATTCCGATACTTAACAGGAATAAAAAGGCAACCGCAAAGGATTCCATTGTCACAAATAATACGATCAGTGAAAGTACTGCTGCGATCGTAACATAGATTGGAATCTCCTGCATAACCAGGTTCTTGATATCTGTAACTACCCCGGACATACCACTGATAAAACACTGTTTTCCAACAATCTTACGCATCTGTGTGACTGCTTCCATCGTATTATCAGATGATGTCGTTTCTTTAAACATTGCGATCATCATTGTCGCGTTCTTATTAAAGAATACTTTCCTTACTTTCTCAGGAAGCATCTCTTTTGGAACACTTAGATCAGCGATATCATCATACCAGATGATCTTGTCAACATGATCGACTTTCTCTAGTTTCTGTTTTAACTTCTGTACGTCATGAAGATTCATATCTTCAACGATGATCATCGAATAAGCTCCGGCTCCGAACTGATCTACCATGATATCCTGCCCCTTCACCGTCTCTAATGAGTCTGGAAGGTAACTTAAGATGTCATAATTGATCCTTGTCTTCACGATTCCGATCGTTGATGGAATCAGTAAAATGAAAGCCAGGAAGACGATGAATTTTCGATGATGTACTAACTTCTTTGCAAATGTTATCATAGCATCCTCCCATTTCTGACGAATAGTCATTTTTAACCTATATATGTTATACGCCAAAAATGACCAAAAGTCAATAAATTTTATAAAATATTTTGACTTTTGGTCATTTTTTAGTTATACTAGAGAAAATGAGAGGAGAGATCACCATGAAAAAGGTCGAGATAAATAAAAAAAAGAAACAAGATGCCCTTTTAAATACAGCCTATCAGCTGTTTACAGAAAAGGGATTTCAAAAGACCTCCATCTCCGATATCGTAAATGAAGCTGGCGTTGCCAAGGGTACTTTTTATTTGTACTTTAAGGATAAACTGGACATTCGCTATAAACTGATCGCGAAGAAATCTGCTGAAGTTTTCAAACATGCATATCAGGAACTTCAGAAACAGTCCATTGATAATTTTGAAGATAAACTGATCTTTATTGTTGATCAGGTCATTGGCGCATTGAATGACAGTCCTACACTTTTAAAACTGATCTCTAAGCATCTAAGCTGGGGAATGTTTAAGAACTCTTTAGTGGAACCAATTGATGATGCACAGAGAAATATTTATGATATATATATGGATCTTTTGAAGAATTCCGGTCATGAATTTGATCACCCGGAGATCATGATCTATATGATCATCGAAATGGTTGCTGGTTCCTGTTATAACGTCATTTTAACAGGTGAGCCAACATCGATTGACGAATTGAAACCTTATCTGTATCAGTCTATCCGGCTGATCATTCAGAATCATATCGTATCATAGCACCATTTTTTAACCTTTTAGAAGGCCACAGATTAATTCTTTATCTGTGACCTTCTCCTTTTATCTTATAAAATTTTCTTTGAATTATTGTATGTAGTCTATAATGATCTGTGCTGCTTTCTCAATTCCAGTTCTTGCAGAATTGATCATCAGATCATAATTGCCCGGATCTCCCCATTTTTGTTTTGTGTAATAGTTATGATAAGAAGATCTCTCCCAGTCGGTTTGTTTGATCATTTTCTTTGCCTGACGTTCTGTAACACCTTCTGTCTCTTCCAAACGTTTGATACGATCTTTTATCGGACTGTGAATAAAGAAACTGTAACAGTTTTCGTGGTCTTTCAATACAACATCTGCACATCGTCCGACAAAGATACAGGAATCATTCTCTGCGGCAAGTTCATGAATAACATTGGCCTGAATCATAAATAATTTCTCTGGTGTCATGATCTCTTCTGTCTCTACTCCCGGAAATCTGTGTCCGATCGGTACATTTAATATGTGACTGTAGGTTGCACTTTCTTCGTGATTCTTTACAAATTCTTCGGACATATCGCTTTCTTTGGCGACACGTGAGAGGATTTCTTTGTCGTAGAATGGGATACCTAATTTCTCTGACAAAAGTTCTCCTACTGTTCTTCCACCGCTTCCGTATTCTCTGGAAATGCATATGATCGTGTTCTTTTTCATATGACAACACCCCTTTTCTTTTGATGATCGGTGTTTTATGTATTATTTCTATTCCAATACAATTTTATCATATTTTTTAAAAATTTACTATCCATAGTATTTTATAATCTTGATATTAATTCTGCTTTCTTACGATCGCATACTCATCATCCATCTGGAAATAAGGACAGTCCCAGTCACTGTAACTCATAAATCTTGCCATTTCATCTTCATCTAAATTGATATCACATACATAATATTCATAATCTTCATCGTATACATAATTGCTGCAGTATTCACATCCTGCACTCTTTTTTTTAGCCATATTTGTTTCCTTTCTTGGTATTTCTTCTATTATTTAATCTAATTCTTTTATTCTTCCGTGTCCAATTTAATGCTTTTCAAAATCTCTGCAAATTCAAGCAATGACTCACATTTGCCAAATAAAATATTATCCACTTCGCTTGTATCCTGCACAATATCCGGGATCATCACTGGGTTCATTCCTGCCCCATGTGCTGAACGGATTCCGTTGATTGCATCTTCAAGTGCAATTGCATCTTTTGGATCTGTTTCTAGCTGTCTGCATGCTTCCATATAAATATCTGGTTCCGGCTTTCCATGTTCGATCATATCTCCTGTGATAATTGCATCAAAATAATCGATAATTCCTTCTCTCTTAAGATTACTGATCGCATGTTCTCTACTTGATGATGTTGCCACACCTGCTTTTAAATTTTTATCTTTTAATACTTCTACGATTTCATGCAGCCCTTTCTTCGCTGGCACTCCGTCCTGCACAAGTTCATAGTATGCATCTCTGTATGTATCCAGAAATTTTTCAAATGGAAAATCATTTCCGTAATGTTCTAAAAAATATTTCTTTCGATTCGTAAGATTGGTTCCTAATGTATTTACAATATTGTGTCCTAATGGACCATATCCCAGCCGTTGTCCTGCAATATCCCAGGATTTCTGAACGTAACGCTCACTGTCAAACATTAATCCATCCATATCAAACACAACTGCTTTGATTGCTTTTAATTTGTTAAGATCCATCGTTTTATTTCCGCCTTTCTGTCTGATCATTTTCTTATGATACCACGGATTTTGTGATATTTCATCTTGTTTACAAAAATATATCTGGCTGTTATCATTATTTTGCAGGAATCAAATCTCCTGCTTTATGAAAGGAGAATCATTTATGAAATCATCATCAGATTTAAAATCTATGTTAAAAAATATCGACCGGAAAGGCTATCCGGCATATAAAGGAACTTCTGGTATTTACGACTTTGGAAATTATTTTTTGCAGATCGATCATGTACAGGGAGATCCTTTTGCTTCACCATCCAAATTAAGCATTAAAATAAAAGGAAAAAAAGCAGGATTCCCTGCCGAATTTTATAATAAAAAATGTAAACGTATTGCTCTTTGTGACCATCTGACTCGTCTGTTTTATAATGCTTTGTCCAAAATATCTTTTCGTGCAAAAGGTTCTGGAAAAAGCGGGTTATTTTCCATCAGTAAATGCGGACAACAAGTGTTAGAAAGAACTGCCTGCACGATCAATCCTTCCAATGGAGATATCTTTGTTCATTTTGAAGCTGGATTCCCTGCAAATGGGAGAACTGTAAACGCAAGAGAACTGGATAAAATGTTATTTGGACTGCTGCCAGATTGTGTTTCCTCTTCTTTGTTCTATAAAAACATTGATCAAAAAATGTTGGAAGAAGCCATTCATTTATCTGAAGACCAACATATGATTCGTCAGAACTTAGACTCCATGGGTCTTGTCGCATTTATTGCGGATGGGTCTGTTTTACCGAGAGAAAGCGGCATCTCGCAGAAACCTTTGAAAAACTGTGTCAGATTCCAGTCTCCAGATACTTACCGCGTATCGTTTGATCTTCCACATCATGGAACGATCACTGGTATGGGAATTCCAAAAGGAATTACCTTGATCGTCGGTGGTGGATATCATGGAAAATCTACGTTATTAAAAGCGTTAGAACTTGGTGTTTATGATCATATCAAAGGAGATGGGCGTGAATTTGTGATCACTGATCCAACTGCTATGAAGATCCGTGCAGAAGATGGAAGAAGTATTACGAATACCGATATTTCTATGTTTATTAATAATCTTCCAAATGGGAAAGATACCGTTTCTTTTAGTACGGAAGATGCCAGTGGAAGTACTTCACAGGCTGCAAATGTAGTGGAAGCGATGGAAGCTGATTCTTCTTTATTCCTGATCGATGAAGATACAAGTGCTACAAATTTTATGATCCGTGATGAATTGATGCAGCGCGTGGTTCTGCGTGACCAGGAGCCGATCACGCCTTTTATTGAACGTGTTCGTGAATTATATGAAAGATATGGTATTTCTTCGATTATTGTTGCTGGAAGCTGCGGATCTTATTTTCATCCGGCAGATCATATCATTCAGATGGATCAATATGTGCCAAAAGATATCACCACTGTTGCAAAAGAAGCTGCGAAAGACTTCCCTATGGTTTCACTTCCTGAAAATGAACATCTTGATCCTTGTTTTGACCGTTGTTTTAAGGCTGGAAATCATCTAAAGAAAGAACGAAAGATCAAGATGAAAACACTTGGAAAAGATGCTTTTTCCATTAATAAAGATACGGTTGATCTTAGATATGTAGAGCAGATTGCAGATGCTGAACAGACAACCACTCTTGGTTATGCTTTGTTGTATGCGAAACTGCATTTGATGGATGGAAAGAAAGATCTTGGTGCGGTTGCAGATGAATTGATGCAAGTCATTGAAACAAAAGGACTTTCTGCGATCTTGGATAGCAAGTACGTGAAAAGTAATCTGGCGATGCCTCGAAAACAGGAGATTATGGCGGCGATAAATCGTTATCGAAATTTATGATTTTGTTATAACTGAATAAATTTATATTTTTCTAGGGACTGTCGCATTAAGCGACAGTCCTTTTTTGTAAAAAGAATAAGAGCCGGGCTTCGCAAAGTCCGGCTCTTGGTGTAAGATTTAAATATGAACAAAAACAAAATCCTACAGAAAGATTATACCTTATCTTCTCTGTACTATCAAATCAAACTTCCGCTGGATCTTGAAATTTTAATCCCAGCAGATGATCCGGTCCGCCTACTGAGTGCTTTTGTGGAGGGAATGGAACTCAGTGATCTTTATCAAACTTATGGAAAGATAAAGAAAAATCAGGCGTCACCAAGACAGCTGTTTAAGATTATCATTTATGCCAGCATGAATCGGATCTATTCAAGCAGAGATATTGAAACTGCATGTCACAGAGATATCAATTTCATGTATCTTTTAGAAGGAAAACCAGTTCCAGATCATGCAACGATCGCTCGTTTTATCTCTCTGCATTTTTCAAAGTGTTCAAAAAACACTCTGGCTGAGGTCAGCGATATTCTTTTAAAGACTGGTGAGATTTCTGGGAAAAGTATCTTTATCGATGGAACGAAACTGGAATCTGTTGCCAATAAATACACTTTCGTATGGAAAAGAACTGTCAAAAAAAACTGTCAGCGACTGTTTGGAAAGATTTCAGACCTGATCCATGAATGTGAAGCTCTTTATGGAATTAAGATTGCTTATCATGATCTGGTTTCCCTGCATACTTTAAAACGGATGAGAAAGAAACTATATCAGATAAAAAAAGAAGAAGATATTTCCTTTGTTCATGGAAAAGGGAAACGAAAAACAGCATTACAACGATCAATAGAGACTTTAGAATCTTATATTCAAAAGCTAAAAGAGTATATAAAGAAGATCCATTTATGTGGATCCCTGAACAGCTATTCAAAAACGGATCCTGATGCAACATTTATGCGTATGAAAGAAGACGCCATGATGAATGGACAGTTAAAGCCGGCATACAATCTGCAGCATGGTGTCGATTCAGAATATATCACATGGATCGATATCAGTGCCATGAATGTAAAGGATGCCCGTTCAAAGAAAAATGTATAAAAGGCAACAACTGTAAAACGCCAATGGAAAAAAGAGAAAAAAGACTCTATGTATCAAAAGTGATGAAGCAAAAACGGGAAGAAAATATAAAAAGGATCACAAGTGAATATGGAACTCAGTTAAGGATGAACCGGAGTATACAGGCAGAAGGCTCATTTGCGAATGTAAAAGAAGATATGAATTTTCGGAGATATCTATATAGAGGAAAAGAAAATGTAACAGCACAAAGTGTGATCCTTGCAATCGGATATAACATAAATAAACTACATCATAAGATACAAAAAGGTCGAACAGGACAACATCTGTTTGCATTAAAAAAATAGGAATTTTTAAAAGTTCAAAACATAATTGTAATTTTTCTAATAACTATTTAGAAGGTGTATTAAGGTACGCCATTTTTAAATAGTTATGGTAATAATCATTAGATTTCATTTAAAAACACAAAAAAGATGCTGCCGCATATATGATTTATTAAATCATTAATGCGACAGCCCCTGTATATTTCAGTTGAATTTCAGTTATAACTTTGATACGCTAAGAATATACCAGCAAGGGGGGTATAGAATGTTTAGGATTTTAGAAAGTTTTTTATTGTTGGTTTTTGGAATTGGAATTTTACGTGAAGAGTATACCAAATATCGAAACAATGCATGTAAAAAAAATTTATTTTTGTAAGAACTGATGTATCATTAAACTAACCACATCATACGCATTCTCCTGCAAATGTATCCCATCCACCGTATATTCTCTGGACAGCTGCCCGTCTTCCCCGATCAGTTTATGGAAAACATCCACATATGCAAAATCATATGCCTCGCATAATTTTTTGATCTCCGTATTGATCTTCTCAATTTCTCCATTGGATTTTCCCTCTGCCCAAGACGGCATCAGCCCGATTCTTTTTGTATATGCTGGATACATGGATTCAATATAAATCTTTGTCTGTGAAAGCTGCTTTCGAATCCTTAAAGCCAGTCTGATCAGTCGTTCTGCTAATGGTTTTGCTCCCGGATATAAAGACATTAAAAAGTCATTGGCTCCGCCTTGCATGATGATGATATCTGGCTTGTATGGAAATACATCGTAAGACAGCCTTGCACCCATCTCTGCGATCGTATCTCCCGCAACGCCGCTGTTTATGATCTCAGCATCGATATCTTTTAATTTCTTCATCGGGAAATAATCTGTCAGGGAATCCCCGAACATTACAATTGTTTTTTTCTTTTCTTCCATTTTTCACTCCAATGCTTCTTATTCCAACACCTTTTGTTTAAAATCTTCTTTTTGCTTCATTGAAATTCCAAGTCCATTGATCATAAACTGGTTGATTGAACCATATTCCTCTTTCATGGTTTGCAATGCCGCATTTAAGAATTCTTCTTTTGCCACAAAATATCCTTCCAGCTTTTCGATCTTTTCTTTATGCAGTCCTGCAAAGTGAAGTTTCTTTTTCAATTTTTCAACTCTTGTGATCGCAGCTTTGTTCGTCTTTAAATAATCTTCCATCACATCATCTTCGGATACATCAAGCAAAAATAAAATCGTTGCTGATAACAGACCGCAGCGGTCTTTTCCCTCGGTACAATGCCATAAAACAGCGCCATTTTCTGTCGTCATGACTTCATTGACTGCCTGTGCGATCTGTTTTCGGCAGAATTCTTCTTTGATCATCATTTTATAAATATCAGACATTTCAGGAAATTCTTCCATATGTAACATTTGTTTTTTTGTTTCCTGTTCCCTGCTCACTCCTACCATGCTTTCCATAAAAAATGGAATATTCTCATACACAGATCCGGTTACTTCAAGATCCGGTTCTTGTTCTACTTCCATTGGTGTTCTCAAATCCAGAATCTTCTGTAAATGATACTCATTTTCCAAGAGTTTTTTGTCCTGTGATGTGATTCTTGATAAACGGTTGCTGCGGATTAAATATTTCTCCTTGATCACCGCACCTTCCGTTGTCTTCAAACCACCTAGATCTCTGGCGTTATCTGCGCCTTCTAAATATATTTTTCCCATGATACCGTCTCCATTTTTATGTGATTATTCCTCATGTTCTGGCTGTTTCTCTTTTAATGAAATTCCATCCATAACGTAAGTTTTCTCTGTTTTCTGATTATCAAGATAATCGGTTCTGATCTGTGCTTTCGCTTCTTCATAATCTCTTTTTAATTCTCTTGCAGAAAGCAGACGGCATCCTTGTCCACGGATGATGATCTGCTCCAGACCATCGGATGTCGCAACGGTTACATCATATTTTCTTCCATGTGTATGGGCAAATTTTTCGATATACTGGTCGGCTGTTTCTGCTTCTTTTGTATACACGACATGAATATTTAAATAATCTGTGATCTCTGTTTCATGCCCTTTCACTCTATACGCATCAAACACAACGATCAGCTCCATGCCTTTCATTCCCTGATAATTGCTCATTTCATCAAGCAGTTTGCCTCTGGCCGCATCGACATTCGTATCTAACAGTTCCTTCAGTTCATCCCAGGCATAAATGATATTATATCCGTCAACCAGCAGATATTTCTTGGACATATCGCGTTTCACAGATGACTTTTCGGCTGAAGAATGGTAATCCTGTTCGATCCTTGCTGCTTTCTTTTTCTTCCATTTGCTTTTATTATGCTGGTTTGCATAAAATGTCTGCTCTAAAATCTTATCAATCTCATCTGTATCAATCCACTCTTCCTCGATATACGCTCTTCGCTGTGTAATTTCATCCAATTCTTCTTCCACAGTTTCTTTCGCCAGAACACTTTCTAAATGCATATGGTCTGGGACTTCATTCCATGCCACATTATATCCAGCACCATGAGAGCAAAACACAGAACCACATGGATTTTCCAGATCATGATCTGGGTCATAACCTGATTGTTTAATGATCTCATCTGCATTATGACAGATATCATATCCATTTAATGTTGTAAATAATCTTCCCATTCCTTTGGAATATGCCAGTACTTCTTTTTGATAGTCCTGCATTGTCGAAACAGGTGCAACGCCTTGTAATACAGCCATTTCTTTTGATGTATCCGGAGTTTCAAATGTTCCATGCATCTTTTCAATATCCGTCATGGCGCGTCCCACCATCTGCTGTGGGATTTCTAAACGGAATTTGTAATATGGTTCCAGTAAAACACTTTCTGCCATACGAAGTCCCTGACGTACTGCTCGATACGTTGCCTGACGGAAATCTCCACCTTCTGTATGCTTCTGATGTGCACGTCCTGCTGCCAGTGTGATCTTGATATCCGTGATTGGTGCCCCTGTCAAAACACCTCTATGTTCTTTCTCCAATAAATGAGTCAGGATCAGTCTCTGCCAGTTTTTGTCCAGTACATCTTCACTGCACTGTGTATCAATGACAACTCCGCTTCCTCTCTCCAATGGTTCTAAGATCAAATGTACTTCTGCATAATGTCTTAATGGTTCAAAATGTCCAACGCCTTCTGCTATATCTTTGATCGTTTCTTTGTATACAATATTTCCTTGTCCAAATTCTACATCAACATCAAAACGTTCCTTGATCAGACTTTTTAAAATCTCAATCTGGACTTCTCCCATGATCTGAACCTGAATTTCCTGTAATTCTTCATTCCATATAATATGAAGTTCTGGTTCTTCTTCCTCTAACTGTCTTAATTTCGGCAGCATAACTGTTGCACTTGTCTGTTCTGGCAGAATCATCTGGTATGTAAGAACTGGTTCAAGCACTGGTTCATAACCACCTTGCTCAACACCCAGGCACTGTCCCGGAAATGTATCACTAAACCCTGTCACCGCACAGATTCTTCCAGCTTCAAGTTCATTCACTGTTTCGTATTTTTCTCCTGAATAAATGCGGATCTGATTGATCTTCTCGTCACTGTTTGTGATCACTGTCTTCACTTTCAAGTCTTTCCCTGTCACTTTTAAATGTGTCAGTCTGTTTCCTGACTCGTCTCTTGTGATCTTAAAAACACGCGCTCCAAATTGTTCTGGATATTCTTTTTCTTCTGTGTAATATCCAAAATCTTTTAAAAATTCTTCCACTCCCTGAAGTTTTAACGCTGATCCAAAGAAACATGGAAACACCTTGCGTTCTGTGATCATTTTTCGAATCTGGTCATCACTTATCTCACCTGATTCCAAATACTGATCTAACAGCATTTCATCTTCCATTGCAACAGCTTCATAAAATTCATCACTGTTTTTCATTCCAAAATCAATGCATCCGCTGCTTAAACGTTCTTGCAGTTCTTCTAATAATGCTGTCTGGTCTGTTCCATTTTGATCCATCTTATTGATAAATAAAAATGTTGGGATCTCGTATCTCTTTAACAGGCTCCATAAAGTCAGTGTATGTCCCTGAACTCCATCTGCACCACTGATCACAAGAATCGCATAATCTAATACCTGTAATGTACGTTCCATTTCTGCTGAAAAATCCACATGTCCCGGTGTATCAAGCAATGTCAGATCCATGTCTTCCATAGATACTTCCGCCTGCTTCGAAAAAATGGTGATCCCTCTTGATCTTTCCAGTTCATAAGTATCTAAAAACGCATCTCCGTTATCTACTCGTCCAAATTTTCTTAAGTTACCTGCTGTATATAAAATTGCCTCGGAAAGCGTCGTCTTTCCGGCATCAACATGTGCCAGAATTCCGACACAGATGTGTTTTCTTTTTTCCATGATCATCTCATCCTTTTTTTTATATCTATATCTAAGTATATCTGTTTCGATGAGAAAAGTCTAATATCTTATTTTCCAAAAGAAAAAGCAGAAAAACCTGATCATTTTTCTGCCTTTTCTTTATTATTTTTGATTCTTACTATATAAAAATGCTGCGATCCAAGAAGTTACTGGAACTGCCATGATCACACCAAGACTTGATGATAAACCCTGCATGATCTCGATTCCTACCGAATACATATTGATCACTTGCTGGTATTCATAATTGTATGCAAAAATAAATACTAATGTATTGATCGATCCCCCTGTAAAAGCAAGGATCAGTGTATTGGTCATCGTTCCCATCATATCTCTTCCGACATTCATTCCTGATTGAAACAATTCTTTTGTCATCATTTGTGGATTTTGTTCTTTTAATTCGTTTAATGTTGATGCAATCGACATTCCAACATCCATAACAGCGCCTAATGATGCGATTAAAATTCCTGCAAATAGGAGTTCTCCGATCTTTATATCCGTCATCTCTCCTACATAAACAAGATTTTCTATATCCGATACATTATATCCTGTGATTGATGTTACTTGTCCAAAGATTAATGCAAATGCTCCAGAAAACACCACCCCTATGACAGTTCCAAGCATTGCAGCTACTGATTTCTTCGTAATCCCATCGACCATGCACATCGTAACAATCGTTGTAAATGCAACCACCAGTACAGCTGCCAATATTGGCGATATTCCTTTATAGATCATTGGAAGGAAAATAAAAAAGATACAAAGCATTGTAAAGACCAAACTTAAGATTGATGAAATTCCTTTCCTTCCACCGACTGCAACCACGATTGCTACAAAAATGGCTGCCATCAGCCATACCATAGGACCTCTGTTTACACTATATACAGAAGCTACGAATTCTCCATTTGATTCATTCACGATCGCTATGACTTTCATTCCCTTTTTACATTTTGCACCAAATAAATAGCTCTGGGAACTTGTTGCCTCTATTGTTTTTCCTTTATGATCTCCAGATAAAAGTTTTAATTCTACGGTTTGTTTTCCACTTCCACTATTGGATAAATTTCCAGAGATCACTTTTGTTACTTCTGCTTTTTCAAAATTCCTTCCATCTGTATCAAGAAGTTTTGTCTTCTTGATCCCAGAAAAAGAAAAAAACAGCAGAAGAAAGAGAATGCCTGCGATCAGCAGACACACTCTTTTCATCTGTTTTTGTTTCATTGTTATTTCACAGTTGCTTTCAGAACTTTACTGTAAGAACCGTAGATTTTCTTACCTTTGACTACTTTGTACGCACGAACTTTTACATAGCATTTCTTCTTTGATTTTAATGATTTGATCGTATAAGTAGTTTTTGTTGTATTTTTTGTCTTTGCATTTTTAAAGTTCTTGTTTGTTGCATATTTAATCTCATATCCAGATACAGATGCTTTTTTGATCTTAACTGTTACTTTCTTTTTCCCAGCTTTCAGCGTTGCAGATGCTTTTGCTACTACAACTTTTTTTTCTAATGCTGCTTTTGCATTTGTCAGAGCTTTTAATGCATTTTGTACTTCACTCTTTGTTGCCTTTTTATCTGCTGCAACTTTCTTCGCTCCTGCAAGTGCCTGTTCAAAGACTCTGTAGCTTTGTGTTGTATATGTATTTTTCTGTTTTACAATACTTTCTGTTGCTTTAATTTCTTTGTTGAGTGATGCTACATCTCCTTTGCTCTTTGTGATAGAAAATGTTTCGTCAATCTTTTCATCATTGTCTGTACGATATGTATTGATCGTTAAATTGTTTTCTGTCACGTCCACAACAGAATATGTTGGAACATCTTCCTGCCAACGGTGTGCAATGTATGTCTGCTGTCTTGGTACAAGATCATAATACTTACTTCCTGAAGAAGAACCGGCTGTCATATAAAGGACACCTTCTGGATTGATCACAGAACTTCCTTGTTTTTTGACAGTTTCAATTGCTTTTTCATCCATGATACTCTTAAGGTATGATAAGTATTTCTGGTCTTTTTCATCTGTGCTGTCATTTTTGATATTTGCTGGTGCTACAGTTCTTGTTGTTGGATTTTCACCCGCATCCATATCTTTCTTTAATTCTGCATCAAACTCATCGTCTGTATAATCATTGGCTTTTGTTCCGCCTAATAACATTTTAGATCTGGAATATGCATGGTCATGACCTGTTAATACCGCATCAATATCATTTTGTTCAAAAATTGGTGTTAACTGGTATCTTAAATTTGTGATCTCTGGCTCGTTAGAATGTTCTGCTGAACCATAGATATCCTGATGCAGTGTTACGATTCTCCATTTGCAGTCTTTATTGGCTGCAACTGTCTGCTCAATAAACTGTTTATGTTCTGCTACATTTGTATCCTGTGTATTTAACATGATAAATAAGGCATTTCCATATTTGAAATAATAATCTCCACCGACTACCTTATTACTTCCAAGTTCACTGGCATTTGTTCTGTTAAAATGATATGTATAGTTTGCGTTATCTGCATCATGGTTACCTACTGTTGTTGCCACTGGAAGAGATTTTAATGCTTCCGGACTTAAATATCCAGTATACTCGATCTCACTTTTTGATGCATCTTTGTTTGGTGATTTTTTCTTTGTTGTCTGAATCTGGTCACCTGCGGATACGACAAAACTTAACTTGTTATCTGTCTTTTCTAACGCTGCATTTAAAGTGGATGACCAGTTAAATGCATCACTTTTTACTGCATTTGACTGTGCATCATAAAATTCCTGACTGTCTTTTCCTTTTAATTCATTGGAAGATCCGATCTGTGGGTCTCCTACAAACGCAAATGAAAAGTTTTTTGTAGATTTTGTTGTGTACGCAGCCGGTTTTGTATATCCATTTCCGTTGTCATAACTATAATAGTATGTTTTATTTTCTTTTAATCCTGTTGCTGTTACCTTATTAGAATTATATGTTTCACCATTGCTGTCCTGCTCATCTTTTACTTCGGTTTGTTCTGCCTCATATACTTTGGCATTTTTCATATTACGTCCTTCACCGATGATCAGTTTTGGAACATTACTATCCTTCTGATCTTTGGAAATTGCTTGTACTTTTGCTTCCACATCTGCATTTGAATTATTATCATTTATCTGTTTTGGTGTGTACCATGCAAAATTCAATTCTGTTGCATTGCTTCCTGGTGATAATGAAATTTGTGTCCAGTCATTTTTTAAAGTTTCCCATTCTTTCTGCCAACGATTCCACTGTGTCGTTGTTCCCATTGTCTGTGCAATTTCTGCTGCATTTGTCTTACCATCTGGAGCCGCACTTGCAAATACTGGAGCTGCATTTGCCGCAGAAAGTGTCAATGCTAATGCACTGATCATCATTTGTTTTCTCCAATTAGATTTCATATATACCTCCTAATACTTTTGCTTTTAGCATTTTCCTTGTTCATTGAAAAATTTTATCAGATATATGTAAATTCTAATTTCAAACAAATGTAAACATTTTGTAAAATAACAAGGATATATGAAGTTTTTACATTCCTTCATATATCCTTTTTCCTATTTTTCAAAATGCTTCAACAAAATACTTTCTGCTTCCGAATTCCACAACCCTCCATGATTACTGCATGCGTCTGCCAGCTGCGTAAATACAGGATCATTTTCTCCAAGCTTTCGGAAATCCTCGATCGCTGTAAGTGGAAGATCTATCTGTGGATAAATAATTTTCTTAGATCCCTGCATTTTCTTTAAATACAAAGTCGTATCTACGATTGCATTGATTCCACCAATATGTGTGATTCCTATTGCCGGGTTCATCTTTTTATTCTCAATCAGTTCAAGTGCTTCGACCATATCAGATCGTAGTCCTCCAGAAGATCCGATCAGTTTGGTCTTTAAATAATGACTTCCATAAATATTCATTCCTGCCCGGTAGTTCTTATCCGCTGTCGCTGCATAAATATTCATGCAGCCATCCATTGCCATAATACGATTTCCAATCTCTGCTACACATTTGGGCGGTGCATAAACAAAGACATCATCATAGCCTTTTTCATTTGTCATTGCCAGTAATACTGGGACAGAATCTGTTACCATCGATGGATTGATATAGTAGAGTTCTACTCCGTGTCTCCTGCCTTCCTCAACGGGAATGATTCTCCTTACTTTCTCTAAACGCTCTTGATTCGTATCTGTGATAACTAAACGCTTTGGTTTCTTTTCCATCTCCAACACATATCGAATTGCCATCAGACCCATAGGTCCTGCTCCTCCAAGAATGATCGTATTCCCACCTTCCTTGATTCCTGATATATGGTCATGCGATCCTTGTTTACTGTGATAATTTGAGTGGAAACTGCTTACTACACTATATAATGCCTGAGCCTGGGCAAGCTCATAAAACGCACCGGTTTCTCTTTGTATCAGACATCCTTTCTCTATAACGTCTCCCGGTACAATACAATAGGTTGCTGCTCCACCAAAATATGGGTAAGAATATCCTGGTGATTCAATCTGAAGTGGAATCTCAGGTACGATCACAAATTTCTTGCCTTCCTGATATTCATCCTTCCATCTCTCTCCGACTTTCGCAATTGTTCCTGAAAATTCGTGTCCGATCAGTACTGGTTTCTTCTTAATATTCTTTGGTACTCGTAAATGACGCTGTGCCAAAGTGATCTCTTTTAGCGTTGACATAGCAATCCCATTACATTCAATCTTTAACAGTACTTCATCTTCGGCAATATCAGGGATTTCAAATTCTTCCAGACGTATATCTTTGACTCCGTAGAGTCTGACTCCTTTGATCTTCATGGTCTTTCGCCCCCTAAGTTTGTCAAATGTCAATGTCGCATTATGATAATTGTTCAATTAGTCTTTTTTATTATAGCATAGGATGGGGGGAAAAAGGAACTGTAGAAATTTTGATTTGTAGTTTGAAAGGTAGTCGTTGGGATTTGTATGAGACAGAAAGAAGCTAAGAACAAATATTTATCATATATCGGTGGCAACACGCAGATTTTAAGAGCGTTTTTTACAAATCGCTGATCCGCGCCTGTTCCTTTGATAACTTCCTCGCTGCGAGCCAAAATGCCCGCAGCTACGGTCAAACAATCAACCACAGGGCGCTGCGAATTTGTAAAAAACGCACTTAAAATCTGCTAATCGTTGCCACCGATATATGATAAATATTTGTTCTTAGCTTCTTTCTATCTCATACAACGGAAGACTATTCAAACCACTATGGGGTGTGTATGTTAAACGGTATTGGCTGATGATTTCTGTGTTCGTTAACGAAAGGTCAAAGAAACTTACAATCACCGATTTGTCAAAATGTTTGAGAAAGTAAAAAACTTTTAGTTTCTCAAATTCTGAAACATCTATAATATCCCAAGTTTTCTTACTTTCTGGTTCCCCATCACTTAATTTGCAACCAATACAGTACAACATACACACCCTCCGCCTGAAACACCCTTCATTTGTAAACCGCTCAGCCTTCAGCGTATAAAAAGAAACAGAAAAATGAATCGTAGGGGGCTGAAATGATAGAATTCCATAGGAGCTTTGACAGGTTCGCAGCAAGCTTGCAATGTCATTAAGTTAAGAATTAGCATTTTATCTCATCAACAGATATTTGATATATTTGTTGATGAGATTTTTACTTTTTTGCATTCCAAAAAGACAGATTGATTTCTGTCTAAAAAAAGATTATATTAAAGTTGATGTTAGTTGTGTCTGAAAGTGGTAAAAACACTCTGATGTCTGGACTTATCTCGTTTAAACGATCGTCCATCCCTGATTGGAGTCATTTCCATTAATATATGTCCTTCTACATCATTTGGAGTTTTTGCATTTCGGAGATAATCCTTGCACATTTGGAGTGCATTGGTCATATTTGGCTTATATTGATACTTTCCACGATTTCTTTTATATCGCAAATGTTGGGTGATCGTGGTTGTAAAGTTATAAAAGATCATCTTGGCCCATATCTCCTGTTGCAAAAACTCTATTTTTTTTGAATGAAATTCCAAAAGATTGGCAGAATACTTGATCAAACGAAAAGATGTTTCTATTTTCTAGCGTATACAATAAAGTTTTTTTAGTTTTTCTGGTGGAAATTTATCTGCTGGCAGATTCGTGATCAGACATTCTTTCTGTCCATTCTCAAGCACGATCATTACAAAACGCAATGTCATTTTTACATAAGGGTGTTCTTTGTTTACAAAATAAGGAGAATTTCTTGTAGCGATCCTTTTATAAAGCTCCGGATGAGCTTTTGTCCTTTTATTTTGTGTTTTCGTATAAATATAGGTAACTGTTTCATCAAAAGTACCCTCTCTTGGAAATGGATATCCTTTGATCATACTGCTCGGTCCAAAAGATTCTTTTGCACGGATCAGAAAATAGTTTCCGTCATGTTGGATCTGAGCCATCAGCAGATAACTTTCATAGCCACGGTCTGCGATAAACAGGGCTTTTTGCGGAAAATTTTTATGTTCCAGCATCACAGAAAATACGTGAGTTTCACTATGTGTTCGAAAAGGTTCGATATAAGCATCACAGTATCTTTCATTGATAAGATCATAGATACAGGAAACATGGAACTGATAAGCAGGCCTGGTACAGTCTTTATTGGTACGTACGCGTGCGTATTCTTTATTTTCTTTTATCCTGTCCATAGGAACCGTGACACCAGTACCATCAATCGCTAAAATATGAAGATTATACAAAGTTTTATCTGGAAACGGGTCATTAAATCTGTAAAAAAGAGTTTGAAATGCAGACAATTTTAACTTTTTTTGTTGTTGAAGAAATGCAGAAGTAGTTGGAGTTTTTTCAACCTTTGGAATGTAACGTTTTATGCAACGGCCAATGCTGCCGGCATCATAAGTAACAATCGTATTAATGGTATCTTGAAAGGACAGTTTTCTTTTTCTTGTAAAGTCTTTTTCTGGATTTTTAACATACGGATCTCGATTTTTAGCCATATCATTTAATATAGCGAAATAACGTTTTTTTACTTTCTGTGCATACTTCATAATAATTCACCTCCTACCTAATACATCACTCTTTATCCTGCGTTTGTCAATATATAAAAACAGAGGTAAAAGATAAATTTAAAACTTATCTTTTACCTCTGTTTTTCTTAACTTAATGACATTGCAGCAAGCTTGGTGTGCTGTTTGAGCGCAGCGAGTTCACAAGGAAAGCTTGCGGATAAGCGACCTGTCAAAACTCCGTTAAGTGGAATTCGTTTTTCAGATCCCTACGATTCATTTTTCTGTTTCTTTTTATACGTCAACACCCTACCGGTGTAAGCATCTTACAAATCAAATTTTTATTTACCCTGATGCTCTAAAGCTGCCTCAACAAATCCTTTAAATAATGGATGTGCCTTATTAGGTCTTGATTTGAACTCAGGATGTGCCTGTGTTGCCACAAACCATGGATGTTCTGGGATCTCTACCATCTCGACGATTCTTCCGTCTGGTGAGCATCCGGATAACATCATTCCGTTTTCCTGAAGGATGTCACGGTATTCGTTGTTTACTTCATATCTGTGACGATGTCTTTCATGGATTTCTTTTTCTCCGTATAATTCATATGCCTTAGATCCTTCTGTTAATACACATGGGTAAGATCCTAAACGTAATGTTCCTCCAAGATCTGTAACTCCATCCTGATCTGGCATGATATGAACCATTGGATGTGTTGTCTCTGGATTGAATTCCTGGCTGTGTGCATCAGCGAATCCTAAGACATGTCTTCCAAATTCTACTAATGTAAGCTGCATTCCTAAGCACAATCCAAGATATGGAATCTTGTTTTCTCTTGCGTATTTGATCGCACAGATCATTCCTTCGATTCCACGGTCTCCGAATCCACCTGGTACTAAGATACCATGAACTCCGCCTAACATCTCATCGACATTGTAAGAGCTGATTCTTTCGGAATCTACCCAGCGGATCTTAACATCTGCGGAATTGGCTACTCCTGCATGTTCCAGAGATTCTACTACACTGATATATGCATCATGTAAAGATACATATTTACCAACTAATGCAATCTCTACTTTATGTTCTGGATGTTTCCATGCATCGATCATCTTTCTCCAGTCATCAAGATCTGGATCTGGGCATGGCATATTTAAACATTCACATACTTCGTGTGCCAAATGTTCTTTTTCCATCATCAGAGGTACTTCATATAATACTTCTGCATCTAAGTTCTGGATGACTCTTGAACGTTCTACATTACAGAACTGAGCGATCTTTCTCTTGATTCCATCATCTAATGGATAGTCTGAACGACATACAAGGATATCTGGCTGAATTCCCATTCCCTGTAAGTCTTTTACACTTGCCTGTGTTGGTTTTGTCTTTAATTCTCCTGAACTCTTTAAGTATGGAATTAATGTTACATGAATTAAGATACAGTTTTCATGTCCTACTTCATGCTGGAACTGTCTTAATGCCTCTAAGAATGGCTGGCTCTCGATATCTCCGACTGTTCCACCGATCTCGATGATCGCTACTTCCTGATCACTTGGATCTTCACTTCTGTAAAAACGGCTCTTGATCTCATTTGTTACATGTGGAATTACCTGTACTGTGTTACCACCGTAATCTCCACGACGTTCTTTGGATAAGATACTCCAGTATACTTTACCTGTTGTAACGTTTGATTTCTTGTTCAGTCCTTCATCGATAAATCTCTCATAATGTCCAAGGTCTAAGTCTGTCTCTGCTCCGTCATCTGTTACGAAAACTTCTCCGTGCTGGATTGGGTTCATTGTTCCTGGGTCAATGTTGATATATGGATCAAACTTCTGGCTTGTGACATGATAGCCTCTGGCTTTTAGTAATCGTCCCAGAGAAGCTGCTGTGATTCCTTTACCTAAACCGGATACAACTCCTCCTGTAACAAATACGTACTTTACTGGCATGTTTCTTCCTCCTATATGTGAATTACTACTACTTTCTTATATTATCCCATTCAAAATAATATCATATCATATTATTTTTCATTTGTCATCCATTCATTTACTTCATCTAAAAGAAACATTACTCAAAAAAAGTATCTTTCAATTACTTTAATTAAATAGAAAGTGCCTGTATCACCTTATCTAGATAGAGGATTGTAGATAAATAAAATGATTGTTGATGATGATCTAAATTACAAATGTTTGAGATTCTTTGGGGTATGGGCGATGAATCATCGCAGGAAAACCTAAGATCTCGATCTGTTTATTATAGGGGAGTTATGTGCTACAAGCACTTTCTACCCATAATTTACCATATCATTTTATTTTTGTCAATTATTTCCTTTACTTTTTTTGTAAAAATTTACATAATTATCATCATGATCGCTACCAACTAAAGAAACGATCTGATTTTCACTATTTCCATAGCTATATGTCCAGTTCCCAAGTTTTCCATTCTGGGCATTCTTCTTTGACAAAGATACAGAATTAAATTCTTCTAACCATTTTTGTGCATCTTCAGATGCAATGCCCATTTTCTCAAAGCATGCTTTCATAAATATATTTTCTTCTTTTGTAAATCCTTTTAATTCATCTGCCTTGTCCCAGTAAATCAATAACTGCTTAATCTTGTGATCTTTCATAAAGATCTGAACATTTTTCTTGGCATACAGACCCTCATCATTATAGGAACGAAGAATAATTTCCTTTGAAGCTGTGCCACTATGATCCGCTATGACTGTCCATAATGCTCTTCCACTTTGTGGAAGTTCTGATAGATTACTCTTTATGCCAACTATTTTGTTTGCATCAAAACGAATGATAAAACGCTTGTAATTATAGAAAATTGACAAACCATTTTTCTCGAATTTATGCCATTTATCTGTATTATGAAGCAAATATGTTTTATTTCCTGCTTTTACTTTGATTCCTGACTGATCATTTTCACATTGTTCCATCCACTTTTTAATACCCTTGTATCCGGATTTTTCCATCATATTGATCAGTTTGGTGTCCTTCATGGAAATCTGGGCTGTTCCATTGATGCATACTTTATGCTCATCATCTGTTGCATATAAAAGTCCATCCTTATAATGCCATTTCAGAGCTCTGACATCTTGTTTTTCTGAATCTGTCAGTTTTTGATAATTTTCTTCCAATGTATTATCTGGTCTTTGGATAATCTTATAAAATCCTGTGTCATCATAGCTGTCAAAATCTTCATCACAATCAATGTCCTCATCGGATTTCTTTTCAGCGAACTTGTCAGCTACAACATTTTCTGCAAACAACCGCATTTCATATTCTCCAGTTGACCCAATGCCAATATTTGATGCCCATTCATCATAACTGCTGCTGTTACTTAAAAACTGTGCTGCAATCGTATCATCTGATCTTATGATCTTATATAATGATTTCAGCCATTTATCATTTTTCGCTGTTCCTGCTTTTGAGGATTCATCTGCTGTCTTTTTAATTTTATTTTTTGTGATAAGATTTCTTTCCTTCGCAGAAAGACGGATCGTTGATACAAATTTTTCTCCATTCACTAAAGGATAGATGAATAATGCGGCTGCTGCACAAAATCCAAGAAAGATTCCTGCCTGTTTTACTCTTCTTCTTTTTTTCAACGATACCTGATACCATTTTTTTTGTAGTTTTGATGGATGTCGGTAAAGCACAACTCCCACTGCGATCAGAAATGCTAAAAGAAGCAGTGGCAATAAGATAATGATCACTCCCAATGATAAGCTCATATACATTATGCTTCCCTCCTTTTTCTATGTCTTCTTATCATATAAAATACGATACTTGCAATAACTACTGCGATAACGCCGCCTTTATATGACTGAATCTTAAATCCTATTACTACTATGAACAATGAAACGCAAAATGGGAAAATCCATAAAAACAGTTGCTCCATCCATGGAAAATACATGAAATTATTTCGTTTTGCCATATCTGCCTTGTTAAATACATAGAAAGCAACTGCGAAAAATACCAGTATAAGCAGAATCTGAATTAAAAGGATCTGTACAAAATGATCAAACGATGCCATTGTTACAGTCTGATGTACACCCTCATCCCACACGCATTCTTCTGATATTGGTCCATTTTCAAAAAATGCTGCCATCCACCATCCATTAAGCATCCCACCTGGAAGCAGATTCACTTTCGGCATGACATAGTCCATAAATACGGGAAAACACATTGCTCCCACTCCAATAGCTCCTGCGATCCATGGTCTTTTACAGATATTCTGAAAAAATACTGCTACGGCATAGATCAATGTCAATGAAATCCACATAAATAAAAGATATACACACAAGTGGAAGACATTATCATTCCCAAGCAATAATTCTCCATTTGTACATGACGATAATTTCATCTCATACCATGACTCCGCCTGAATTCTCATCATGATCATTCCAAAGGAAAAAAACAGCCACGGAATCGTATATATCATCATTCCGATAATCGTTCTGACCAGAAAGATCTGGCCTCTTTTTACTGGCAGCTGCATTAAAAATTCACCGCATTTTGAAATACTGCTTTCCCGATACTGCATGATTGCAACAAAACTGATCGGTATCATCAGTATCATAATAAATGATTCATAATACTGATTGAGCGTTCCCAAAAATAGATTTCCATGGTTGTCATAAATATATCCATCAAAGTTATTAATCTGATTTCCAGTTCCTGCAATATCACTTGCAATCGCGCCTTGTAACACAAACCATACCACGATCGTAAACGCTAATGTTATAATCAGCATATTTCTTTTTTCATGCTTAACAAGCCCTCTCATAATGTTTCCTCCTTATTGTCTGAACCAATGAGACTGCAACATAGCATCCTGCAAAGATCACTGCAAAATATATCAACAGATGCATCCCGCTTAACTTCTGCATGATCATTCTATAGCTGTCTCCATTTCCCATGATGTCTTTATTCCGTGCTATCAGCTCATAAATCCTGCTGTACAGAGTCCTTTCATAATTAAATACCTGTTGATATATTTCATGATTGCTTACTGCATTGAAGATCACAAATGACAGTCCGATTGTCATGATCAGCTTATTTTCTATCCTTGACAGTCTTGTCAGCATTCGATTCTGTGCCAGATTCTGTCTTATAAATTTACGCTTTGCAAACCACAGACATAAAACACCTGCTGCTATGAACGCTGCAATGCAGATCAATGATACATTCATATATTGTGCTTTCCAGATTAAATTTGTATCCAATATACTTATATCCAACTGATAATTTAATGGATACAAGAATCGACGGTCATACACTGAATAGATCACCCATTCAAAGATTGCGTATTTATATGTTTTGATTTTAAATACCATCTGAATCAAGAATGCTGTATTCTGAATAATGATTGGAAGCATCACATAAATGCTGATCACTGCCAGAATCAATCCCTGCCAGATATAAGCTGTCACTACGACTGCAAGATGTGTAACCGCACAAAGTGCAAAGCAGAATGCTGCATTTAACAATGTACATGTAATTATATTTGTAAGTGATTCCTTACTTGGAATCATTGTAAGTTTTGCTGCAAAGAAAATTCCATAAATAACTTCTGCGATCATCAGTGATACAAGAAGCCCTGCTGCACTTTTTTTATAAATATCTTTTTTGGTCCATGGCAGACTGTATATATACTGCTGCTTCTTACTTTGCTGCAGCTGATATATGATTCCTCCAGATAATGCTGCAAATAAAACCCATATCAATAACCATCCATTAATTATGGAATCCATTAATGTCTGTGGAAATCCATCATAAGGATATTTTATATTTAATATATAAATTCCATAGATCAATGCCACTGGCGGAAGCACCAGATAATATTTCTTAAAAAATTTCATCTCCTCATCTCCCTCTTAGCGATTGCTGTAGACGAATACTTCCTCTAAACTTAATGGAATCTCTTCTACCACAATAGCTCCTGCTTGTTTTAATGCCTCATAAATCGGCTGTCCATACTCTTCTAACACGACTGTGTACACGCTTCCAAGATTGGAATATGTGATCACTCCAGGAAGTTCTTTGAAGATCTCGCTTCTTGCTTCTCCAAATACGACCTGTAATTTTGTAAATCTTTCTTTCATCTGATCCATCGTTCCATGATAAAGGATCTTTCCTTCCTTCATCATGCTTGCAGAATCACAGAAACTTTCTAAATCTTTCAGATCATGAGACGATATAAACACACTCATTCCGTTCATATCAACTTCATTGACAATAAAGTCTTTAATCTGTTTTTGTACAATTACATCAAGCCCTGACATTGGCTCATCCATGATCATGACTTGTGGATGAATGGACAAGTTCAACATCGCAGCTAATGACATTGCCTGCCCTTTTGATAATTCCCTGATCCTTTTGCTTACATCTAATCCGATACTCTGATTGTAGTCTTTAAATGCTTTCTCCTCAAATGTCGGGTACATCTGTTTATAAAATTCGATCATCTCGTCAATGTGGTACCCGTCAAAATACTGGTTGCTGTCTGCAACATATCCTACCTTTGCTTTTACTTTTGGATTCTCAAAAACTTCTTCACCGCAGATCAATATCTGCCCCTGATCTTGTTCGTAGATTGCTGTGATACACTTAATCAGAGTTGTCTTTCCACATCCATTTCGTCCTACCAGCCCATGAATGCTCCCTTCTTCTACATCAAGATTGATTCCATGAAGAATCTCCTGTTTTCCATATGATTTTTTTACGTCCTTTAGTTCGATCACTTTCATATCCTATCCCTCCAGATCCTGATAAATCTCATGTATCAGATTTGCAATCTTCTCTTCGTCATATCCTTCATAACGAAGTTCACTTAATATCTCCTTCAGACTTGTTTTAATTTCCTGCATCTTTCCTTTATCTACCTCTTGTGAAGCATTTTCTGCTAAAAATGCTCCCTTTCCTCTGATTGTTACGATTACTTTCTCTTTCTCAAGTAACTGATATGCTTTCGCTACAGTATTCGGTGTCACACTCAGCTGTAACGCAAGTTTCCTGACCGATGGCAGTCCATCTCCTGGTTTTAAGTAGCCCTTCCATGCTGCTTCTTTTACCTGTTCCATGATCTGTTCATAGATTGCTTTCCCGCTTGCCGGGTTAATTCGAAACACATTGGCACCTCCTTATTGTTTTTATCTTATCACACTGTATCACTAACTGTACTAACTGTATCACTTCATGTGATACAGTTATCATATACACTTTTTATTTATTTGTCAATCTGTTTTTTATTTTTATACAAAAAAAGAAAAAGACCCTAAAGCTTCTTAATTGAAACTTCAAAGTCCTTCTCCAAACGAATTGTATGAATATATAGAGGTTCATCACTTTCGCGATGAGAGAAAACTGATTGTTCTGCTCTTAACTGTTTTCTTAGGCTAATAATTCTTTTGCAGCACTTCCAATCGTTGTGATGATAAAGTAGCAGCTTGTTGCTCCTGCATCAAGAACACCTCTTGAACGTTCTCCCAGACGGCTTGCACGTCCGATCTTCGCTACAAGATCTTTTGTGGACTGCCATCCTTTTTCTGCTGCAGCGTTCATTGCATCTAAGCATTCTGCAAAATCTTTTCCAGTTTCATTCGCTTCTACAAAAGCTTCTTTGGCTGGCACTAATGTATCTAATAAAGATTTGTCTCCTACCTGTGCTGGGCTGATATCCTGAATTCCTTCTACAGCTCCTGTAACCATCTCTGCGAATACATCTGCTGTGATATCTTCCGCATCTTCACATGCCTGAGCCATCTCATCAAATAACATTCCATAGAGAGGTCCCATTGACCCACCAATATCTTCTAACAGTGTCTCTCCAAGTATTGTTAATCCTTCTGACAGATTATATGTAGTTCCTTCTAATTTCTTCTCACACATTGTGAAACCTTTGTTCATGTTGATTCCATGATCACCGTCTCCGATCTTACCATCGATCTCACTTAAATAGTCTCTTTCTTTCTGGATTGTCTTGATTAACTGATCTACGATAACTCCAGCTTCTGCATTTTTAAAACTTGACATAATTTACACCTCTTTAAATTAATATTGTATTTATCTTATCTATGTTTATTTTAGCATACAATCTTTTTTTACTGAAACGATTTTCAGTTCAAATATGGCACTCATTATGGCGCTATGTTTCACTCTGCTGCAAAATTGATTCATATTATATACTATATCCTTATAAAACAAAACGCAGAATATCCTGTGGTTTCTCAACAATATAAGTCGCCTGATGTTCTTTCAATTCCTCTGGACCACGAAATCCCCATGCCACTCCGATCGTATCCATTCCTGCGTTCTGTCCTGTTTTCATATCGGTCTTGGAATCTCCGATATAAAGGATCTCATCTGGTGTTAATTCCATTTTATTGGCAATTTCTAATGCTGCTGATGGATCTGGTTTCTTTGGAATCCCTTCACTCTCACGTTCCCCATAGACCGCAGCCATCGGAATATCCGCAAAGAACTTCTTTACCAATGCTTCCGTATAGTCACTTCGTTTATTTGAATTGACTGCTGTCTGTACTCCATTACATTCCAATTCTTTGATCATTTCCAAGATTCCATCGTATGGTACTGTTTTATTTAAGTATCTTTTATGATAAGCTTTTGCAAATTCTGCCTGTACCTCGTCAATAAACTGTTCATCCTTCTGTTTTTCAATAGGAAGTGCTCTCGTGATCAACTTACGAAATCCATTCCCCACCATCATTTTGCAGGCTTTCGTATCATGCTTTGGAAAATGATATATTTCCATTACGTCATTTACACTGTCTGTAAGATCTTCAATTGTATTTAAAAGTGTTCCATCGAGATCAAATATAATTCCTTTGTATTTTTTCATTGTTCTTTTCCTTTCTTTGTATTATAGATCAAACTTGAAATTACGTTTATTATACCTTTATCCTTCTATAATAGCAAAAAAGCCTTTACACCATTGATATGATGTAAAGGCCTGTTCTTATATTCTATTTTACGATTCTTCTTACGCAAACAATCTTGCGGTAATTTGCTCTTGGAGAAATCTTAATTCCAGTCTTTCGGCTGCTTGCATGGACAATTCTTCCATTTCCAATATACATGGCAACATGTCCATTATAACAGATGATATCTCCTGGCTGTTTCTGGCTGTAAGATACTTTTCTTCCTGCACTTCTTAATTCAGATGATGATCTTGGAAGTTTATATCCAAATGAACGATATACAGATCCAATAAATCCAGAGCAGTCTGCTCCACGGTTCAGATCAGTTCCACCCCATACATAAGGATTTCCAACAAAACGCTGTGCGAATTTTGCTACTGTTTGACCCTTCTCATATGTACTTCCTGTTAATGCAGGTGCATTTGTATTAATATATACATACTGTTTTGGTACATATCCTGTCTTCCCTGCTACAGAAACCTTTCTCCAACTTCCGCTTGTTCCATAAACTGTAACTGCAGTTCCAACTTTTAATGTTTTTAAAACTTTTGCTTTCTTTGACTTTCCTGTTCTTAATCTTGTCCAATGTCTGAAGATTTTCCCACTATAGCCTTCTGCTGCTTTTACTTCTTTCTTAGGTGCTGTTGTTAATGTTGTACCAAATATAAATAAAAAGACTAATGAGAAAATTGCTATTTTCTTTAATCGTGATTTCATTTAAAACCCTTTCAATTGTTACACTTCTATTACATACTTGACGATTCTAACATAAACTGCTACAAATGTAAAGAAAATAATGTATTGTTTTTAATTTTATAATTAACAAATGCAATAATTGTAAAATTTATTATTTATAATTAAATGCTTTCTTCATAGTCTATTCTTTCTGATATATTCTTTTTGTAAACAAAAAGAGACCTGATAAATCAGATCTCTTCAGCGTGGGCGAGAAGATTCGAACTCCCGGCCTTCTGGTCCGTAGCCAGACGCTCTATCCAGCTGAGCTACGCCCACATATTCAATTGTCATATTGACAACTTAGATGTTACTCACATCTAATGCCGCAGACCGGAATCGAACCGGTACTCGATTTAACTCGAACAGGATTTTAAGTCCTGCGCGTCTGCCAGTTCCGCCACTGCGGCATATACATACCTTAATTATCTGGCATATAAGTGGGACCAATAGGACTCGAACCTATGACCCTCTGCTTGTAAGGCAGATGCTC